>Ga0190329_1000225_pt1 | contig 17042 bp, 14 predicted proteins | sample 48720423_MG_FD_161655 | JGI IMG/M metagenome (GOLD analysis project Ga0190329, IMG submission 161655) | Hydrothermal vent sediment bacterial communities from Southern Trench, Guaymas Basin, Mexico - 4872-04-2-3_MG | ecosystem: Environmental > Aquatic > Marine > Hydrothermal vents > Sediment ... | reverse complement strand
CACCTACGCTACACCCTCCTTCGGAGGGCTTGCTCGTAACTGGCGTTACTCGTTTTCCCTCTCTACTCCCCTCCTTTCTTTTGGGGGTAAAACACCTTTTTTAAAGGGGCTTAGGCACCTATGCTCTCTTTCAGAGGTTTTGCTCACAACATTGCTGCTCATTTCTCTTTTCTAAAACAATGAAAAGGAAAATTTTTCGTTGGTCATCTTCATAATAAAGTTTATAAACTCCCGTTACATAAACCCACCAGGGGAAAAATGGTCATCCCTCACCTCATCATATATCACGCTCAACTTATAATCACATCATCCATTTCGTCCGAGAAGAGGATGAGAGATGGCTATTTTTCCCAGTAATATAAGGAGGTGATTAATTTGAATACTGACCCTTATGCGGCAAAATATCTAATAAGAGCTAAAATTGAAACTGATGGAGTAGTTGAAAGACCGGATGTGGTTGGAGCCATATTTGGTCAGACTGAGGGTCTTCTTGGTGATGAGCTTGATCTTAGGGATCTTCAAAAAAGTGGAAGAATAGGTAGAATAGAGGTAAATATAAAATCTGAAAAGGGAAAATCCGTGGGTGAGATCTTAATTCCCTCCAGTCTTGATCAAGTGGAGACTGCAATTCTTGCAGCCGCGTTAGAGACTATTGACAGGGTAGGCCCCTGCAGATCTAGGGTTGAAGTAATTGCCATCGAGGATATAAGAGCTACCAAGAGACAGAAAGTTGTCGATCGGGCTAAGGAGCTTCTTCAGATGCTCATAAAGCAGGGCAAGCAGGTTAGCGAGGATCTTATAAAGACTGTACGAGAAGCTGTGGAAATAGAAGAGGTTATAAGTTATGGCGAGGATCATCTTCCGGCAGGGCCTAATGTGGAAAAGAGTGATGCAATAATTGTTGTGGAAGGAAGAAGTGATGTTATAAACCTTCTGAATTACGGGATAAAGAATGCAATCGCTGTTAACGGAACCAACATACCCCAAACGATAATAGAGCTGAGCAAGAAGAAGATAGTAACCGCATTTTTGGATGGAGATCATGGTGGAGATCTCATACTCAAAGAACTTCTTCAGGTTGCAGATATAGATTTTGTTGCTCGAGCCCCACCAGGATATGAGGTGGAGGAACTGACATACAAACAGATAGTCAAAGCTCTGAGAAACAAGATGCCTGTGGATCAGTATATCGCTATGAACAAGATAGATCTTGGAGAAAAGAAAGAAAAAGAAAAAAGTCTCGGAGAGATATTTAAAGAGCTCAACAATAAAAAGGAGGCAGCTCTTCTAAAAGAGGGAAAAGTAGTAGAAAAAATACCCCTCAACGAATTAATCGAAAAGATAAAGGAAATCAAAGAGGAGGCAGATACAATAATGACTGGAGGAATAATTTCCCAAAAACTTGTAGATATCGCATATGAAAAGGGAATAAAGAAAATTATTGGATACCGAATAGGCAATGTCACAAAGAAGCCTGTAGATATGGTTCTTCTTACCAAAGAAATGGTGAAAAAATGATAGACCCAAAAAAAGGTTTTACTCTAAAAGATTTCAAAACGACTGCTGAGATAATGATTCCAAGGGATCCTCTGGAGAGAGTTATAGGTCAAGATGATGCTATAAAAATGGCAAAGATGGCTGCCACGCAGAGGAGGAATCTTCTCCTTGTAGGTCCTCCTGGTACTGGAAAGAGCATGATTGCCCAGGCTCTTGCTCTTCATCTTCCACCCCCTACTGAAGAGATCAGAGTCGTTCACAATCCACAAAATCCTGAGAGACCCTTTGTGGAGGTGAAAAATAAGAGAGAGGTTGAGGAGGAAGAGAGAGAAATACTTTCTGCTCAAGGAACTCTTATGGAACCTCAGGATATTCCACCACATGTAGCAGAAAAGCTCGGATTTCGATGCCCGAAGTGTGGTGCCTATTCCTCTCCTTCCGAACTCATATGTCCCAAATGTGGAACTCCTAAAGCTGCACAGACCACTATGGGACCATTCGGTGATATTTTTGGTGCTATAGGAGCTGCCTTTGGAATAGCTGCCTTACCTTCAAAGATTACAACCACAGCTAGAGAAGGTGGAAAAGAGAAGATTATAGTATATGAGAGAGATGGAGAGAAAGTAAGAGTTCTTGATGAGAGTATGCTGGAGAAGAGAAGGGCAATGGAGAAGAAAAAGCCCTACAAAGTTATAGTACCCCTTAAAAGAAATCCTTTCGTGATGGCAACTGGAGCAAGTGAAACCGAATTGCTTGGAGATGTACGTCATGACCCGTATGGAGGACACACTCAACTAGGAACTCCTCCTTACAAACGGGTGGTTCCTGGAGCAATCCATGAGGCTCATCAGGGAGTGCTTTTCATAGATGAGATCACTCACCTCGGTGCATTGCAGAGAGATATCCTTACAGCAATGCAGGAAAAGAAATATCCAATAGCAGGGAGAAATCCACAAAGCGCGGGAGCAAGTGTTAGGGTAGACAATGTACCCTGTAATTTCATACTCGTTGCCGCCTGCAATATACAAGATATACCCAATATTCTATCACCGCTAAGATCAAGGATTATTGGGGAGGGTTATGAGGTTCTTGTTAGAACCTCAATGCCTGATACGGAAGAGAATAGGGCAAAGTATGCACAGTTTGTGGCTCAGGAGATAGCTATGGATGGGAGGATACCTCATGCAACCAGAGATGCAGTACTAGCTATAATAGAGGAAGGGAAAAGGAGAGCAAAGGTCATAGATGGAGAAAAGGGCTTAACGCTAAGGCTTCGAGAGATGGGAGGTTTGGTAAGGGCTGCTGGAGATCTTGCAGTGATGAATGGAGACAAATACATTGAGAGAAAGCATGTGATGGAGGCTCTGAAAATAGCAAAACCCATAGAGGAGCAGATAATCGAAAGATATGGTTCCTATCATGCTGGAGTTGCTAGGGATATATCCACAGCACAGAAAAACATGGTTTACAATTACTGGAACCAAAGTGATTTGAGTGGATACCAATAAAATTTTAAATTAACATTATTAACCCCTCCTGAAAATGAAAAAGGTAAGAATATATAGAGCGATTCTTGTAATTCCCCTTTTCGGAGGAATAGCTGCAAGATTACTCAGAGTAGTTATAGCTTTTTTCCTCAGAGATATGGGACTAACAGTATTTGAAATCACAATTTTAGGTTCAGTATTCATGCTCACACGAGGAATATTTTCACCAGTTCTTGGAAAACTTTCAGATAAAGGAGTTAGCAGGTTTCTTATTGTGGTTATAGGCTTTCTGGGTCTTGGCATAGACTCTCTACTCTATCTCCATGCCTCCTATCCCCTCATGCTCCTTCTCCGTGGATTTGACGGTCTCTACGGTGCGATGGTTTGGCCCACCATTCAGACTTTTGTGCATTTTTCCTCTGAGCAGAGAATTAAGAGCAGGCTTATGAGTGTCTATTATGTTATGGGAGGCTTAGGAGGCTCCATAGGCTATCTCCTCTACAATACTATGCTTGGAAATATAAAATATGCAATTGTTACCGTCTCAATTTTATACCTCCTCGGAATCCTTCTCTCTTCTCCCTTCAGAGGACTCAAGGAAAAAGAAAAACCTTTAAATGAAAGAACCCGCAGAACAAGTTTTTATCTGTATTCTCTTTCTCTCTTTTACGGAATGTTCTTTGCCCTAGGCAGTGAGGTCATACTTTTCTATCTTGCTGAAATAATGGGTCTAGGAAAAGAAATTACCACCATTCTTCTCTCAGTTGCTACCATAATTGCTCTAGTCGGGACACTTGGAGTAGGCTATTTATCTGATAAGTTTAGCTATCGCCATGCTATGTGGATTCTTGCCTTTCTCTCATTTTTTGCGGGATTGTTTTTAATGATAAACAGCATTCCTCTCGCTATTATGGGCACCATTCTTCTTTTCATTTCTGGAAGAAGTTTTCTCCCCATATCCAGAAGTTTTGCAGCTTCTACTACAAAAAATGTGGGCACGTCTATTGGATTGCTCAATTTTACATCCAACATAGGTTCTGTTATCTCACCATTAATTGGTGGAGCAATGCTGGATTACTTCCAAAACTCGAAATTTTTTATTTTTAATCTCTCTGCACTACTCTTCTTCTTGCTCACAATTTCTATTCTCGTGAACACATATCTTCTGTATGGTTATAAAACAGTTGAGTGAAATAATACTAACCGGAGAAAAGGAGAAATCATCAACCCAATATTTTTCGTTATCATAAAGAATTCTCTCAAAAACAGAGATTATTCTTACCAGAATCTCATCTTCCAATTTCAAGTGTATGAATTTTCCCTGTCGTAAGGCTAATCTTTATCTAATAAAACAAATTACACCCATAAGGTGTAGAAAAAATGGAAAGCGATGAGGCCCGGAGGAAATACGAGTTTCAGCGCTCCCTTGAAGAGTTGGAGAAGTACGAGGGTAGAGGTACTGAGCTTATTTCGGTGTACATCCCCCCAAAGAGACCAATTTCGGATGTGATTTCCTATCTTAGAGAGGAGTATGGCACATCAGCGAATATAAAGAGTAAGAGCACGAGAAAAAATGTTATGAGTGCCATAGAGAGCATAATGTCTCGGCTTAAATATTTCAGAATGCCTCCACCCAATGGTCTTGTTGTGTTTGTAGGGCATGTGATAAAAAGAGGGGACCAGACAGAGATGGTTTCCTATGTTCTTGAGCCCCCTGAACCTGTGCAATCCTTTATATATAAATGTGATTCCAAATTTTATCTAGAGCCTCTTAAGGCCATGCTGGGTGAGAAGGATGTTTATGGTCTCCTTGTCATAGATCGTAAAGAGGCCACCATCGGTTTTTTGAAAGGTACAAGGATTGAAGTAGTTAAGCATCTTGATAGCATGGTTCCAAGCAAGCATCACCAGGGTGGGCAGTCTTCGCGAAGGTTCGAGAGATTAATAGAACTTGCAGTCCATGAATTTTTCAAGAAGGTGGGGGATAAGGCCAACGAAGTATTTCTGGCAGAGGAGAAACTAAAGGGTATTCTTATTGGTGGCCCGGGAGGAACCAAAAACGCCTTTCTAAAAGGGGACTATCTTCATCATGAATTGAAAAAGAAAATAATTGAGATATTCGATGTGGGCTATACTGACGAGTACGGATTACAAGAACTTGTCAATAAAGCAGCAACAACTCTCCAAAATCTTGAGGTGTTTAAGGAAAGGGAACTCCTTCAAAGATTCTTCCGCGAAATAAGGAAGCCTGATGGAGGACTGGCAACCTATGGAGAGAAGGAAGTAAGGGAAGCCTTAGAAAAAGGTGCGGTCGACACACTTTTAATTTCAGAGAACCTACGCCGCTATCGCGTTACCTGGAGATGTCCTCAGTGCGGAAAGGAAATAAGAGAAACTGTGAAAGGAGAAATCACGGAAAAAATGTGTCCCGATTGTAATATTCCAATGGATGTTATAGAAAAAAAAGATTTGATTGAAGAATACTATGACATTGCAGAGCAATTCAACACAAAGGTGGAGCTAATCTCCAGTGAGAGCGAAGAAGGTAAGATATTCTCCAATGCCTTCGGTGGTATAGCAGCGATTCTCCGTTACAGGCAGTGATCACTTTTTAAGGGTCATCACCACTACATCTCTTACTGACCTCATCGTTTCGAAAGGCATAATCAATCTTCCCTGCGCATCTTTTTTAAACCCTCTGGTCTCAAGATCTTCTGCAGGAACTATCAGAACATGCTCTATCTTTCCAGTATCTGTGTCAATAACAAAATTGTCTATGGTTCCCAAAATTATTCCATCATCGGTCATTGCCGTTTTACCTCTCAATTCCGTTACGAATTTTTTCATATTACCACCTCATGAGTAGTAGCCCAAATCCTCCTTCTTCTTTCTGATACCTTTACTCAATTCATACACAATACTTTCGTAGTATTTTATTGTTTCCTTATCAAGAGATGGGTGCACTATTTTCAATGACTCTTCAAAATGCCTGTGATGTACCTTCTCACTTTTCTCCCGAATCGCCATCATCCCGGCTTCCCGACAAATATTTTCAAGATCCGCTCCTGTATAATACTCCGTTTTTTTAGCTATATCTTCCAAATTCACATCATCGGCAAGAGGCATCTTTCTGGTGTGCACCTCAAGAATCTTCATTCTGGCCTCTTTATCTGGAGGGGGGATGTAAACGATTCTGTCAATCCTTCCAGGTCTTAAAAGTGCTGGGTCAACTATGTCTGGTCTGTTGGTTGCAGCTATTACAACTACCCCCTCCAGTGTAGTCAGGCCATCCATAGAGGTAAGAAGCTGGTTCACTATCCTTTCAGTAACACCAGAATCTGAGTAGTATCCGCGGCGAGGTGCTATGGCATCTATCTCATCCAGGAATACTATACACGGAGAGGATTGCTTTGCTTTCTTGAAAATTTCCCTTATGGCCTTTTCACTCTCCCCAACCCACTTGCTCATAACCTCAGGACCCTTTATACTTATGAAATTTGCCTCACTTTCAGTGGCAATTGCTTTAGCAAGAAGAGTTTTACCTGTGCCTGGTGGACCATAGAGAAGTATTCCGCGTGGAGGTCTTATTCCCATCTTCTTGAATGCCTTAGGATCCTTCAAAGGCATCTCCACAGCTTCTCTCAAGAGCTTCTTTGCCTCTTCGAGATCCCCTATATCATCCCATCGGACCGAGGGTATCTCAACGAGCACCTCTCTAAGGACGCTAGGCTCTATTTCCTTAAGCGCTTCTTTGAAATCTTCACGCTTGACTCTCATATTTTCCAAAATTTCTGTAGGCACGGGTTTATCTAAATCTATCTGTGGTAGATATCGGCGAAGAGCCTTCATTGCAGCCTCTCTTGCAAGAGCAGCAAGATCAGCACCCACGAATCCATGAGTTAGCTCTGCCAGTTCTTCAAGAAGCTTATCTCTCTCTTCTGGAGTGCCCTCAATTGGCATCCCTCGAGTGTGAATTTGAAGTATCTCTTTACGCCCTTTCTTGTCTGGAATACCTATTTCAATTTCACGGTCAAATCTTCCTGGGCGGCGAAGGGCGGGATCTATCGCATCAACCCTATTTGTGGCACCTATCACGATTACATGACCTCTTTCACTTAAACCATCCATCAAGGTAAGAAGCTGAGCCACTACACGGCGCTCAACCTCTCCACTCACCTCTTCCCTCTTTGGTGCTATGGAATCTATTTCATCTATGAATATTATGCTCGGCGCATTCTTCTGTGCATTCTGAAAGATTTCTCTTAATCTCTGCTCGCTCTGTCCATAAAACTTGCTCATGATCTCAGGGCCATTTATAGCATAGAAACTTGCATTGCTCTCATTGGCAACCGCTTTAGCAATCAGTGTCTTGCCTGTTCCTGGAGGTCCGTGGAGGAGGACTCCCTTTGGAGGTTGTATCCCCAATCTTTCAAAAAGCTCAGGATGCTTCAGGGGGAGCTCTATCATTTCCCTTACCTTCTGTAGTTCATTCTCCAATCCACCTATATCTTCATATGTTACATGCTCCACTGCAGCCTCAATCTCCGATGGCGGTTCTTCTCTCACATCAACTATAGTTTTAGCGCCTATTTGTACAATCTTCTTTGCAGGGATGGTCTTAACAACCTGAAACAGAATACCCATCCTCCCCATCAGAGTGATGTTTGGGACAACTATTTCGTCACCTTCAACCATGGGTCTCTTCAAAAGTACCCTCTTGATAAAATCGCCTATTCCCTCCCCAAATCTAAGACGCTGGTTTTTTCCTATTATTGGAGCAAGCACAACTTTGTCTGCTTCCACAGGTTCAGCTTTCCTAACAGTAACCTTATCACCCACAGTAACCTTGGCATTTCTTCTTATATGGCCATCGCTTCTTATTATTCCCTTCCCTTCATCCTCCTGCTTGGATCTGAAAACTCTGGCAACAGTTTTTCTTTTCCCCACAATTTCTATTACATCGCCAACCTCAACTCCCAGATAAAGGCGGGAGGGAGTATCCACTCTTGCTCTTCCCAAGCCAACATCCATCTGAGGAGCTTCTGCAACTCTTAGCACCAAATCTTTGGGCATACTTCCACAATCTCGGAAAGGTTAATAAATTTTCTCTTAGCTATGATTTTTTGGCATATACTTATAAAGAAGATTTGCAAACAGAGGCAGATTTCTTGACTGTATGAAAACTCTGCCTGGACCTACAAATTCTGTGAGAAGGTACTCTCCTCCAAAGAGGAAGGATTTGAGCCTTCCAAAACGGCGGAGTGTGAAATTCAACGAGGCATCGAAAGCTGCAAGATGTATGTTATCTACAAGAATTTTCTCTCCCGCTTTGAGATTTACCACATCTATACCTCCATAAGTGGCAATCCATAGCTTTCCTATACCGCTGAGCTTAAACCAGAACATTCCACCAGGAGTAAATACACCCTTGAATCCTGTAAATTTAACTCCGAATTCCAGATTTGTGCTGGCAAGATAATTGGTATCTGAGACATAAATCGGCTGCTCTACATCTATTTCCATAATATCACCGGGTAATGTGGGCGCAAACACCACGTAGCCCTCATCATTCTGAGCAGAGTAGGTGTTCACAAAGACAGATTGTCCGGCTAAAAATTTTCTGGCCAGTCCCTTTAGAAGACCTCCTCCGGTGGTTGTCTGGACATTAATATTTGGGGACATGTAAACCATAGCTCCAGCTTCAGCAGTTATCGTCTCTCCAGGAGAAAGATAAACTTTCAGCTCTGCAAAAGCAGGTTTGTGTACAATCTCAGACTTCATAGGAGTATATACCCCTTAATTTATTAATAACTTTCCTTAAAATAGGTGAGTCAAAAACCTGTTATGCCTCTTTACTTTGTGGAAAAGAATAAAAATGTGGGTGAAATGGGGTATATGTGAAGCTCACCATACTGGATGGTTATGTGGACGAACCCACCATATTGGGTGTGCCCCCTTATATCTCACCCTATGTGAGAGAAGTTGCAGGAGTTTGCAGAGAGGTGGGTTTAGATTATAAGTATATGACCATAGATCAGTGGAGGGAAGGAGGAAAAATTGAGGGAGACATTCTGGTGTTAATTGGAGGTGCTGTGGTTCCGGGAAGATATCTCCGAACATATCCTGCATCTACCAATGAAATAAGAAAGATTATGGATGAGTTCAAAGGAATGAAAATTCTCGGGGGAGGTATTGCAAGATATGGTTTGATTGAGGTCAAAGCTGATTACATCGCCAAAAAAGATGTGGACGCTCTTCTTTATGATCTCCTGACTGAAAATTATGAAGGTGATCGATATCATACTCTTGAGGAGTGGAACAGATGGCTCAAACTTGGTGCTGAGGTTGTGAAAAGCCATCCAGATTTTCCCAAATCTTTAATTGTGGAGATAGAAACATTTCGCGGATGTGCCAGATACATAAGTGGTGGTTGCTCCTTCTGTATAGAGCCTCTTTATGGTAAACCTATTTTCAGGGATGAGAAGGATATCATAGAGGAGGTGAAAATTCTTAGTTCTCTCGGTGTAAGAAATTTTCGAATCGGAGGGCAGAGTTGCATTTACTCTTATAAAGCATTTAATGTTGGCAAGAAAGAAACAGTTGAACCCAATGTGGATGCTTTGAAGACCCTATTTGAAGGTTTGCATAGAATACCACATAAAGTGCTTCATGTGGATAATGCCAATCCTGCAGTAATTTCGTCCTATCCGGAAAAGGCAAGGAAGATAACTGAAATTCTGGTTAAGTACACCACTCCCGGTAATGTTGTGGCTTTGGGAATGGAATCTGCCGACCCTGAGGTGATAAAGAAAAATAATTTAAATGCCTCACCGCAGGATGTTATGAGTGCCATTGAAATAGTGAACGAAATAGGTTCGTATAGAGGAGAGAATGGAATGCCTCATCTTCTTCCAGGATTGAATTTCATCTGCGGTTTGCGGGGTGAAAGAAAAGAGACTTATGAGCTCAATTTTAAATTCTTGAAAGAGGTCCTGAATCGAGGATATCTCTTAAGAAGGATAAATATAAGGCATGTGGCACCTATCCGTGGTAAATTCAAGCTCAAATACAAGCATGAATGCTGGAAATTTAGAGATATTGTGAGAAAAGAGATAGACAGTGAGATGCTGAGAAGAATAGTACCTCCGGGAACGGTATTAAGGAATGTGTATATGGAGATAAATAGGGGCAATTACACCTTTGGAAGACAGATAGGAAGCTATCCACTCATCGTGGTTCTTCCATATAGAAGAAAAACAGGAGAATTTGTAGATGTGAAAATCTTTGATTATGGAGAAAGAAGTGTAACAGGGGTGGAATATCCCCTAGATATCAATAAGACTTCCTTCTCCGTTCTAAAATCCCTTCCAGGAATAGGCGATAAAAGAGCGGCAAGAATAGTCAGAAGCAGACCTTTCCAAAATTTGAAAGATGCGGAGAAAATTGTTGGAAAAGCGATTGAATATTTTATTTAGGTGCTTTACTATATAAGAAAACTCCAAAGATGCAAAAGAGAAAAAATTAAGAGGCGTAGATTTGAAGCTTGATAATATTTCCACACTTCCATCCTGGCGATAGATGTACAGCTCCACCATATGCTCGCCGCTGCTGAATCGAACCACTGGCTTATCTCTCAGTATATGGTGAGATACTACATTTGCCTCTGTACTCGAAAAATTTAAAATAATGCTTTACTGTGGACACAGAGATGATGAAAATGAATTTTGAAATAATTACCGCAGCTCCAGATGCACTGGAACTACTTATTCCACTATGGTTAGAATTTATAAGAGACGAAGAAGGCTCAGATATGAATATAGTACCCTCACGTGAAAATGCAGAGCGGTGGATAAGCTTTGTAAAGAATTTGATTGAAAAAGACAGAGGAACACTTAAATATGCAAAGGTAGATGAAAAAATAGTGGGATACATTCTTTATGGGTGGGGAAATGAAGCTCTAAAACTGTATCACAGAAAAGGCACTATATTTGATCTCTATGTGATAAAAGAGTATCGTGGGAGAGGGATAGGTAAAAAACTGCTTAATACTGCCATAGAAGATCTGAAACGCCACGGCATTGAAATTATACAGCTTACTGTAATCAGCTCCAATAAAAGAGCCATTGATCTTTACAAGAAATTCGGTTTTAAAGAGAGATTAAAGATTCTGAGATTGGAACTAAAAGGATAATCCTTATAAGAGCATGAGGTTGATTCATTCAATCCAAAACACATATTAGCGAAGAAGACCATTACCATTCATGAAAGCCTGGGTGGTTGAGGAGCCGAAATCCATTGAGGATGGGCCTCTTAAGATGAAAGAGCTGCCAATTCCCGAACCAGGAAAGAGAGAAATCCGAGTTCGTGTGACCCACTGCGGGATATGCCGCACAGATTTGCATATAGCCGAGGGAGATATTCCTCTGAGCAAAAAACCGGTAGTTCCTGGCCATGAGATTGTGGGCATTGTGGACTCCCTAGGCAATGAGACAAAGAGATTCAGAAAGGGAGATAGAGTTGGAATATCTTGGCTTAATTCTACCTGCGGAGAATGCAAATTTTGCAGGCGTGGTGAGGAAAATTATTGTCCTACCATAAAGCGCACAGGATATGATGTGGATGGAGGATTCGCTGAATATGTTCTCGTACATGAAGATTTTGCCTTTGATCTCCGTGAAATATCTCTCAGTTCAGAGGATCTAGCACCCATAATGTGCCCCGGTATAACGGGTCATTTTGCCTTCAAATTATCAGAAATAAAAGTAGGAGAGAGACTTGGTATGCTGGGGTTTGGACCAACAGCATATTATATTCTCCGCGTGGCAAAAAGTATGGATATTGAGGTATACATAAGCACAAGGAGCGAAGAGCATAAGAAAATCGCCAAGGAATACGGCGCTGACTGGGTAGGAAATATTGCTCATGAGAATTTTCCTAACAAGGTAGATGCTTTCATCTTTTTCCCTACTGCAGGACATCTTGTAGAAAGAGCACTGGAGAACACTCTTCCCTCCGCTGTCCTTGTTCTGGGCGCAGTGACTATGACACCTATAACTATTCAAAATTACACAGCCAATCTCTGGGGAAGGAAAATAAAAACTGTGTATCAGGTTCGCCGTGATTATGGGAGGGAGTTTTTAAAGGTTGCAGAGAAGCTGAATCTTACCATAGAGAAAGAGTTCGTGAAATTTGAGAAAGTGCCCAGGGCAATGCTCCGCCTTAAGAAAGGGAAGATCGAAGGTATGGTACAGGTGATAGATTTTGAAGATAATTAATTCATCTTCGAATAAGAGAGCAAGTAATCTGCACAGCATATTCTTGGAAATATCCATACCTTTCGCCAATTAGGATATTACAAAATTTTACCTTTCAAACAGCAGTAGCGGAGACTTTACATCTTTTAGCACCGAAATTCTTTCCATTTTGGGATGATCAAATAGCTAAACCGTATGGTTGCAATTACACCAGAAATCCTGCTGAAAATATATTCGATTTATGAAATTGATGAAAGAATTTGTAGAGAAAGGAGAAGTTGAAGGAATGAAGGTCGGAAATAGAATTTTCAAGAGTCCTGTTGTTGTAGCCAATGCAAATGCAAAAACCACATTCTTAGAGCTTGTTGGAGAGGAGAATTTGAATAAAAAGTTCGTAGAGTACATAAAAAAGTTGTAGATGTCTCCCTTCTGCTTCATAGTGTTCTTGGGATTAGATATGGATTTATCAGCCTATCCCGCACTCATTGAAAATTTGGATGAAGGTTGCAGCATTGCCATAAACTCTAATGCTGATCCAGATTTAGCACCAAAAGACAAAGCAAGCGTTACAATAATAACAGGAGCAAACTATCGTGACTTCCCAGAAAGAGGAACAAAAGAGTACTTAGATAAGAAGAGAGAATTTGCAGAGTTTCTAATCAAGAAAGCTGAGAAAATTATTCCCAACTTAAGCAAACATATAATTGTTAAAGATGCAGCAACACACAAAAACATTCGAGAGATATACCTCTATGCCAGAAGGGGCGATCTATTCTATCGAGCAATCAATTAATACCCAAAGACCTTATTTTAAAACGCCAATAAAGGGCTTGTATTTGGCAAGTGCATCCACTTTTCCGGGAGGAGGAATAGAAGCAGTGGTAATATCAGGGATTATTTGTACAAACGATATATGTAATTGGGAGGCAAAAGTGGTATGAACAAAGTATCTAAATATGCTTATCTCTTTCGTCGATTTCAGATATACCTAGGTTGAGAGTAAAATTTCATAGTATGCTTTAAAATTAAAAATACAATTTGTGGTATAATTGGAAAAAATCGGAGATATTCAAGGATAAATATTTTATACCCCATTCATGATTTGGGTTCAATGAGAGTTATCTCCAAAAAAAGATTTCTCAGTACAACGATTGGCGTGATTCTCGCCACAGCAATAATTTTCTCCTCATTCACCTTAGGAAACAATGAGAGCAAGGTGGAGATCTTCAATACTCTGGAGAAGATGAATTATCATTTCAGACTCTATTGCTCTCTTGATGGGAAAAATCTAGAGAATGTGCTAAAGAAGATAGATGACATTTCCCATGTGAAAAGGATTATTGGAGACGCTGAAGTTTCTTTATTTAATGATACACTTGTGATGGACTTGATTTATCTCATAAATATGTCCTTTCCTTCAATTGGGGAAGGAAGATATCCCCAGAAGTTAAATGAGATTGCAATATCACCAGAATATGCAGAATTAAACAACTTTAGTGTAGGAGATGAGATATCTTTTGGGGCACCTTTTAACATCACATTTCATGTTGTGGGCATACTCTCTAACATGATAGAAATTAGTTATGAGAATCCTGACTTCTACGAGGCTAAAACCTCCTTTTCACTTGTACTCACAACCCTTGATACCGTAGCTCAGTTCTCAGATGTGCGATTATCTCTGGGCATTAAAATTGATCCTCAGTATCTCATATCCTCTATGGATATGAAAGAAGTGAGGAAAAAATTGCAAGGTGTAGAAGCTGATGCACAGGATATAATGGTGGAATATGGAGGAAAGGATATACGCATCTTTGATACCATCGGTGATTTCTTCTTTAATTCCTTCTCTGCGGTATCCTCCTTAATTTTTGCCTTGCCTGTGATAGTCATGGGAGCATACCTCTCCAAGGTGGGCATAGAGATCGAACTCTTTGAAAGAAGGAGAGAATTCGGCATTTTGAGAATAAGAGGAGCAACAAATCTACAGAGATTCAAATTGTTGCTAATTGAGGGTTTTGTTTACGGAATTTTGGGAGGGATTATTGGATACTTACTTGGAGAGCTCATTGCATATCTTTCCAATGATAGTCTTTTTCACTTACCATTCTTCGTATTAGACTGGGGTTTCCAGTATTTTATTATATCCATTGCCATCTCTATTTCTCTATTCTTTATAGCCCTTTACAAACCTTGGAAAAAAATTGCAACCACACCTCTAATAGAGCTCATAAGTCATTATTCTGAGAAATTCAAAAACCCAGAGTATAACGCAACTAAGGACATTGTAACAGTGGGTGTGATGTGGACATATCTCATCATAGGAATATACCTTCTCAACCATTATTCCAACACCTACGGGTTAACTCTCATAGCAATACTTTTGGGTATTATACTTGTCACCCTGATGTTTATGTTCCCCATCATTCTCATCTATCTTCCCCTGGGTACAACAAGGCTTATCACACTCGGATTTCCAAAAGTGTACGAGATAATTGCAGGAGGAGTGTCAAAATTTATGAGGACATCAGGGGATATAGTGAAAAAGAGTGTGAGGCGAAACCCCAAAAATGTTGCCCATCTTGCTTTCATTCTGGCCTTTCTTCTTACTCTATCCACATTCATCTCAGTTACCGTAGATTCCCAAGAAAAATTTACAGAGGTTTCTGAAGTTGCCTTTGTGGGTGGAGATTTTAATGTGGGTGAGAAGATAAATCTCACACTTCTTCAGAGTTCACCCAATGTGAGTAGTTTTGCACCCTATTCTCTCAATGAGGGATGGTATTATTCTTCAATGATAAACATAATGACAGTGAATTTCGAAAACTTTTCAGCCACGGTATATCCTTTGAAATACTTAATTAAAGAAGGTTCTTTAAAATCCGATGAAGTTGCGATATCCGACCATTTTGCAAGAGAATACGATTTGCATGTGGGAGATAAAATTCTGGTAACTCTCACATCTCATAATGGGATGGAAGAAAAAACAGAGAGAAGGGAGTACAGGATAGGATGCATAATGTATGTCATTCCCTCAACATTCTACATGGACAATGTGATAATGGTGAATGGAAATGTGAATCAAAGTGAGATGAGTGGTGTATTTGTTCGAGCCAAAGATTATGATGTTCTTAAAGAGGAGCTCAACTCCTATGGGGTGTTCTATGAAGAGAGAAAAGAAGAGGAACAGCATGGGATAAAGGAATTTACCACACTTCTTCTCCTTTACCTGATAATTCTCGGTGCATCTTCAATATTCATAATTCAGTACTCCCTTTATCTCAACCGCCGGGGAGAGATGGCTCTCTACAGAGTAAGAGGAGCAAGAAGGGGACAGGGTGTGGCCATTCTCATGGCAGAAGGTACCACGGTGATAATCCTCTCACTCATTATTGGCATTGTTATCGGCAGTGTTCTCGCATACTTCGTTTCTGTTCTGGAAAGCTCATCGATTTCCCTCCCTCCAATCTTCGTTATGGGGAAATACTTTGCAATAGTAACAGCACTTCTCGCAGGCATATTTCTCCTGTCTCAATATATTCTCTCTCTCAAATTTGCCTCGGTGGACATTAATGAGGTTATTAGAGAAATAGGAGGTGAGATGTAAATGATAGAAATAGAGAATCTGATAAAAGTTTACAGAAGAAATAAGATCGAAGTTATCGCGCTGAGAGATGTATCCCTCTCCATTGAGAAGGGCGAATTCGCCATGCTTTTCGGTCCCAGCGGCTCAGGAAAAACCACATTTCTCCATCTTCTGGGAGGAATAGATAGACCCACTGCAGGCAAAATCATTGTGGATGGGAGAAATATTGCACATTTCAATGATGCAGAGCTAACAAATTACAGAAGGAAAGAAGTGGGGATGGTCTTTCAATTCTTCAATCTCATCCCGACTCTCACAGCTCTTGAAAATGTGATGCTTCCCATGCAGTTTGCAGGTGTGCCCGGCGGTGAGAGAAAGGAGAGAGCAAAGAAGCTTCTAAAGATGGTGGAACTGGAGCACAGAATGAAACACTATCCAGGAGAAATGAGCGGAGGAGAGCAGCAGAGAGTCGCCATTGCGATTGCTCTGGCCAATGACCCGCCGCTTATTTTAGCAGATGAGCCTACAGGAGAGCTTGATACTGAAACAGGGTTAAAAATAATTGAGCTTCTTAAAGAGTTGAATGAGAAGGGAAAAACTGTGATAGTGGCGACACACGATATGAGGCTAAGAGAATTCGCCACAAGAATTTTAGAGATTCGAGACGGCAAAATACATGGATAAAGAGAAAACAATATTAAGGCTCACTCTATTATTCTTTTTATGATTCTGAGGGATAAGGGCAAAATCACCGAGATGCTTATCCTCTTGGAAATTTTGAAAGGAAAGAAGAAACTGAAAGAGATTGCGGAGGAAATCAGCATCACTGTTCAGGGAGTATCTGAATATATGAAGCTCTTAGAGAAGGAGGGGTATATAAGTGAGGGAAAGATAACCCCGCATGGATGGGATTTTCTTAACTCATGCTTGGAAGAGCTTGGAGACTTTGTGCATCAGGCCAACAGTATTTTGGAGAGAAAGAAGGTGGTGGAGGCTATAGCAGGGGAAGATATAGAGAAGGGTGAGCAGGTAGGTTTATTTCTAGAAAAAGGCTATCTTTATGCATACAAAAAAGATTCTTCCTCCCGGGGATTAGCAGTAACCTCAGCAAGAAAAGGAGAAGATTTGGGTGTTAAAAATTTAAGGGGAATACTCGACATAAAATTCGGAGAAATAGAGATATATGCGATGCCCTCTGTGGAGGAGGGAGGCACCAGAGCT
>Ga0190329_1000215_pt1 | contig 17422 bp, 21 predicted proteins | sample 48720423_MG_FD_161655 | JGI IMG/M metagenome (GOLD analysis project Ga0190329, IMG submission 161655) | Hydrothermal vent sediment bacterial communities from Southern Trench, Guaymas Basin, Mexico - 4872-04-2-3_MG | ecosystem: Environmental > Aquatic > Marine > Hydrothermal vents > Sediment ... | reverse complement strand
TTTTCACAGAGGTTGCTAGAGAAAATATAGTGCCTCCCTATGTTAAGATTTCCGGGTATCTTGAGTTAACCACCAACGCTCCAGATGGCATCGAAAGAATAAAAAAAGTTCTTCAGGAGATAGAGAGCGAAAATATCACCGTTACATATGTGGGAGCTCCAAGGTATAGGGTTATGGTAAAGGCAGAGGATTACAAAACAGCGGAAGATATTCTTCAGAGAGTGGCCAATCGCGCGCTTGAGATGTTTAAAAAGATGGGTGGAGAGGGCGAATTTCACAGAAGGTTGTAAAAATGCACTCTCTCATAAGAAAATGCCCAGTATGCGGAAGATACACTCTTCGGGAAATATGTCCCACCTGTGGAGAGAAGACCTACGAGGTTCTCCCTCCGAGATTTTCCCCTGAAGATAAGTATGGTAAATACAGAAGAATGCTCAAAAAAGAGGTGAAAGAATGGAACCTATCATAGTTAAATATCTGGAGAAACCGAAATTGAAAGATCCTGTTTTAATAGAAGGTCTGCCTGGAGTGGGAAATGTTGGAAAAATATCGGCAGAGTATCTAAAGGAGAAATTAAATGCAAAACCTTTTGTAGAGCTCTATTCTAAGTATTTACCACCCCAGGTTCTTATGCAGAGCGATGGAACTATTTCTCTTGTGAAGAATGAGCTCTGTTACTACAAGAACCCCAATGGTAGAGATCTCATAATTCTTGTGGGTGATTATCAGGGAATGAGCTCTGAAGGCCAGTATGAATTATCATACAAAGTCCTGGAAATAGTGAATGAATACGGAACCAAGCTAATATTTACTCTGGGTGGCTATGGCACAGGGCAGCTTGTAGACAAGCCCCGCGTTTTCGGAGCGGCTACGCATAAGGAACTTGTAGAAGAGATGAAGAAATATGGCGTGTACTTCTCACCCACCGACCCTGCTGGAGGAATTGTTGGCGCTGCAGGGCTTCTTCTTGGTCTTGGCTCGATTGTTTTTGATATGAAAGGGGTGTGTCTAATGGGCGAGACTTCAGGCTATTTTTCTGACCCAAAAAGCTCATATGAGATACTAAAAATTGTTAAAGAGTATTTTAACCTGGAGCTTGACCTGGAGGAGATTGCGCTTCGTTCTCAAGAGATTACTGAAATAACCACACAACTTAAGGAAGAACAGAAAAGCGGGGAAGGAAAGGAAGATCTCGGTTACATTGGCTAAATTAAGGAAAACCTTAAATTTTTGAAAAAACTTACCTTTTCAGAGGTGTTTCTTATGATTGATGAGATAGTTTATGCCATAAAGAAGGCTGAGACCCAGCTTTCTGAAGACACTGTGAAAGCATTGAAGGTAGCGTATGAGAGAGAAAGCAATCCAATGGCAAGAACGCAACTGGAAGCAATTCTAAAAAATGTGGAAATTGCAGAGAAGCACTTCCTTCCTATGTGCCAGGATACTGGGCTGCAAACATTCTTTCTTGATATAGGCTATGATTTTCCGTTCATGCGTGAGTTGAAAACAGCGATAATCGAGGCAGTTAGGCGCGCCACCAAAGAGATTCCACTGCGCCCAAATGCAGTGCATCCATTTCTGCACAAGAATTCAGGAGACAATACAGGAAGATTTGTACCCTACATTCACTGGGAACTACGCGAAGGAGATGATGCTGTGATACATGTTATACCCAAGGGTGGCGGTAGCGAGAACATGAGCGGGCTTTACATGCTTCCACCCGGCGTGGGAATCAAAGGTATAAAGAAGAAGGTGATAGAGCACATATTCAATTCAGGAGGTAAGCCATGCCCACCGACGATAATCGGTGTGGGTATAGGAGGAGGTGCAGACCTGGTATTAACCCTTGCAAAGAAGGCGGCAATTCTGAGACCCATAGGCACGAGACACGAGGAAGAGTTCGTAGCTCAGCTGGAGGAGGAACTATATGAGATGGCCAACAAACTGGGTATAGGACCCATGGGACTGGGTGGCGATACCACGGTACTTGATGTGCATGTGGAATATGCGCACAGACATCCCGCAACACTGCCACTAGGTATAGTCACGCAATGCTGGGCCAACAGAAAAAGAAAAGTGAGGATAAGCGCTGATGGCAAGGTGGAGGTGGTCTGAATGGAGTATCATGAGAAGACACCAATTCAGGATGCAAGGAAGTACAAAGTGGGCGACGTGATTTACATTACCGGCGAGGTCATTCTTGCAAGGGATGAGGCACACAAAAAGCTGCTGGAGGAGGGAGCACCTCTGGACCTGAAAGGTTCTGTGATTTACCACTGCGGCCCAGTAGTTGCGAAGAAGAACGATGAGTGGAATGTTGTGGCAGCAGGGCCCACCACAAGTATAAGAATGGAGATATTCGAAGATGAATTCATAGCTAAGTTCCATCCTGCTATAATTGTGGGTAAGGGAGGAATGGGGGCCCGCACTCTGAAAGCTCTGAAAGAGCATGGAGCTATTTACACTGCCTATACTGGAGGCTGTGGAGCTCTCGCTGCGAATAGGATAAAAGGTGTTAAAGAAGTGCATTTCCTAGAGGAGCTAGGGATACCCGAAGCGGTATGGGTATTCCGCGTTGAAGAATTCGGCCCTCTCGTGGTAACCATGGACTCACAGGGAAATAGTCTCTACGATGAAGTGGAGAAAAATGCAAGAAAAAATCTGGAAGAAATTTTGAAACAAATAGAAAAATGATTTTTTGCAATCTTTTTCCACAACTTCACATACCCCACTGGAAAGGTATCTGTATCAGTGGTTTTATTGAACAATGATATTGAGAATTACACAAATTGTATGAATTTTGTAAATGTGGACAATACCATCGTGGATAACAACAAGATTGGCAATTCTACCAGCTATTGTATGTGGGTGGACTCAGATAGGAGTGGAGATACATTCTACAATAACTCTTTTTACTTCAACAATGGCTCAAATGGCACATACAATTCCTGAGGTGTCCCTGCTGTTTTTGGTTATAGTACTGGTGAGATCAAAGAGGGTAATCCATTTTTCCACAAGACTGCCAAGTAAAGCCATATGAACAGTGCAAAGGCTCCAATGAACTCTGCAATGGCCACACCTTTAAAGGTTTTCAGCGCCACAACTGCCAGAATCCAGGAAACTACAAAGATTACGATGGTTACGAGACCAAATAATCTCGTCTCCTTTTTCAGAAGGGCGGCAATTCCTATTATGAGCATTCCGAAGCTGGAGAAGAGAAAGAATCCCCAGCTCACATAGTAATGCGGCTCGAATTCCAGGATGCTGGCTTCCTCCGGAAATACCCCTATGAGGAAAAGGGATATGGTCCCTAAAATAAAGATTCCTGCCCCTGCTTTTGCAATCTTAGATTTCAACTCCATAAATAGGAATATTAGGAAATAAGTTGTGCAGGCTCCTGCGATCATAAGAGTGGTATTGAGAACATAGGGATAATTTACCCACGGTCTCTTAATATTTCCCAGGTCACTTATGGCATTATCTGTGAGAGACCACCAGGATGAATTGAGGTATATTGCTATCAATATACCCACAATTCCTATCCAGGGAGATAGAAGAGCAACATAAATCTGGCTCTTTTTCATAATGCTTCTAATCTCATAGTATTATATCAAATTTTCTTAGAATTTCTTTTACTTTTTCAAAAACCTCTTCAATGGAAGTATCACTATCTACGATCTCAAAACGATATTTTTCCGCCAGATAAACATATATCTTTTGCACTCTTTCCAGAAATTCCCTTCTCTCAAAACTCTCTCTCCTCTCTCTATTTTTTATTCTTCCAAGTCCTCTTACAGGTGATGTGGTTAGAAGTATCACCACATCAGGATCAAGGCGAATGGGAGAATAGATTGTTTCCAGCCATTTCAGTGCTTTTTCAAGTCCAATATATTGAGATATTTGAGCACCCTGATAGGCATAGGTGGAGTAAATGTATCTATCACATATTACTATCTCACCCTTTTCAAGACGCTTCTTTATCTCTCTAATATGCTCTGCCCTGTCTGCAAAAAAGAGAAATGCCTGAGTAAATGGGTTCTTTTCCTCCTTTATTCCTCTCCTCACAGCCTCACCCAGCCAAGTCCTGGTGGGCTCCTCCGTGAGAAATATCTTATAGCCCTGAGATTTCAATTCATTTGCAACCATACTCGCTATCGTGGTCTTTCCGCTGCCATCTATCCCCTCGAACACTATAAACATAATGCCTAATCTGCGGAAAGGTATTTAACTTTATAGGGCGATTGCCCTTTATCTCAAGTAATGATGATGCGAAGTAAAAATAATAGCAAAGTTTGAAGATATGACAATTTATTTAATCTAACAATGTATACCTCTTCCCATGCCCATACTGCAAGTTGCTCTGGACTTTATGATTTTAGAACGAGCTATTAAGGCTGCGGAGGAGTCTCTGAGAGGTGGAGCGGACTGGCTTGAAGCGGGAACTCCCCTTATCAAGAGCGAAGGAATGAGAGCGATAAGAGAACTCAAAAGAAGGTTTCACCGTGTAACTGTAGCTGATTTAAAGACCATGGATGTTGGTCGTATTGAAGTTGAAATGGCGGCCAAGAGCGGTGCAGATATAATAACCGTTCTGGCTGTTGCCGACGACCCCACAATCCAAGATTCAATTAAGGCGGCGAGAAAGTACGGTGCCAAAATAATGGTTGATTTGATAAATCACCCAGATCCTGTTAAAAGAGCAAAAGAAGTGGAAAAGCTAGGTGCCGATTATCTATGCGTGCATGTGGGCGTTGACCAGCAGATGATTGGTAAAAATCCCCTGGAGATTTTAAGGGAAGTTGCAAAGAATGTAAGTATACCTGTAGCTGCCGCCGGTGGAATAAATAGCGAGACTGCTGCAGACGTTGTGAAGCACGGCGCTGAAATAGTAATAGTAGGTGGTGCTATTATCAAAGCACCTGATATAGAGAATGCCACAAGGAAAATAAAGGAGGCCATAGAAAAGGGCGTAAAGATAGAGAGTGAGCTATATAAAAAATATGGGAAAGAGGAGCTTAGGGATGCATTTATGAAGGTATCAACGCCAAATTTAAGTGATGCAATGCACAGAAAGGGGGCCATAGGTGATTTTATAAAAATAGGCGATGGAAAGATTGTAGGAAGAGCCGTGACTGTAAGAACCTTGGATGGGGACTGGGCCAAACCTGTGGAGGCCATAGATTATGCCCAACCTGGAGATGTCATAGTTATAGATGCAGGCGATGGAAGAACTGCTGTATGGGGTGAGCTTGCCACCTGGAGCTGCAAAATGAAAGGAATTGCGGGTGTAGTTATATATGGAGCAGCCAGAGATGTTGATGAAATCAAAAAAATCGGCCTGCCAGTATTTGCCACACACATTGCACCCAATGCTGGAGAACCAAAAGGATATGGAGAAATAGGAGTTGAGCTCAATATAAAGGGAGTAAAAATAAGACCTGGGGATTGGATAATAGGAGACGAGAGTGGAATAGCCGTTGTTCCTCAGGAGGATGCTGTGGAGATTGCAAATCGTGCTCTCGATGTTATGGAGCATGAAAATAGAATCAGAGGAGAGATCCAGAGCGGTAACACCCTGTCCTCAGTTGTAAAACTTGAGGAGTGGGAAGTGGAGAGGTAAGATTTCGCAACCTTTATATTTCTGGGTAAGATTTAGGTGCGGTGAGAAAATGAGCGAAAAAATAACCATAAGTTTGATTAAAGCGGATGTTGGAGGGTGGCCAGGTCATTCTTCTGTGCATCCAGATCTCATAGAGAAAGCCAAGGAATGCTTGGAGAAAGCAAAGAATGAAGGTTTGCTTATAGATTACCATGTGACGGGAGTGGGAGATGACCTACAGCTCATAATGAGCCATCGCAGAGGAGTTGATAGCGAAGAGGTACACAAACTTGCTTGGGATACCTTTGTGGAGGCAACTAAAATAGCGAAAGAGTTAGGGTTATACGGTGCTGGTCAGGATCTTCTAAAAGATGCCTTCAGCGGAAATGTGAGGGGGATGGGTCCAGGCATAGCAGAGATGGAAATTACCCCAAGAAAATCAGAGCCAATAATAGCATTCATGATGGACAAGACAGAACCAGGTGCGTTCAACTTGCCCATCTACAGAATGTTCGCAGATCCTTTCAATACGGCGGGTCTCGTAATTGATCCAAACATGCACGACGGCTTCATTTTTGAGGTATGGGACATAATGGAGCACAAGAAGGTTTTGATGAGCACACCCGAGGAAATGTACGATCTCCTTGCGTTGATAGGTGCAAAATCGAGATACGTAATAAAGAGAGTGTATCCCAAAGAGAGCAATCCTAAATTAAAGGCGGATGAGCCTGTGGCAGTGATCAGCACAGAGAAACTCTTCCAGATAGCGGGTGAGTACATAGGTAAGGATGACCCAGTTGCTCTTGTAAGGGCTCAAAGTGGTTGCCCCGCCCTAGGTGAAGTTCTTGAACCCTTTGCGTTCCCACATCTCGTCTCAGGATGGATGAGAGGCTCTCATAATGGCCCAATTATGCCTGTAGGGATAAAGCAGGCACACTGCACCCGCTTTGATGGCCCACCGAGAGTTGCTGCTCTTGGATTTCAGCTTGCCAATGGAAAGCTAGTGGGTCCTGTTGACCTCTTTGATGACCCCGCCTTCGATGAGACAAGAAAAACCGCTCAAATAATAGCGGATTACATGCGCCGCCATGGACCCTTTGAACCGCACCGCCTGCCTCTGGAGGATATGGAGTACACTACACTTCCTAAGGTCCTTAAGAAACTTCAAGATAGATTTGAATCCCTCTAACTTTTTTTCTTTATTAGGTTGCCCAAAAATGTTTAGATAAATTTAAATATTTATTTGGTATACCTATTTTCGTGAGATTAAGCGAGCTTCAGCCAGGAGAAAGTGCGCTCGTTGTAAGGGTGAGTGGATCCGGCCCAATTCATCGCAGACTTCTTTCTATGGGGATACTCCCCGGTACTGTGATAAAAGTTGTACGTACTTCACCTCTGGGAGACCCTGTGGTTTATGAGATTCGAGGGGCATTCATATCCCTTCGAAGAAACGAGGCAGAGCAGGTAGAGGTAGAGAAGATAGTCCCACTTCATCTGATACCTCCGGGTTCTATGGTTAAGGTCATCATGGTGGACGGGGGAATGGGATTTATTCAGAATCTTCACAAAATGGGCATATCTCCTGGCAGAGTTATTGAGATAATGAAAGGCTGTTGCCCAATGGTTGTGAGAACGCCACTGGGTCAGTTTACCATAGGAAGAGGGATGGCATACCGCATATATGTAAGGTGAGGGTATGCTCATCGCCTTAGCTGGTAATCCTAACACAGGAAAAAGTACGATTTTTAACGCACTTACAGGCTCACATCAACATGTGGGAAACTGGCCCGGGGTAACAGTAGAAAAGAAGGAAGGCTTCACAGAGTATAAAGGGAAAAGAATAAAAATAGTGGATCTTCCTGGAACATACTCTCTTACAGCATACTCTCTTGAGGAGCTAATAGCCAGAAATTTCATTCTTGAAGAGAAACCAGATGTGGTGATAGATATAATAGATTCCACAAATCTTGAGAGAAATTTATATCTCCTTACAGAACTTATGGAGTTAACAGATAGAATAGTTATTGCCCTTAATATGTTTGATGAAGCAAAGAAAAAGTACAGAATAGATGTGGAAAAGATGAAAAAGATTCTCGGAATTCCCGTGGTTCCCACAGTAGCCATAAGAAATGAAGGTATAGATGAGCTTCTGAAAGAGGCCGTTGAAGGCAAATTTTCTATAAAAAAGCCTTCCTATCCAGAGGATGTGGAGAAGAGAATAAAAACTCTGGAAAGTATGCTTAAAAAATACAAAGTTGGACATGAAAGGTGGTATGCAATAAAATTGTTAGAGAATGATGGAGATGTGATGAAAAAGTTTCAGAGAATTGGGGCGAAGGATATCATACATCAGGCAGAGCATTTTAGACACGAGATAGAAGATGTTTATGGAGATGATATAGAAACTGTGATGGCATCTTTCCGTTACTCTTTCTCCCACGGACTTTTCCATGAGATTGCAGAGCCCATCAATGTTGGTGGTGTGACCATCACAGATATGGTGGACCATGTTGTTGCTCACAAGATATTTGGAATACCTATTTTTCTGGTGGTTATGTATCTAGCCTTCAATTTTGTATTTGAAGTTGCAACGCCATTTCAGAATGCTATCGATCTTCTTTTCAATGGAAAAGACCTTGCCAATGGAGGTGAGATAAACGGTCTGATTGATTTATCCTACTACTGGATGACTGGATTCATGCCCTCCTGGCTTTCCTCTTTCATCAATTATGGACTGCTTCGAGGATTGGCTGCTGTGCTCTCTTTTTTACCCATCATAATGCTTCTTTTTCTCATTCTATCATTTCTGGAAGACTCTGGATATCTTGCAAGAGTTGCTTTCTTGATGGATAGGATTATGAGAAAGATTGGTTTGGAGGGGAGGGGCATAATATCCCTGATGCTTGGTCTAGGATGCAATGTACCCGCAATAATGAGTACGAGAGCACTTAGAAATGAGAGAGAGAGAAAACTGAGCATTGCTCTCAATCCTCTCATTCCTTGCGGTGCAAGAATACAAGTGTTTGCATTCCTCACCTCCCTCTTCTTTGCGAGGAACCAAGCTACAGTTCTCTGGTCTCTTCTTCTCATATCCTTTGCAACAGTTGCATTTCTTGGCTATATTTACAAGAAGACGATTTTTAAAGGTGAGGTAGAGCCTTTTGTAATGGAATTACCGCCCTACAGATTACCCACACTAAAGGGAATTTCCATTCACATGTGGGAAAAAAGCGAGGGATTTCTGAAAAAAGCAGGCACCATAATAATAGGAGCCGCTGGGATAATATGGTTGCTTGCTGCTCTACCTTGGGGCGTGGAATATGGAAGTGAATCCAGTTATATAGGACAAATTGCTCAGTTTCTTAGTCCAGTGGGTCACCTTTTCGGACTAACTCCACAGGCCATAATATCCCTTTTCTTTGGATTCTTTGCTAAAGAGGTGGTAATAGATAGCTTTACCGTACTCTTCGAAAACAGAGAAGCTCTCATGGCTTCTATGACTCAGCTTCAGGCCTTCTCTTTTCTGCTCTTTCTCCTCTTCTACACACCCTGCGTGGCTACCCTTGCAACCGTATATCGGGAAACTAGAAGCAAAAGGTTTGTAGTATTTGTTATCCTTGAAGGTCTGACTCTTGCTCTTCTCTTCTCCTTCCTTGCCTATCAAATAGGAACCTTACTGGGGGTGGGAGGTTGAAGAGATTGTACTTAGAATTCTCCGTGATTTATATAGCCTTTCTTGCCACGCTCTCCCTTTATTATGGAACTTTAGAAATTCTTAACTTCTTTTTTACCCCAAAATTTATCTTTCTCCTCTCTTTTCTAACGCTTTATCCCTTTTCTCTCTTGAGAGAGTTTAGATTTAGAAAATGGGCGATATTGCTCATACTTCTCCTAACGGGTTTATCTTTTCTATTTGCTCTTCATCCACCAGCAACATCTGACATAATGGGAGGATTTTCCCTAATTCTATCCTCTTCCCTGCTTTTCTATTCTCTCAAAGATACTCTAAGAGAACTTTACAGCGGATTATCCTTCTACCTTGTAGGTCTATTTCTTCTCCTTGCCATAGGATTTCTGCAGATTCTTATACTCCTAGCCAATTTACTGGATTATTATATCCTATGCATAGGCGAGAATTGCCCTCCTTTTACATTCATATTTAGAGGTGAGTACCTTCTGTTTTTCCTTGGATTATTTGCCCTCTATCCCTTCCTACACCGTTGGGAGTTCAGGAGGAAAAATCCATGATGAAAAATGTTCTGAAAAAAATAGGAGAGGGGAAAAACATCGCAGAAATAGCTGAAGAGTTGAATATGGAGTATTCCGCAGTTATGGGAATAATAGAGCATCTGGTGAAGCTTGGCTACCTGGAAGAAAGAAAGAGAGATGAGGAGGAGAGGAAATTTTGCAGAAGTTGCCCTCTTTTCCAAGTATGCTCTAAAAAAGAACTCAAGATCTACTATCTCACAGAAAAGGGAAGAAGACTCATAGGAATGGGTTAAATATAATGTGGAATATATACGCATATGATTGGAGTAATAAGCGATACTCATGATAACCTCAGAGCTGTGGATAAAGCGCTTAAAATTTTAAAGGAAAGAGGAGTAAACACAGTGATACATCTTGGTGACTTTATTTCTCCATTCACCCTGAGAAAATTTGAAAGTTTCAGACTTTACGGAATATTTGGAAATAACGATGGCGAAAAGCTTCTTTTGAAAAGTATAGCGGATGAATTTGAATTCGTACTTGAAGAAGCACCTCTTGAAATAGAAATAGAGAAGAAAAATTTTCTTCTGCTACATGGTTACGGAAGTGTTGAGAGAACAAAAAAACTTGTTAGATCTTTTGCCAAGAGCGGTGATTACAATTTCATTTTATATGGCCACACTCATAAGGTGCATAGAGAAAAGATCGGTGAAACCTTTATTCTAAATCCAGGTGAGGCCTGCGGATATCTCAATGGGAAAAGAACCTTTGCAATACTTGATCCTTTGAAAGGAAAGATCGAAATTATCGAAGTTTAATCCTTCCGGGGTTCTTTCGAGAGTTTAAAACAAAAAATTAAATATGATTTAAATAATTTGCAAAATTAATGGACATCCTTTGCTTTCACGAAAATAAAGAAATATTGGGGAATATCGAAAACTCTCTGAAGGCCCTGGGTTTAAATTTGGAATGCATGCTTCTAAAAGAGAATGTTGATATAGAGAGAGAGATAGAAGAGAAAAATCCGCGCATACTCCTTCTTCCAGAAAAATTGCGGGACTCAGTGAAAAATGTAAATATCATTAAAATCTTCATTGGTAAAGAAGGAGGGGATGACTGTATTGCCACTGATGACGACTGGAGTGAATTTCAGCATCAATTCATGAAAATTCTTCTGGAAAAGAAATCTGAGCTTGGAGATTTGTTCAAAAATGAGGAAATAATAAAAAATATAATTTATGCTTACGGATTTTCCTGGGGCAGAACTTTTATAGTGGATGCCAGTGATGGGAAAAAAATAAGAAAAATACTCCCTAACCTGGCATCAGAAAAAGTAAATTTCTTCATTGCCGTAAGGGAGAGGCCCGAGGATTTCAGGGAGTTGAAGAACAGCAAAGTTATCTGGGTCACAGATATTGTGGGAAAAGATAGGATAAAACCTCACAACTTGACAATATTGACAGATAGTATTATAAGGTACATAGAGGAAAAAAAGAATGCTATTGTTCTGATGGATTGTATAGAATATCTTCTCATTTACAATGATTTTGTAAACATATTGCGAAATATAGAGCTAATAAATAGCTATGTGATGGAACATCATGCTCTTATGATTATCATCGTTGATAGCAAAGCTTATACAACAAAAGAGTATTCTTTATTAAGTAGGTATGCATTAAAATGGAAAGGAGTGTGATGAAATGATTCCTGATGAGATTGTAAGATTCTTTGAAATGAATGGAGGCCATTCTTTGATAATCAAAGGTGAGCCCGGCAGTGGAAAAACCACCTTCGCTCTCGAGATTTTGAATCAGTTGAAGGACAAATTTGAGATAAAATATGTATCCACAAGGGTAGCTGATGAAGTCCTTTTTTTGCAATTTCCATGGCTTAAAGAGGTAATAAAAAGAAAGCCAGAGAAGAAAGAAAGGAAACTCAAAAGAAGCGAGCTCAATAAGCTAGAAGGGATCGTAGAGGAAGGGCTCATAGAAGAGAGGGTGAAATTAGAGGAAGGTGAAGCCATCATAGAAGTGGGTGAGATGCTCCCCGAACTCGAAGAGATATATGATTTCGTTGAGGGAGTATATCCCAAAAGAGCACTGATATGTGTAGACTCGATCGATGGATTAAGCGAGAAATACGGGGTGCCAGCAGAGAAAATTCTTTACACCCTTCAAAAGGATATCGTGGAAAGTGGAGTCGCCAACATCATATTCATTCTTGAAAATGCAGGATTTGAAAATATAGAGTATCTTGGAGATGGAGTCGTGAGCTTGCATCACGAACCCTGGGATAGCTACTGGAAGAGATATATGTATATCCAAAAATTAAGAGGAGCAGCAATAAAAAATTCCAGATATATATATACTCTATATGGTGGACACTTTAACGCTATAAAGTACCAGCCCTTTTCTCTGGATTCTCTGGCCTCTCTTGAAATCCACGAACTCCGGGAGCATCTTAAAGAGGTTCTCAGTCACAGGGTCATAAATTTCATAGTTGATTCCAGATTCCCAGTAGAGCTTATAGGTGCACTTTTCCTCACAGTAATTGAAGAATCTCAAAGCATTCCTCTTATTCTCCCACCTTCAGGTTATCCTGGAGACATAATCAAGGCTAATGTGGAGAGATTTCTCAAAGGGAAGGAAGTTAAACTGGCAGGTTTCAGGGGACAGGGCGGAGATATTGTACTGGAAGGTAGAGATATGCTCATTGAACTTTCTCGAGATATAATAAATTACCATATTGGAAAGAACTCTCTTGTTATCCTAGGAGTGGATACTTTGGGAGATTTATACGAAAATCTTAGAGATCTTCCAAGACTGATTGAAAATACGAAAAAAGAGCAGAAGGTTATATTATTTACACCCCAAAACTATGAGAAACTCAAGGGAGGCATAGGCGTGGAGAGAACAGTATTCTTAGAAATGATGGAAAACATACCAATAATAAAAGATTTGCATGGCGTGCACGCTATAATCGAAGAAAAGGAAAAAATACACCTCGTACCACTGATGTGAGGTGATATTTATCCAGGATAATAATAACAAATGGGACATGCTCCATCATATAACGGATCCCTATTCTGTGAGAATACTGAGGGCCACGCTTCACAGACCATTGGATGCAATAACTCTCAGCAATACTCTTGGGATACCCATAGCTGTATGCTATCGCAGATTGAGAGAGCTTGAAAGATTGAATCTGATAGAAGCTGTAGGTCGAAAACTAACGCAGAAGGGAAAATGGATTACTCTATACAAAGCAAAATTAAAAAATGCCACGGTAATTATGAAGGAGGGGAAGCTTTATCTAAAACTCTCTTTCCGATACGGGCAGGATGAAGAGATGGAACTCGAATAGTTCCCTTTTCAAGTTTTTCTTCTCCAAGCCTCATAATTACCCATATCATTAGAAGGATAAATAGAGCCAAGGGTGCTCCATGTAATCCAAGAAAATTTAAGGAATAGTTCCATCTATAGATTTGAGATGAGAAAGGATAGAGAGGTACTATGACACTATTTTCAAAAGCTGTATCAGATATAAAGTGTGATATAGAATTGGCCAGGAAGAGGAAGGAAACGTTGATTATTCTTTTATAATTAAAAGTATAGCCAAAAAAGAAAAGAATAAGGGGAAGCTGAAGCATAAAAAAGAGATTGTGGGTTATATTTTTATTTATAAGATGGGCACCATCTATTACTATCTCCATTATAATTGCAGCAAGTATGATTATATGGATTCTTTTTCTTGCATTTGGGAAGATAACGACACCTCCAATTATCCCGAGAAGAATCTGAAATATCGCATTTAGGGGGGTGTCGAGCAGAAGATTCAATATATTCATAATTAAGGGTTAGCTTCTCTATTTAAAATTCTAATGTTGTGACTATCTAAGAAGATTTTTGCTAATGATTTTCATTTGAGATAATCAGGGTGCAAAATATTTAAAAGTAGCACTATTTGATTTAATCATGAATGATAATGTCTCGCTAGAGAAAATCGTAAAAGTTCTCACAGATGGATATGCTATAAAGATCCTTGTAGCCACCACTAAAGAAGGAAAAAGCGCCATTGAATTGAGTCAGGAGCTAGATGTGCCTATAGCAGCATGCTATAGAAGGCTCCATGCCCTTGAAGAAGTGGGCCTTGTTGATTCTCAGGAAAAAATTACACCCAAAGGCAAAAAAATGAGGCTTTATAGATCAAAGGTGAAGAAAGCAGATATAAAAATAGAGGATAATATGCTCATAATTGAGCTTGCTTATATAAACGGTAATGTGAAAAAATACAGAGGTGTAATAATAGCAGGATAAAAATGAATTCTAAAGAAGTGGAAATTGCAAAAGAGCTTTCGAATATTATACCTTCTAAGGGGATTTGGGTTCTCAATGTTAAGGGAAATTATCAAATAAGGGCCATTCTTATGTTTCTCAAAGCCCTAGTAGATTTCAAAAAAATGAGCGGTATAGTGATAACCATGGAAAAACCCCATCATTATCTGACCTACCTTCTTGGGATCCATGGAATTTCCCAGAGAAGTATAACATATGTGGATTTAGCCCTTTCACATAAAAAAATTTTCAAATTTCCAATAGTAATAGAATCTCAAGAGCCTGTAGTGGGGGGATTTTTCCATAGAGAAACTGTGAACTTGAAAGACTATGGTTTTATGCTTATTGACAATATAGGGCACACAAGAATGCATTTGAGAAAGGAAACTCATCAAAAAATAGCCAATTATCTGATAGAAGAGGCTAAAAAACACAGAATATTTGCACTATTTCCTATGGATAAGGAGAGATGTCCAGATGTGTACACATTACTTAAAAACAAAGCAGATAGAATTATGCTTTGGGAGGAGGTGATAAAAATTGCAGATTAGTCGGATCCCCACCGGTATAAATGGTCTGGATTCCCTTATAGAAGGGGGATTTCCCATACCTTCCATAATTCTAATCTCAGGTTCTGCGGGTTCAGGTAAAACCACCTTTGCTTTTCAGTTTCTTATAGAGGGAGCTAAAAGAGGAGAGAAAGGTCTCTATATATCCACCTTAAGCGAAAGCTGGGAATGGATGCTCCGATTCATGTCCACCTTTGAATTTTTTGATAGCAGGTATATTGAAGATGGAACAATTGAATACTTGGATCTGGGAAAAGACTTAGCAGAAATGGAAGAAGCAAAGATCTTGAGAAAAATAAAAGAAGCTGTGGCCCGCACTATGCCCCAGAGAATCGTTATTGATCCAATAAATGTGGTGAACTCCTATGTTAAGAATTATAGACAATTTCTCTTCGATCTTGTCACGATGCTTAAGGAGTTATCAACTGTCACTTTAATAACAGGCGAGGTTAATGAAAGAGAAAAATATCCCGTGGATGTTGGCTATACCGCCGATGGCATAATAACTCTAATAATGAAAAGCGAAGAAAATATAATCAAAAGATATGTACAAATCCTGAAAATGCGAGGAACTGCCCATAGCCTTTCGCTGCATCCTTTGGAAATCACCTCTGAAGGTATAGAGGTTCTTCGTGCACGATTCTAATCAAGCTTGAGTCCTGTAATACGAGTATACATCTCTATGTAAAGTTCTGAAACCTTTTTAATCATATCTTCTGGAAGTGGTGGAATTGGCGGCTCCTCCACTCCTCTTTTTCTTGCATTCATAAGTTGCGCATGATAACCTGTTTCTCGATAATACTGTCTTACAAATTCTTTACTCAGCTGAACAATCTCACCCTCTTCATATTTCTTCTTATCCCACCATCTATCTTCATCCATTGTTCCAAAGGTGTCCACCACATAAATCTCACGATCTCTACCCAAGGCAAATTCCTTTTTTCCATCTACATGAATAAGATTTCTCTTCTCCACCTCATTCTTAATTATCCTGTCAATTTTCAAAATAATTTCCCTTATTTCTTCTATCTCCTGAGCTGAAAGACCTCCAATAATTTTTGCCTCATTCCAATCCAATTTTCTGTCAAATTTCTCAAATTTTGTAGTGATTTCAAAATAGGGTTCGGGGAGCTCTTCTCCATATTTTGGCATACATTTGAATCCAAGTGCATGATAATCTATCTTTCCCTCTTTTATTCTATCGTATAAAGAGCCAGCAAGATAGTAACGGGTTATGAACTCAAGCGGAATAAGATAATTACCTTCCTTAGGATTCACTTTATCAAGAATACGAAATCTTTTCACAATCATTTGAGAATCATCACAGCTTACAAAATGATTTTTTACCCCTGCTTCTCCTATCTTTTTAAACCAGTAAGCAGAGGTTTTACAAAGAGTCTCTCCCTTCTTGGGTATTTTCGAAGGTATGATCTTGTCAAATACAGAGATATTGTCGGTAAACTTGAAAAGTAACTCCTCATCACTTAGTGCATACACCTCCTTAACCTTACCCTTTCTTATGAGCTTCATGAAGAGGAATAGGTAAAAAGGTATAAAAACATACCGTTAAGAAGGGGGCTATGCCCCCTTTCTAAACTACAAAGGGGCACCTGCGCTACGCCCTCCTTCGGAGGGCTTGCTCGTAACTAACGTTACTCATTTCCCCTTTCTAAACCCCTCCCTTTTTTTGGGGGGGTAAAGCACCTTTTTTAAAGGGGCTTAGTTCTTTTGGGGGTAAACGAGCATCTGTGATACAAGTTCGCTCTGTGAAAACAGGGCTTTACGAGCGTCTTTAATTGAGCTACACTAGATCTGGCACCTTTTTCGTAAGAAATGGCTTTTTTATATTCAATCTCTCCGAATTACCAATAGAATTTAGAATCGCAAACTTAATCTAACACAGGGGTATTTATCGATAGATGTACTCTCTCAAGCGCTATGATTTCCAGCTGCCGGAAGAGCTCATAGCACAAGAACCGGTAGAGCCTAGAGACCATGCTAGATTGATGGTTCTGAGAGATAAGATTGAGCATCGCTTTTTCTACGAATTGCCCGAATATTTGGAGAAAGGAGATGTTCTCATTTTAAATGATACTCGGGTTATTAAAGCTAGAGTTAAGGGACAAAAAAGGACAGGAGGAAAAGTAGAGATTCTCATACTGGAAAAAAGTGGAGAGAATTTCTACCGCTGTCTGGTAAAAGGAAAGAAAATAAAAGAGGGCACTCAGCTTATTTTTGGAAATATTCAGGCAAAGGTTATTAGGAAAGGACAGGTATGCAATATAGAGTTTTCTGGGGACATAATGGATTATGCGAGAAAAAAAGGAGAGGTTCCCTTGCCACCTTACATAAAGAAGAAAATTGATGATGATGAGAAATACCAAACAGTGTTTGCAAGAAAAGAAGGGGCTGTTGCAGCCCCAACTGCAGGTCTTCATTTCACATCCCATCTTTTGGAAAAGATAAAGAGTATGGGTGTGAAAATTGGATATATCACCTTGCATGTAAGCTATGGAACTTTCAAACCTGTGAGAAGTGAAGATATTAGGAAGCACAAAATGGAGGAGGAGTATTACATCATAAATGAAGAAACTGCAGAGATGATAAATACACGTAGCGGCAAACTTTTTGCCGTGGGAACAACTGTTATGAGAGCTCTGGAGAGCAGCGCAAAAAATGGAAATGTTTATCCTTCGCATGGATACACAAAC
>Ga0190329_1000211_pt1 | contig 17510 bp, 37 predicted proteins | sample 48720423_MG_FD_161655 | JGI IMG/M metagenome (GOLD analysis project Ga0190329, IMG submission 161655) | Hydrothermal vent sediment bacterial communities from Southern Trench, Guaymas Basin, Mexico - 4872-04-2-3_MG | ecosystem: Environmental > Aquatic > Marine > Hydrothermal vents > Sediment ... | reverse complement strand
TCTCTGGCTGTATAACTTCAGGGAATGTTCTGTATGGTTTTAACGTGACAGGATTATTAATTGTTTCTTCTTTACGTCTGATACCGTCTCTTACCTCTATACTTTGGCTTATCCCGTCATCGGTGACGGTTTTAATTTTTTCACTTGCAATATTTCCAAGTGTTTTAAAAATCTGTTCGATTTCGGGTGTTTTAACAAATTTTGTTGATAACTCAATAAAAAATTGATCCATGGAGTAAAATTCACCAAACCGAAAAGGCGTAATATCGTTAAATAATGTAGCATCGACAAGCCAATTCCGTTTTTTCCATTCACCGTCAAAAGGCGTACCTATATTAACAGTGGATGGGTTAACAATATGGACAAACATTGATGTATCAATACACTCTATATTTTTATTTATATAATCTACTAGACCTGTTAATGTATGAATTTTTAAAGCTTTGGGCCGTGGTTTCTCTATTGGATATAAATTATTTATTGAATATTTCCGGCCATCTACTGAAATAATGTTTGGTTTCGCGCCTAGATTTACTAAATACTCTAAAGCTTCCTTCAATCCGTTCATATTAATTTATCCCTTATTTAATTGATCTTAATTTATCTGTTATTGGTTCATCTATTGGTTCATCTATTGGTTCATCAAACAAATTCATTTGCCTATATTCCTTGGCCTGCACTTCACCATTAACCACCCCGATCATTATCTTTGAAAGTACAGGATTTTTCTTGCCTAATTTAATCTTGGCATCCTCTACTATAACGGTGGCGCCGATAACCCTACCTTCTCTGTCAAGCTCTGATTTAAATTTAACGGTTATGATTATAGACCTTTCGGCTTTGGGATCAGCGTTGATATCAGTCATATTTTCCAATACCTGACTCAACGCTTCTTGAAAAACGATTTCAGCAGCCCCTTCACATAAGGTTGAAAGTGATAGGTTTTTTAATTCATCGGTCATAGTATCCTCCTTTTTTATAATCACTTATTAATATATTTATGATGCTACAACAGGAAATTTGGTTAGTGGTCTTTCTTTATATTCACGTATAACCGCATCAATATTGGCATGTTTACCGATGTAAAAAACAGTTCCGTCGTGCCATCTAAAACATACATAGGCCATATCAAGCTTTTGTGCCTTCTCTTTGGCTTCAATAATCGCTTCTTTTAAAGAAGTACCAGGTAAAAACTTTATATTTAAAATAAATTTACTCATATTTTACCCTCACGATTTATATTATAACCCCTTTAATGATTACAGGCTTAAAGCCATTATCTTTTAATCTCTTGGCTCTATCAATAGCCGACATTTCAGTATTAAAAATCTCATTAAATGACATTACATCTTTAGACCAGGTTTCTTCTATCGTGAAAATAATATACTTCTCGTTTGTCTTTGGTTTACTAAAGTCACGACAAAGCTTTTTTGATAATATATCCAATGCTTTCTTTTTAAGTTCACGGCTATGAACTAACACCCATTTCCCCTTTATCCATTCTTCCAGTAAAATTATCCCGTCGTATTCTGTGGCCTTATATCTTTTTGAATTAATATAAATTAAGTGTTCATTTGACGTCATAATTATTCCTTTTTCTTTCGTATTTTAATTTACCTTATGTTTGTTAATATTTGGATCAATTTCATCATCTATTCCTTTTAAAACCCCTGAACGAATTAATTTAGATACAAGTAATTGTTGGCCTATAGTGATACATTTTAAGGTATCAGCCATATTTTTTATCGCCTTTTTAAGCTCTGTCACCTTCCAATCTACGTAGATCAGATAAATCCATGGGATGAAACAACCCACAAAGAAGAAACATTTAAATAAAAGTTTAAAATTCATTTTTATTACCTTTCTTGAAATTATTCTTTTTTAACATCAAATACAAACCAACCAAGTCCAACTACTAACGCTTCTATTAACAGATTAATTGTGCATTCCGATAATGTTTCTATCAAAACATTAGCCATTTTTTTGGCATCGTCAGTCGCTATTTTTAACTTTTTTTAATAGAATGCTCTGGTAATTTCTCAGATATGTCAATTATTACTGGCTCAATAGTATCATTATCCTTGGCATCACCTTTGTGAATTTTTATTGTTTTTGGCATTTTGCCTCCATCGGTACTAAATCAAGACTTGTCATCAATTCTTTTGTTAATTGCCGAGTTGTGGATTCCGGCAATGTGCTTATTAAAATTTTAGCTATCTTCTTGGCGTCTTTGGATGTTATTTCCTGTAATCCACTTACTGATGAGCTCCATGGTAACTTACCAGATATATCAATTATTGCCGACTCAATAGTATTATTGTTTACACTTTTGGCTTTATAAATTTTTATTATTTTTGGCATATTTTACCTCAAATTTATTTTTGTTTTTCCTTGTTTTGTTTTTCTTGAATGCGTTGCATTCGACGATATGCCCAACTTGTATCATCCCATACCGACAATCCAATTATTAATTCATTAAGTAATTTATCTATTGTGCATTGCGGCAGTGTATCTATTAAGGCTTTAGCTATTTGTTGAGCGTCTTTATGAGCCATGTCATTAAATTCGTTAAGTGAATATTTAATTGGTGTTTCCTTGATGATATTAATAACGGTTGGTATAATATCATTATTTATGCTATAGGCTTTATGAACGTGAATCATTTTGGTTTTTGGCATGTCTTATCCTTTTTAAAAATCAATTGATACCAATCGTTAGCGTTAGTCGGCTGTTTAATTTCAGCGCCACCTTTCGGATATAAATGAAAAACAGCTCGGTCTTTGAAATCTGTAATATTTATTTCTAGTGAATGCTCTTTATAGTCTATTTTTATTTTTCTTCCCTTGTATATTTCTTTAGGTTCCTGCGGACCGCCATATAAAGTAAATGTTTTTGCCATCAAATAGGTTAATAATTTATGTAACGTGGCCTGTGGCAAAGAATCAAATAAAGCATTAGCTAATTTTTCAACCTCATAGTTATAGAAAGAAACCATCTCGTCAATAGTACATTCTTTAAAATGAGATTTTGGTAATTCTCTGGAAATATCGATAATCACGGATTCAACAGGTCTGGTTATTGGATCAGCCTTGCAAAGCAAAACTGTTTTTGTTTTCGATTCTGACATGATTCTTACTCCTTGGTTTTATTGGTGTTCTTGGCTGCGTTAGTCCTCGCTTTGATATCCACTTTAAACGGCAACCAATGTTCACAGCCTATTCTATTGAACGGATAAAATTCATTTGGTTCATATTTGCATTTATACTTACAAAGTTCTAAAAGTTTACACTTCCTACAAGTATCGCAAGTTATTTTTATTGTTGGTATACACATTTTTTACTCCTGGAACTCTTTTTTTATTGTGGATCTTATCAACTCTTCAACATAATCATATTTACTTGTTGGATATATTTTATGCAACCAACCGGATGGAAAATAAAAATATCTATCGAGTTGTATACAATTTATTTTTTCGTCAGATTCTTCCGCTAGGCATAGACTCAGCGGATCTCCTAATAAATAAATGATACCCGTGGTTTTATCATAAAACGCTCTTCTTAGATGAAGCGGAACATCAACACAGTCCACTATTAATTCATAAATTTCATGTTCTGTATTTTTATTTAGCTTTACTAGCATTGACCTCCCTCTTTATTTGTACTTATCTACACCTTGCCGCAAGCTCTAAATGTTTTTGGTGTGCCTCTTGGCGTTCTTTTGCTCTTTTTTCAGCATCTTCTAGTGAAGAACAAATGTTATTCTCTGAGATATTTATCCCATGGATGATATAACCATGCAACGTAATTTTTTCAATTTTCCCTTTTGCGGAAAAATATTTCCTCTCTTCTTCATATTTAACCCTTACTAATCTACGGTTAGGGCCTCTTGGTTCATGTGTTGGTTTTGTGACTCTATAACTCCAATAAAAAACTTCATCTCCAACCTCATACTTACTGTTTTTAATCCTTTCCTGAAGTTCTTTTTCTAGTTTCGCCTTACGTTTAGCCTCTTCCTCTTCCCATTTTTTTCTGGCCTCCAATTCATCCTTGTAACACCGATGATTTTTAAATCCTTTCTCGGTTTTCCATTTATATCTTCTTGGCCACCCGTCTTTTGGTGGGGCCTGTTTACAAATATTGCAAATATATTCTGACATATAATCCTTTCTATATTAAGGGTCGCCCCAGGCGGGAGGGGAGAGACCGCCCAGGGCATGGGGGATTAAGATTTGATCAATTGGCTTATCGCCTTATCGATCTCTGTTAGTTTCTTAATACTCAACCCCTCAAGTGTTCCTTTCGGGGTATAATTTTTATACCATTTTTCAATCTGCTCTATATCGCCTTGATAATAAGAATATACCTTTGAATAAATCCTTGATTGTAATTCCTCTATTGTTAAAGGTTTTTCGGTCTGTTGAGAAGATGTTTTTTGTTTGTTGTTTATATCTTTAATAGTAGGCTCTTCTTTGGGCTTTAAATCATCCAACGACAAAGAGCCTTTATTGTTTGACTGTTTGTCGTCTTCTTTATTAATATATTCTTCCCAACTGGAATTACCATCAGAGATCGACTGCCATATTTGGCGCAAGTCAACAATCTCCTCTGGTGTGCACTTATTAATACTATGTCCCAATTTGGTCTCTATTTGTTCTTTACTAATACCTAACTTTTTGAAAGCAGTTATTATTTTGTTTCTTGATTCATTAATATTTTCGGCTGCACTTTGGGCTATGACTTCATCACACATATCCATAGCCTCTTCAATCATATCTTTAGGTAATAATTCTAACAGACAATTTCTCTTAAGTATTGAGGCCCTGCGATTTGTCAACTCTCTTAAGTCTCTTTCATCAGGTTTTATCCAACCTTTATTCTTGCGATAGATTAGTTTCTTAAACGAATCTTCCGCAAAAGTTTTCTCATTGCTTTCCTTATCCCACGCCCAAGCTCTGATTTTTCTACTCTCTTCATCGTCATAAACAATTTCAGTCCCAAACTCGATATTTTTCCATACCCTGGCTGCTTCCCTGGCAAGGTTTATGCTAGGGCCTTTTACCTCTTTTCCTCCTCTTGGGAATTTATAAGCGGCCCTATTTGCAAAAGATGGCCTTTTGCATGTTTTTATTAACTTATTAAAAGCTTCATCTTCATCACGGGGGAATTTCTTAGCAATAACTATAGATGCTTGTACTTCCATTATGGCTTTCGATTGTGCTGATGAAATAGATAATTCGTGGTTTTGTTCTTCTTTTTGTGTTAATGTCAGGTCGTTCATTATATCTCCTTTCTATTTTCTGTAATAAGGACACGTCATAGCGTATCCACAAAATCTTGGATTGCAAAGATATGAATCTTGGGGCGCTGGCATAAAAACGCCCTTTTCGATCACTTCAGCAGCCTTCTCGATCCGTTGTAACAACGGTTGAAAATCCTTAATTTCTCTTGATGTTTCTAATATTACAATTTTGGTAGTGCTTGCCCTTATTTTGCCGATCAAATGATCAGGCACAATGCTTGATTTACCTGAATTAACCAGGTAATCAAGCGTTAATTTTTGAGGTATCTTGCCATCTATCCTCCAAACCGCCATCGCATAGATGGTTAATTGATCGCTCATATCGGCGGCGGTTTTTGCTGGACTTCTGCTTGATGTTTTAGTATCCCTTACTGATTCAACACCTTCTTGGATATCAATATATCCAAGGATATCAAAAGGAAAGCCTTCTAGTTCTAATTCTATTTTCCTTTGTACGTGTGTAGGGTTGATTTGTGGAGCTAGTTTTTTAGCGTGAGTAGCAGATAAGCTTATAGCTTTATCAATAGCTTTGCCTTTTACTGTTTTTATGCCTTCACTTATTTCTTCTTCAGTGAAGGTAATTTCATTGGTATTAAATTGGGTATTAATATCATCACGGGTTATATCCTGTATTTCTTCCAAAGGTAATAAATCCCCCGTATCTATTTTATGGCTTAGGTTTTTAGTGATAGCATTGTCCACTGATCGGCCAACCAACAAACTTATACCAGGGGGAATTTTCTCTCCACAAATATATCTACGTCGATACTGTTCCCCACAAAATGAAATCATTTTTAATTGAGTTATACTCAAATGTGGTTTATCTCCCATTATTCTTCCACCCTTCTTATTTTAAATATTTTTGGCTCAGTTGAGCGCCATGATACATAGCGCTCGCCGTGTTTGATGGTAACAAATAGTTGCTTGTTAATCTCTATTTGAGAAATTACTTGTGGCGTGATTTTTTTTCTAACCATTATTTTTTCTCCACACAAATTAATTAAACAAAAAATTTTGAGTCATCATCACATCATTTTGCTTATCTGCGTCAACACTTATTGATTTTCCATCTTTTACCAAAACGGTAACAATGTGATTCTCGCCTTCATATAATCGCCATGATGTTTTAGTATATTCAGCTATCGCTTGCGCTTTTTCAATGGCTTGGTGTTTTGTGTGGCATAACAGGTCAATCATTTGTCCCATATGTTCTTTTTGTGGATTTATAAATGGCACCAATGAACATGGCACCATCCAATATCGAGAGGGTGAGGTTTGCATGTTTTCTACTTCAGCAAGAACATACAAAACATGATATCTATTTTTTAGATTTTCTATTTCGGCAGGACATCCGCCTTTAATGATTAAGGCGTGTAATTCTCTTTCAAATCTTTTTTTCAATCCCTCAATGTTATATTTTTTCATTTTCTCTCCCCTTTTATTTGGCGGGGGAAAATCCCCCGCTCTTCCCTTCCAAATAATCTGATAATCTGATGATTGGTAAAAAATATATAATTTTTTCTTATCTCATGGGGCCTCCTTATCTTAACGGTTTAAACCAATCTCCTTTAAATCCAATCATACTGGCTATCTTTTTTATTCTTTCATCAGATTGTTTTACTGTCTCTATTTCAGATAGTACCCTTGATAGCCAGGTATGATTCACGCCTACCCTAAAAGCAACCTCCCTCATAGAAAGGTTACTTTTTTTGCAATATCTATCCAGATTAGATACAAATCCTTTCTTTAATGTTCCTCTTTCTTTCATATTCCATAAAATAACATACCCCAAAAACCATGTCAAGATTTTTTTACAAAATTTGTACATTATATTTTTCATATCGGAATATAAAATAAATACTTCGGTATAATAAGTTTATAAAAAGTTTATAAATTTTATATCATCTTTTGCTTGACATACAGATAAAAAATGTTTAAACATAGTAATCATGTTAAATGTCAATAAATATATCAGAGAAACAATAGATCAATTCGATGTCTTATCTCCCGAACAACAAAAAGAATTAATTAAGCAGGCGCGAGAGTCAGAAGAGGCCAGAGATATAATTATTTTATCTAATATGAAATTGATTGTTTATCTTGCTTCTAAATATAAATGTGGAATAGATATTAACGACCTCATTCATGAAGGTATAATTGGGTTAATTAAGGCTATTGATAATTTCGATATTGAGAAAAATTGTTGTTTTTCCACGTTTGCCTCAATGTGTATCAATAATGCTATCAGACACGCGATTTATGATAAATCAACTACTGTCAGAATACCTCTTTGGGTTTATCAAAAGGGCGATGTTAAAAGTAGAAAGATAATATATAAAACCAAGAATACTGTGCCATACAATTTAATAAGTTTTAAGACGATTGCTAAAGATGGCAATGGTGTTGAAAAAAAAAGAATAGTTGAAAGCTTATTGAAATGTTTAAATAAAAAAGAAACAAGAGTGATGTTATCTCTTTTTTGGGAAGATAAAAATCTTAGTGAAATAGGACGCGAATTAAATCTTTCTCGTGAAAGAATACGCCAAATAAAAGAAAAAGCATTAAAGAAAATAAGGTGTTCGTATAATACCAAGAGAACTATAAACGATCTAAAAGGAGATCAATTATGCTAGATCTGAAACAACTACAAAAAAAGATCCATGAGAACGCAGTAAATAAAGGGTTTTGGGAGGTTGATGATATCAAGGGTAAGCTTTGTGATATACACTCTGAAATATCAGAAGCCCTTGAGGAGTGGAAAGATAATTCAATTCAAGAAGTTTACTGGGAAGGTGATAAGCCGGTTGGTTTTCCTGTTGAGCTTATCGATGCTATAATTAGAATTTTAGATATATGTGAAAGGTATAATATTGACACGGAAGAAGTTATAAAATTAAAGATGGCCTATAATGTTACCAGGCCATACAAGCATGGCCACGTAAGGGTATAAAAATAATAACCTACCAAAAATATCGTTAAATCATTCCATATTAAGTCTAGAAGTGTGTCAAGAAAGGGGAGATAATGGATTACAATGATTTCCTTAAGAGCAAAATGATTGAATATCAACCAACAGGTATTGATGTACCTAAAAACAATTTAAACAATAAAATGTCTGATTTTCAAAAGGATATCACTTTATGGGCGCTCAAAAAGGGAAGATCGGCTATATTTGCCGGTTGTGGTCTAGGAAAAACTTTTATGTTTCTTGAATGGGCTAATCAGCTAGTAAAAATTGGTAAGAATATCATTATTCTTGCTCCACTAGCTGTATCTTTCCAGATATTGGAAGAAGGGAATAAATTTGGAATACCCGTTAATTTATGTAATTCTCAATCAGATGTTATTAATGGAATAAATGTTACTAATTATGAAAAATTATCTAAATTTATCCCTTCTGTTTTTGGTGGTGTAATAATTGATGAATCAAGTTGTTTGAAGGATTTTTCATCAAAAACTAAAAATATGATCATTGATTATTTTCGATACACACCATTTAAACTTGCATCCACTGCCACACCAGCCCCTAATGATTATATGGAACTTGGTAATCATTCTGAATTTTTAGGAATTATGGATTACAACGAAATGTTGTCAATGTTCTTCATCCATGATGGTGGTAATACATCAAAATGGAGGTTAAAGAAACATGCAGAGAATGAATTTTGGCGATGGGTAGCATCATGGTCCGTAATGTTATCATGCCCAGAAGATCTAGGATATGACAACAAAGAATATATACTTCCGCCTATTAAATATCATCAAATTATAGTTAAAAAAAATAAACCTAAAATAGGCCAGTTATATGCTGTAAACGCTCATACACTCAAACAACAATTAAAAGCAAGAAAAAATAGTATAAAAGAAAGAGTTGAGGCGTGTGCTAAATTAGTGAATTCAAGCAATGATTATTTTACAATATGGTGTAATTTGAATGATGAAAGTAGTTTGTTATCTAAATTAATTTCTGACTCAGTAGAAATTAAGGGGAGTGATAAACCAAATATTAAAGAACATGCTCTTATAAATTTTGCTCGGGGAAATATTAAAAGACTTATAACAAAACCTTCTATTGCTGGATTTGGAATGAATTTTCAACATTGTCATAAAATTTGTTTTGTCGGCATTGATCATTCATTTGAAAGATTTTATCAAACAGTAAGGAGATCATGGCGTTTTGGTCAAAAACATTCTGTTGATGTTTATATTTTTACAGCAGAAGAGGAGGGTGAAGTAATCAAAAACATACAACGTAAGGAGGAGAATTTTAAGAAAATGCTTAAAGGTGTTATTTCGGCTACGCAAGAAATAAATAAAAAAAATATTAATGTACATAAAAGCGTCTATACTGATACAGAAAATAATACTTTTAATATAATCAAAGGTAAAAACTGGAAAATATATCATGGTGATAGTGTTAAAATAATAAAACAAGTAGATACCGATTCAATAGATTTTATCATCTATAGTCCACCTTTTGAAAATCTTTATGTTTATTCTAATCGTATAGAAGATATGGGTAACTCTAAAAATACAAAAGAATTTTTTCGGCATTTTTCTTATCTGGTGCGTGAATTATATCGTGTTCTTGCACCAGGAAGATTAATGGTTGTCCATTGTGCTGATATCCCTATGATGAAACAAAAAGACGGCGTGATTGGATTAAAAGATTTTCCTGGACAATTATTAAGATGTTTTATTAAACATAAATTTATATATCATTCAAAGATAACTATCTGGAAAGATCCTGTTACCGAAATGCAAAGGACAAAGGCATTAGGACTATTACATAAACAAATAAAAAAAGATTCAGCAATGTGTAGGATGGGAATCCCTGATTATCTTGTTGTTGTGCGTAAAGATGGTGAAAACAAAAAACCTATTACCCATACCAATCAAACCTTTCCTGTTACATTATGGCAAAAATATGCTTCACCTGTATGGTTTGATATTAAACAATCAAATACTCTACAAAAGCAATCAGCAAAAGATAATAATGATGAGCGTCATATATGCCCTCTTCAATTAGACGTAATTGATAGATGTCTAGAGTTATGGACTAATCCAGGTGATCTTATTTTTGATCCTTTTTCCGGAATTGGATCAACCGGGTATCAAGCAATTAAAAAAAGAAGAAGGTATTTAGGAATAGAATTAAAAAAAGTTATTTTGATGCCTCAATAACCAATTTAAGAAACGCTGAGATGTCTTGTCGGCAATTAACCATTATTTAATAAAAGGAGCAAAAATCATGTATTTAATTTATGTAATATTAGCTATAATTTTGTCTGCTTTTATAGGTATATTTTTCGGTAATCTTGCATTAAATGAACATAACGAAACAAAGCTTGATATAGAAACTTTAGAAAGGTTGAAATAATGCTGAAAATTACTTTAGAGAGGCCAACGACAACACTTTTAAGAGATATTAAAAACGAAAAAAATACCATGGATAATATAGCCGAAACATATGCCTTAGCTATGACTTCTAATAAACATATCGATTGGCGATCTATAAATATGGCTATCATTAATAGATGGGGTTGTAACGGATTACAGTATATAAAAAATAAAGCTAATATAAGTCTATGTTTTTATGAATAATATAAGTCATTAATGAACCTTTGTAAAAAATACAAAAAATTATTAATGTATACATTAACTCAATAAATGTATACATTAACTTCATTAATGTATACAACGAGAAAAATAAATGTATACATTAATCCCGTTAATGTATATAAGGAGAGGAATTAATGTCGGCACCATTCAAACAAGGATTAAGTTATTTTCCGCATGATACAGACATGAGCAATGAAGATAAGATTGAATACGTTGAGGCTGTCCATGGTTTATTAGGTTATGCTATATATAACAAACTGTTAGAAAGGATATATCATAACGGATATTATATTACATGGAAAAAAAGAGACCTAATTATTTTTGCAAAAAGAGCGAACATTGATCATGCTGTTTGTGAGGAAATAGTTACATTATGTATAAACGAAAACCTTTTTAATCAAAGACTTTTCAAAAAATATCATATTTTAACCTCTCCAGGTATTCAAAAAAGATATCTTAGGTGTTGCGAAAGAAGAAAAAAGGTATATTTGATTAAAGAATATTTACTTGTAGACATTAACGAGGTTAATGCATACATTAATCCAATTAATGTTATCATTAACTCAATAAATGATAACATTAATTCGCAAAAAGAAATAGAAATAGAAAAAGAAATAGAAATAGAAAATATAGAAAAAGAAAATATAATAAAAGAAAAAGAAAGTGAGACGACTAAGCGGAAGAGGTCTGTAAAATCTTCTGAAAAGAAATTCAAGCTCTCTTTTGAAGAGTGGCCTGATTTTGTTAACAAGTCTTTTGAAAAAATCTTAGCCGACGATGATTGGATAAAAAAACAACAAGAGCGATATGACAGGGTTGATGTCATGGCCACCATCGAAGAATGTAAAGAGTTTTGGATATCACATGAGGGATTCCAGAATAAAAAAGGCTCAAGTGCTGTTAACTGGAAAACAACACTTCAGTATGCCTTTAAAACAGATTGGCTAAGAGTTCTCAAAAAAAGAAATTTTATGAACCTCAAACAACAACAACGTGAAGAAGAACGAAAACGATTTGAACGGGAAATGGCAGAGTCAATCAGGCGTATGGAACAATGGGAAAAAGAACAGGAAGAGAAAGAAAGGTTAGGTAAAGCTAATGAATTACAAAGAGTTCACTGATGAATATACTAAATTATACAAGTATTTTTACGAATCAGAGCCAAGAACTTCCAGGGTGGAGGAATATTTCAAATTACTCAAATACTTACCGCTAAATAAATTTAAAATACTATGCGAAGAAATTAGAAATACTGAAAATGATCTACCCCGTAATCCAGTAGCTTGGATTAATAAATATTTAGACAAAGAAAATGAAAAAAAATTAGCCGAAAGGCTAAACAATCAAGGATTCAAATCTGATAAAAAAGAAGATAATCATTGCTTCGCCTGTTGCAATGGATGGGTATTAACAACATCAGGCGCTAAATATTGCTTATGCAAAAAAGGTCAACGATTAAAGCAGCTTGGAAATCCAAAAGATCATATCGCTACAGCGACATTCGACGAGTGTAAAACAGCAGCACTTGACGCCGGTGGTTTTTTCGGAGTAAACTCAACTCGTATTGACGAAGAAGTGCCATTCTAGAGAACAGATGTAAAAAAATATTCTTAAAATAGTTAAAATTTCCCGTCATTTTTCGTTCTTTAAGATATGGTTAATGGTTTTATAAGCACAATAATAAAAACTCGAAAAAAAGGGCAAAAAAATGGATAAAAAAATTATCATTGGTTTTACGGGATCACATGCTACAGGAAAAACTACTATGGCAAAAGAATTTTTACGAGAATATCCCGACGGTATAGAAGTATGTACTGAAGGAACCAGGGAAGTAGCCACTGAAATGAGAATTGAAAGTATTAAAAATATTAAACCTCACCAATGGCAGGAATTTGAAGATTTAATTCTTGAACATCATTTACAAAATATACACAAATTTAACACATCAGATAAAGAAATTTTGATATGTGATCGTACCATTTTTGACATATATGCTTATTCAATTTTGAGAAATAATTTTTTATCACAAAATTACCTCAATACACTCGATAAGATGTGTAAAGAAACCACATTTTATAAACAATTATGGTACTTTCCAATAATACCAATTCCAGACAAAGACAAAGATGATGGTTTCAGGGAAATAAAAAATCAAAAACAGATTGACGCCATTCTAAAAGGTATATTGGTTAATAGTCCGTATGGTTATCCTGTAAACTTAGTACCACGTGGTAATCGACCATTAGAAGAAAGAAAGCAGTACATTGAGTATGTTTTACAATTTCATTTAAATGCTGTTAGACTTAAAAAATAGGTGAAACCAAAAATCAACCAATTTTAACCATAGGAGATAAATAATGACCAGAAAACATATATTTTTCTTTTATTCAGATAATTGCCCTAAATGCCCACCAGCGCATAAATTAGTTGACATGATAGAAAAAAAAATCAATATTGCTGTATTTAGGTTTAATACAAATGAACCGGTTGGACTCGCAGAAGCGTCATTTAATAGTGTTATGTCAACCCCGACAATAATTATTTTTAATGGGGCCAAGGAAATTAAGCGTTATACAGGGGATATGCCTGAGTACGAAGAAATCATAAAAGTTTTATTTTAACCTTAACCAAGAGAGGAGAATTTGGAATGAAGTTAGATATTTTTAGTGACGATTCAACAATGGATGTCGAAACAATAATTGCCAATGCTATAACAAAATCAATTTTGGAAAATATTAATATCATTAGTAAAATCAAAGATATATTTGATAAATTAGATACTAAAAAATTGATTGACGAAAAAAAATTAAGCTCTTTTTTAATAGAAGCAATAAAGGAAACTATCGAGAAGTTATTTGACGATGGTGAATTTGATGATGTTTTATTAAAATTAGTCAAAAAACAGTTAAGTGATGTCTTGGAAAATATTAGTTTTAAAATTGATAAATAAAAATGAAAAAGAAAATATATTTCATTCTGTTAAGTATTTTATTGATCGGCTGTTCAATCAAACAGATCAAGCGGCCAAAGGAATGGACTGTAATTGATACAGGTAAACGACCATTTGTTAATCCTTTTGGCCGATGTAATCTAACTAAAAGAGAAATCCAGTTAATGCCTCCAGTTTGGCTGCCTAAAAATTTTGCCAGTAAATTAATTCTTAATCATGAATTGGCTCATGCTTGGGGATTAAAAGGTTGTAAACACATGTATTGCCTTATGTATGAGCCGGAGGCTGCTGGTCACTCAGATGATAATGTTTTTTTTGAGTTTTTAGCCAAGCCTTTTCAGTTGTTTTATGGCTTCAAGCTTTGTCCTGAATGTAGAGCAAAGCTTGAGCAAGCTATTGAATATCAAAGAGAAATGGAAGAGAAAGGTAAAATATCAAGGGCTGTTGATGTTTATGAAAAAGTACAATAATATCTATGAATTTTTTTGGAATTATTTTAGGATTATTTTTGTTTGATATGTTTTATTTTTTAGGAGGTAATTTCAATGAAATCAATGATTAAAGTTAATCGGGATACGACAGTAAAAAAAGAAAAATATAGAGTTATAATAAGAGATATTTGTATTGATGGGTTTGGAAAAGAATCAGAATGGGAGGGATTGCTTAAATTGGTTCATCCTGAATATGGTTACATTATTATAGATCAATCTTTTGATGGCGATAGTAAACCTGTAGTAAAAGTATCACCAAAACTGGAAAAGGAATTTAAAGCAAGATTTAAAGAGTTTATACCAAATGGATGGATATATCAAAAAGATAAAAAATTTATACCAGATGGACCTGGTGATATTAAGTTTAAACCAATTAAAGAAAATATCAGCCAGGAAAATGAATAAGGAATATTTAATTCAAGTTGCTATATGTGATTATCTGAAACATAAATACCCTGATGTAGAATTCAGGTCAGATCTTGGCGGTATTCGGTTAACAATAGGTCCAGCCAGGAAGATTCAACGGATACAAAAACAAAGGGCATGGCCGGACTTATGGATATCAGAGGCAAGAATGGGATATCACGGTCTGTATCTTGAAATCAAAAAAGATCGTGATGAATTATATACCAAGGAAGGGAAAATAAGAGTTAATCAACATATTATTGAGCAATGGCATATGTTGAAACGATTAAGGGAGAGAGGGTATATGGCGTGTTTCGTCTGTGGTTTGGATCATGCCATTGATACGATTGATTGGTATTTGAAAGGAGAAACATGAGAGCAAAAACAGTTTTTTATGAGAAGCTTGTAAATACTGGTAATTTTAGTCATGAAAAATATGGGATAGAAATATCACTTGATGATAGTGATAAGGCCAGTGACGCTTTTAAAGAAGCAAAAAAGATTATCGCGCGTCAAATTAACCCTATTACAGAACAAAAAAGAATGATTACTGAAAAGGATATCTTGTATATTTTGAATAGTTTTTTTGGTTAGAAAAGGCAGATCTGGAATTAAAAAGAGGGGTTGAATAAACCCCTCTTAAATTATGTACTTAATTTCTTTACTCCACGTGAACTTTTACTTTTCTTTCGCTATCTCGGATAAAATCTCTTACAGTAATCTCTATTGGCATAATCCACTCCTTTTTTTAAATTATGAAAATTAAACTACAAAAATTTCCTGTCCTTTCCAGTCTTCTTTTATTTCGTCTATTTTTTTCTGAATAGATCTGTATCGTTCCTTTGCTTCTTTTATGATTTCAATAGCTTGCGCCAATTCCTCTGGTGTAAAAATTTTTTCTTTTCCTATGTTTAAGTTCATGCAATAGGAACGGGGAATTTTGTGGTCTTCAATAATAATTGTATCGCCATCGGATAAGTGTGCTAAATGAATATATACTAATTTCCTTTCTTTTGCATCATACGCCGATTCCCCCCTGTATTCAACAGGTAATTCACTATACTCTTTGATGTTTGCTTTAAAATTTAAAATTTTATAAAATTTATTACCGTCTTTATCTATGATTTTTTGTGTATAAATCTTCATTTTATTCCCCTTTCTTTTAGTGTTTAATTACTGTTATACAACCATTCTCTTTCGGGTCAAATATCGACACCGATTTACAGATATGTGCTAACTCATGGCCTAACAATAAGACCATACCTGTTGTTATACGGCCATTTATTTTAAGATTCAGACCATACAACTGGCAATTATCTATCAGTTGCCGAATTTCCTCTTTGGCTAAACAGATTAATTCTTTTTGTGTTTTTCCCTCAGGTAAAGATACTCTGAGTACATCATCTTCTAACGTAAACATATATCATTCTCCTTAGAATACTGTTTGTTCCATTTATCAATAGCCTCTTTCCTGGAGTAGGCCATTGGTCCGTAAGTATCACATCTTTCACAATAAACTTGCCATATTCCCATAGCAGTTTCAACTACTGTTAATTTATTGCCGCATATTATGCAATTCATCTTTCCCTTTCTATGAAAAAATCTTAATAAAAACAACAATCCAATATATAGCCACTGATATCAATATCGCGGGCCATTTCAGATTATAATGTTTGGTATCAACTTGTCGCCTTAATTCCCTCAACCCTGATGCCATAACCATATCCATGGCATCGTAAAGGCCAATGTGTTTTCTAGCCGCTAATCGCTCGACTTGATTCAAGCGATAGCGGTCAAATTTCATGATGGTGGTAATATCGCTAGTTTCAATCGGTTTGAGTTTTCTCATGTTTCATTCCTTCTTGAAATATTCACGATAACATTCCACTGCTTCTTTAGCGTTTTGAAAGAAGCAGCTATCATAAGATAGTATATCTAATATTTCCTTTACTTCATCATTTGACGCACCAGCATCGCTTAACTCTTTCCTGAATTGAGCTTCATTTTTTTGAACAATATCAAAAGGGATCTCTTCTACTCCATCACTCCAGATATTATTTGTTTCTTTGGCTGGTGGAGTTAATACCCCTGTTTCAGCTTGGCTATTATATCCTTTCAAAGCCCAACCTTCTTTAATTAACTCTTCTGTTAAAGAAGGTGGTATTATAGTAATAATTTCATACGGAATTGATTTTTTTGTTTCATATAGGATTTTGAATTTTCCCCAATATGCCTCAGCCTCATCTTTTTCCCAATCATTTTTTTGTGCGTATTCAATAAATTCTTTTTTATAACTATCAATATTCATCTTTTCTCTCCTATAATTAGTTTTCCCTTGGTATCAATGATCCAAATTTGGATCATCTTCTTAATAGCCTCATCTGTAGATATACCCGCTTCAAGGCATATCTGTTTGAATTTATCCCAAACCCCACTAGGGATATGGATATTAATTGCTTTACTTCTCATGTTTTTCTCCTTTATTATTTTTCATAGTTTCCCCTTTCCTGTTATAGTTTCTACCCTTACCCTAGCACACGATAAAATATCATGTGCTAGATAAAGATAGAAACTATTTTACAAAAAATTGCTCTATAAATTGACTTTCAATGAAGACTTTACAGCCTTCTTCAAAAGTCAAGATGTCTTCATGGTGAAAATGTTCAAGGTCTTGGTATTCCAAAACAAAACTTTTTTCACCGTTGAGAAAAGCAGGGTAAAGGTTGCAGTTTACTTTGCCCCCT
>Ga0190329_1000209_pt1 | contig 17518 bp, 15 predicted proteins | sample 48720423_MG_FD_161655 | JGI IMG/M metagenome (GOLD analysis project Ga0190329, IMG submission 161655) | Hydrothermal vent sediment bacterial communities from Southern Trench, Guaymas Basin, Mexico - 4872-04-2-3_MG | ecosystem: Environmental > Aquatic > Marine > Hydrothermal vents > Sediment ... | reverse complement strand
ATATTCCTTGGCGACAAGATTCATACCATCTTTTAACGGCGTGACAAACGCAATATCGCATGCCCGGTACAATGAAATCAGTTCGGTTCTGTCAAGATTTCGAAACATATACTGGACAGGAAGCCAGTCATCTGTACTGAATTTACCATTAATCTCTCCCACAAGTTGTTCCATCTCAAGCTTCAGATCAGCATAGGCTGCAATTTCCCTTCGACTGGGGACCACAAGTTGAATAAAATGTATTTTTTTATGGAACTTTGGGAAGCGTGTTAAAAACAGTTTAAATGCTTTTAACTTTTCAGGTATGCCCTTGGTATAATCCAGACGATCAACACCCAGTAATATTTTAGTACCAGGGGCATTCTTTCGTATTTCCTTTGATCTTTTATAGACGCTACTATCCCAGGCGTGGAGAGAAAATTCATTGTAATCAATGCTGATGGGAAAGACCCCGATGCGGACGATTTTGCTGTTAATTGTTAATTCACTTACCGTCTCGTCAAATGCTGCTTTTGCATCAATTTTTGCATCTTGAATTATTTTCTTGACACATTCAATAAAATTACGTTTGTTTTGGATGGTGTGAAACCCTATGATATCATATTCCAACATGGCGGAAAGGAGTTCAAATCGCCAGGGGCATCGTATAAAGGTGTCAATGGGGGGAAACGGGATATGCAAAAAAAATCCAATGGAATTCCTCTTGTGCAGTTTACGCAACTGAGCCCCAACAAGTATTAACTGATAGTCATGGACCCAGATAAAATCCGGATCATCTACAGTTTGACATACAATCGCTGCAAATTTTTTATTAACCTTCTGGTAACTTGTCCAGTATTTCGGCAAAAAGATGCACTTACCCGTAAATCCATGGAAAAGAGGCCACACAATTGAATTGGAAAATCCTTCATAAAAATTTTTTAGCTCATCTGAATTCAACATAACAGGTTTAATACTATATCCGGAAACGGCTGTTTGTATTGCCGGCAACATATAGTCATCAATACCCGCCTTTTGTACATAACCCGGCCACCCTATCCAGGTGCCGTTTCGATTCTTCAGTACCGGTGCCATTGCTGTTACCAGTCCTCCAGCTCCTTTTTCCACCGCTGTCTTCCCATCTTCGGTAAGTTTTAAAATAACCGGCAACCGGTTGGATACAATGACAATTCGACCTTTTTGTATATTTTTTTTATCCATTTTTTTATCCTTACCTTTTTCCGGGCTTCCAAAAAAGATAGTTTAAATATCCACATATGCTATCTTGCCCGGATAGAGCCTGATTATTTCATCTTTGATCATAATCATGACAGGTCTTGCCCTGCTGGTCAGGCTTTTAACCTTAACGTCCGTTTGAGTGATTTCCAGATCAAGCCAGTGATTCCTGTATCGAACATGAAAACAGATGCGGTTTATGGGTTTTGGCAGCAAAGGATTTAAAATCAGTATATCACTTCGTATTTCCAGACCGGCATAGCCCCGTTGAAGAATATCAATACACCCTGACATGGCAGCCAGATGAATCCCTTCCCGGGTGCTTCCGGTTCGGTCATCAACCATATCCGTCTCAAGTGCCTGGCTGAAAAAGTCCCAGGAACGTTCTCTTGCCTGCCGTGCTTCAATCCAGGCATGAATGACCAGTGCCAGGGATGACCCGTTTGTAGTTCGGTTTAAATAATAGTTGATATTTTTTGGGATTAAATCCTTGTCAAAAGTATAATTAAGACGTTTAAACATCTTTCTTAACGTTTCAGCACTGAAAAGATATAAAAGCATTAAGACGTCTGCCTGTTTGCAGAGTTTATAGTTATTGGTGCTGTCCCCCTCCTTTTCAAGAATCCTGTCAAGACGTCGAATATTCCCATATTTTTTTTTATAACCGTCCCAGTCAAATTCTTTTAAATTTTCATATCCTTCAAATTGGCTGAGTATTCCACCTCCATGGAATACGAGTCTCATCCTTCGACTTATTTTTTTCCATTTTTCAAGTTCTCTATCTTTCACTTCAAGCTTTTTTCTTAAAGATTCCCAGTCCTGTTCGGAAATAACGTGTTGAAGATTTAGTGCCTGGTCCATAACAAATACGACCATTAAATTCGTATAGGCATTATTGTTCAGACCTGGTTTGTCTGCTCCGGGATAAGCATCATGATATTCATCAGGGCCCATCACACCCATGATTTCGTATCGGTCAAATTCAGGTTTATAGGTTGCCATGCTTGCCCAGAACCGTGCGATTTCTATGATGATTTCACCACCGTAAAAGGATAAGAATTCGATATCATGGGTAATTTGAAAATACTGCCAGATATTATAAACTATTGCATTATTGATATGGTGCTGCAGATGGGTGTGATCCGGAAGCCAGCGGCCCGATCTTGGGTTGAGATGCATCTGCTGGGTCTCCTCTCTGCCGCTGCTTCCGCTCTGCCATGGATACATGGCACCTTTGCAGCCTGCCTTCCTGGCTGCACGCCGGGCTTCTTCAAGTCGTCGGTAACGATACATGAGCAGGGTTCTTATAATTTGAGGCGCCCGGTAATTAAAGAATGGGAAAATAATTATTTCATCCCAGAATATATGTCCTCTGTAGCCTTCACCATGCCAGCCACGGGCTGGCATACCCACGTCAATATCCAGGGAATGGACTGAAGAACTTTGTAATAAATGAAAAATATATAATCTGACAATTTTTTGTGTATATTGCTCAATATCACGATTGTCCAGTTCAAGAGTGACATCGAATTTGCGCCATAAAAGTTCCCAAGCTGTAACATGGGATTTTAATAAACTATCAAAACTTTCAACATCATTTGCAATAGTATTTTTCACTTCTAACAGGCATTCAGAGATACCTGTATCCCGGGATGTATAGATACAGAGCAGCTTCTCCACTGTAAGATCATCTCGCTTCTTTACATCTATAATAGAATGTCTGGCAACATATCCACCGGGTTTGTCAGCTGGAACAGATTTAATAGCAGCCAGGTTCTTTTGAAGAAAGATGTTGGTTCTTGCACCCATTGCAATAGCAATGCATGACTGATTGGTGTGCATTTTTAACACCATACTTTTTTCGTCAATGTGACGGGACTCAACCAGATCAAAATGTTGCTTGCTCAAATCCCGATAGCGTTTAACCCCCCGGTTTGTCACCCTGCCATCCAGAGCAGAACAGATCTCTATTTTACCTTCCCAGTTCAGAGGCGTGATAATGGTTTTCAGTGCAGCCCGGTGCACTTGATCTCCATGGACAAATGAGTGTTGACAAATACGTGTTTCTCTATTTTTTTTATCCCGAAAGCATATGGTGCGGATCAGCACCCCTTTTTTTATAATAAGGGATTGTCTATAAAAAAGAATTTTTACATTTTTGATTTGAAACCATTCCTCTCCAGGGATGCGGAAATTGAGACATAGCCAGTTGGGAAGATTAACCAGATCTTCATTCTCAACGATTCTACCGGCGATTTTAGTCTTAAGCCGGTTATACCCTCCGGCAAGATAGGTCCCTGGATAATGCACATCATCAGCCGTTGCTTCAGGGGCAGCACCTCTGGTAACAAAATATCCGTTTCCCAAGGCGCACATTGCTTCCCGCCGTCCTTCATCTTCAGGGTCAAACCCTAAATATATTTGATCCCAGCTAGCCTCTTTTCCCATGCCTGCCTCAATTTCAGAAAGATCGTCAACTACCAGGTGGGCTCCTTTTTGTTTCAGTTTTTCTGCCTGATCTGTACGATTAACACCGATAACCATTCCAAAACCACCTTTTCTGCCAGCTTCCACACCGGAAAGCGCATCCTCCACCACCACACATCTATTTATATCAACATTCAGTTTTTTGGCCGCTTCCAGAAAGATGTACGGTTCAGGTTTGCCGGGAAGGCCAAGACTGTCAGAGATAATCCCATCAATCATGACATCAAACAAATTTTCAATGTCTGCGATTTTAAGAATTTTATCACAGTTTTTGCTTGAACTGACAATGGCTGTCTTAAATCCGTTTTTTTTCAGTTGACGAATAAGATCAATGGTGGATTTATAAACCTTCACCCCCATATTTTTCAGTAAATAAGAAAAAAATTGATTTTTCCGGTTGCCCAGCCCATATAGGGTGTCCTTATCAGGCGCATCATGGGCAGACCCATAGGGGATATCAATATTGCGAGAGGCAATAAAGGCTTTAATCCCTTCGATGCGAGGTTTTCCATCCACATATGTTATATAATCATCCTTAAGGTCAAAGGGGATATAATTATCTGCGCCGTTCTTTTTTTTTAAATATTCGTCAAATGTATTCTTCCAGGCAGTTGCATGGATATCTGCTGTTCGGGTAACCACACCGTCCAGATCAAATAGAACAGCATCATACAGTTCAGGATTAATGACTTGTTCTTTGGTTGGCATAAAAAAGATCCTTATCTGATCCAGTAAAAATTTGAATGAATATTCAAAAAGCAACTATCATACCATTACTGCATAAAAGCATTAGCACCTGGAATGTTGAAACGTCAAAAGGACTAATGGTTTATGTGCGAATCGTATTTTGATATATCCCAATAAAAAATTAAAAGATCTCCATTAAAAAAGATAATGGCGTCACTTTTTTTACAATTTGTAAAAAGTGGTGGTAAACCAAAACAGGAGCAATAATATGAGTATAGTTAATTTATATAGATTTGTCTATCGGTAATTTTTAATAAGAGGAGAGACGGGAAAGTGTCTGATGCGGTAATGATCGATTATTTAAAAATTTCATCAAACGTTAGATTGTATGACGAAATATGATATTTTAATGCAGACATCCCGATTAAGGAAGAAGATGAGTATGGAATGTGCTGAATGGGGATGGCAGAAAATTCAGCTTTAATATTTTTTTCTTTTGATCCCTCCGGCATCCGGTCGTTGCAGATCAGTCCCTTTATCTCAATATTCAATGAATTGAGCTGATCAAGGATACGTCTGGTTTCAGCTACAGACAGAACATCCTGGTTGAATACAGCAAAGAAATTTGATTTTTGAGGGTTTTCAAAAGCATCCTTAAGTGCCTGGTGGTCGGATTTGATTTCCCGAATTCTGGACAAGACTTTATCCCGTTCAAATTCCTTCCCGGCAAATTTAATTCTGGAGATAATTTCTTTTCGTTTATAAATTTCCAATCGTAGTTTTTCAAGCTGATCAATCCATGTCAATGAAAGGGAGGGCAGGTTAAAAAACCTTAAAGACAGCGCTGTCGGCGGCATGTCAATGATCAGATAATCATATTTCTTATATTTAATTTGAAGATTCATAAATGCTGTGACCAATGCATATTCTTCCATGCCGGGGGAGAATTTTAAAATATCAAAATAATTGTCCAGGTTAAAGGCTGTCAGGTAGGTATAGCTGTTTTTAACTTTCTGGGCGGTTTTCTTTAAATACTGCTTGATTTCTTTATCTCGGTCAATTTGGAGGACTTCAAGGCAAGGGCCTATTGTGCAGGCTTTGTCAGAAAAATTCGTTTCAAAAATATCCGACTGGTTGTGGGCATCATCAAAAGATGCCAGGAGTACTTTTTTACCTTTCTCCATCAGCACCAGTGATAAAAGTGCCGATGCCGTGGATTTTCCGGTTCCGCCTTTTCCCAAAAAGAATACTGTTTGAAGTTCAGTCATGATTTTTATCCTATATCAAATACGGAAAACAGCCTGGATAATGGTTCATTGGCTGTGTCCACCCTTTCAAGAAGTAAGATCAAATCCTTTTCCATCAAAGGGAGAAGATCCATACAGATCTGCACGGGTGGGGACGGCATCCCAATGAATGTTCCCTGTACTAGAACAGCAAAGATATATTCCAATTCTTCTTGTTCCGCCTCTATAGTTCCAACCGCCTTGTTTCGCGCCACTTCATCAGCCACCTGCCAGAAGCCTGCAAAACAGGTTTTAATTTTTTTAAGTATATCAAGGAGAGATGTTCTCGGTCTGATCATTTTACCCTGAATATTTTTCGGTCAAAATCAATTCGTTTCTGGGATGGAAAATAATAGTATACTGCGTACAGGGCCATCAATACGATGGCGGTAGCATAAAATCTGGGGAAATCACATAAAACAGCCGCAAAAGCAAAATACGGTGTAATCAATGATATCCATAAAATTTTTTTTTGAAAAGATAAAAATTCTTTAGCCGGAACCTGGGTTTTTTCCCGCATGGAATGGGCAAAAAGGGTTCGAAGAAAAAGGGGGCCTGCAATGGCCGTAATGGCGGATAAAACAAACAGTACAGAATGCAGCACAGAAGAGATGACAAACTGTCCGGGTCTGATAAAATTCAATTGTCTTGCCAGACCAAAGGCCAGAAAAAGACTTATTGCCGGCAAAACAATTATAATATATTGTTTCTTAAGTATTGGTTGCATGTCAAATCGTTATATGAGCCGGGAAGAAATTATTTTTTCCCGGCTCATATACGTTATCATCAGGATTCGGATTTCATGCTCATAAATTTTATGAGTCCTTCAATAGCGATCCAGATAGCCAGAAAAAGGATCAATCCATTTACCACCTGAAGCAGCATATTATGGCTGGTACCGAACTTGGTCTGATTCAACACAAGTGCCCAGATGGTCATAAATACCATCAATATGGCCGGGATACCGGATACCACCCATTTCATACCGCCTTTGGTTTTCAGATAAACCGTAATAATGATCAGGGCCAAACCGGCAAGGGTCTGGTTGACCGCACCGAACAGAGGCCAGAGTTTTAACGCCCCTTTTCCACCGGCACCGGTTGCAAAGGCAAGTGCCAGTGCGCTTGCCACAGCAATAAAAGTAGCAATATATTTACCGGTGAGAAAGTTCATTTTAAAACTGGTAAAAAGCTCAGCAACAATATAGCGCTGGATACGGGTGGCGGTATCCAGAGTGGTTCCGGCAAAAGAGGCCACAAATACACCCATGATAGCCAGACCAAAAGCGTGAGGCATTCCAGTGGAGGCTATCATATTGGCAGATCCGTTCACAAAGGCTGCAATTTTAGATCCCAGCCCGGCAGCGGCGGCCCATGAAGAATAATGGGTCGTCCAGGCGGCTACTCCCATCAGGGTCTCACCGGATTTGGTTACATACCCCATACCGATTCCGGCAGATACGGCAATGATAACCAAAGTGGCAAGTGTTCCTTCCATGAGCATGGAACCATATCCGACAAATAAAGAATCGGATTCATCCCTGACCTGTTTTGACGATGTCCCGGAGGATACCAGGGAATGAAATCCTGAAATAGCACCGCAGGCAATCGTAATAAATAAAAAGGGCCACATGGGTGGCGCTTTGGCAGGTGACATCTGAACGGCCGGAGCAACGATGTGAAGATTCCCGCCAAAAGCGGAAAGAATTACCCCCAGGATCAATAGCACCATGGCAATCAACAATTGATGGGAGTTGATAAAGTCACGGGGCTGGAGCAATGTGGTCACTGGAAGCGTAGACGCAATAAATGCATAAATCAAGAGAATAATCGTCCATACACCCGTAGGCGGAATCCCTGCGATCGCCGGCATTTTAATGGGAATGTAAACGCCTATATACACCGTGATATACATCACAATCACGGCAATAATGGACAAGGTCATAATGCTTTTGCCCTGTTTATAAACCCCATATCCAAGCCAAATAGCAATGGCGACCTCACACCAGACCGGGAAGACTGATGCCGGATACATGGCAAATACCACGGCAATAACCAGACCGAAGATGGCTATCACAATCCATAATTCTAAAAATACAATTAAAAAAAAGAAAAATCGGGTGCGGGCGTTGATATATTTTGACGTATAATCGGCAATAGATTTCCCCTGGTTTCTCATGGAGATAATCAATGCGCCGAAATCGTGAACAGCCCCCATAAAGATGCTTCCGAAAAATACCCATATTAATGCGGGCACCCATCCCCATATGATGGCGACTGCGGGTCCGACAATGGGCCCGGTTCCGGCAATGGATGTAAAATGATGCCCGAAAATTACTTCTTTTTTTGTGGGCACATAATCCACGCCATCTTCCAGTTCAACGGAAGGAACCGTCGCGGCCTGGGACAACTTGAAAATTTTTTGTCCGATGAATTTACCATATAAGTTATACATCAGGATATAACCTATAAACGCAACAACCATAATGACCAATGCACTCATTTGACAATCTCCTTATATCTATAAAGAATAATATAAATCATGGCAAAAGCATTTAAAGATACGTGCTTTTGTCAGCTCGAATCCTTTGCCGTTATTGCTCTTGTTTTTTATACACGGAAAAAAAACAAATGCCAACAAATATTTTCATGGTAAGTTCTAATACTAATGCACTGAACAGGAAACACACGGATCATAGGATCGAACCAGCATAGAGCATAAAAGTTCTAGCTTTTTGTCAGTCATTTCTATTCGCCCGGTTTTGTCATATTTATAGTGATGAAATAAAATACCCCGGGGGGGCATCCCCAGAATCCCTGGCCCCCGGCAGGACAGGGGGCTGAAAGGGACTGCCCCATACCACATGACAGTTTGCAGATTTTAAATCAGATTCATTTTTTAACCGGTTTACGCCGTCAAAGCATGCACAACTGCCCATCGCGACCAGCACTTTTGCATTTTTACGGATTTTTTCAAGTCGTTTCACTTCATCATTTCGAGAAACCACGCCTTCAATCAAGGCAATGCCATAATCGTCAGAACTTGAAGATGTTGCTCCACGGAAACGGACGATTTCGATTGCGTTCAGAAAATCACCCAGGGTTTCTTCTTTGTTCAGTAATTGAAGTTCGCACCCTTCAAAGGAAGTGAAATCAAAAACCAGACCATCTAAACAGGTATAAGTGGAACCGATATTATACCGACAGCATTTTTCGATGCCGCAGTGCATCCTGCGTTCAAGGGATACAAACATCTGCTGCATGGGGAGCTGCCTCATGGGTGGCTTCCCAGCTAAAATTTTGCTAACTATCCTGCCCAGGCCTTTTTAATCATTAATTGCGTTGCCATTTCTGAAAATCTTCTTGAAAGTGAATTGCTCGGTTATGGAAAAGGGGCGTTTACCAGGGCAAGTCAGCGGCATATTGGTAAAACCATCTGAAAATTATCGGTTTGATGATTTTATAGATATGGTTTCAAGTGTTGTTGTTGTAGAGGCTTTGAGAATAACGAATAGAAACCGTTCCCAGGCTGCGAAACTCTTAAGTGTCTCAAGACCGACACTTCATGCCAAGATAGATAAATATAATATTAAACTTAAAACTGAAATATCAGATCAGAAGTAACAGCAAAAAGGCATCGTTTGAATTTTGTTCACTTGTTTCACCAGGAAGATATATTTTCATGCATCTTCCTGGTGAAAGTATTCGCATTTATTCAAGAGTGAATTATTCTTCTACAATTAGATCACAAATAAGTTTGAACATGTCACAAAGTCTTAAAATGCCGACAACTTTATCATTTTTAAGTACCAGCAAAGACTGGTGTTGACCCAGGATAAACTGGTGTACTGCTTCTGGAACAGAAAGGTCTTCGTCAACATATTCGCCTTCCTGTTGGGTGGACATTATTTCTTTTACTTTTCTTTTTTTTGCCTTTTTTACAAGGGAGTCACAGCTTTCATCCCAAAGGTTGTAATTTTTAACTAGTGAATGAAGAAAATCATTGCTTAGCCCAAATTTGGATAACCCCATCTTGGCAAAATGAGCAGACTGTCCAAACTGGCTGTATTTTGGCTCTATCGAACGTAAAACATCCAGGGGGCTGACTTTCCCGCAAATGTTTCCGGTATCGTCAAAAACAAGGACCGCCCTGTGTTTATATTCATTACATGATAATATTTTTTGTGAATGGTAAAGTGTTTTAATCGCAGTTTGAAGGGTATCTGTTTCATTTACCGTAGCATATTCAGATAAAGGAATCATCATATCTTTAACAGTTTTTGTATCCATTTTTGTATCCTTAATTTCAGTATTTAATTTTAGTATTTTATCCTATCGTTATTGGCATACCCATAAGCGGCCAGACAACAAATACGGCAATTGCGACGACGATCATTAAGAGAACGCTGGCAGGAATCCCATATTTAAAGAACTCGCCGGTGGTAAACTGCCCGGAGTCATAAGCAATGGCGTTGGGAGCTGCTCCCACCAGAAGTAAAAACGGCATGCCGGCAGTGACAAGAGCAGAGAAAAGAATAACTTCCGGTGCCACGCCAAGATAGGGTGCAATGACAAGAGCAACCGGCAGGGAAATGGCAATGGCGGCAACATTCATGATAAAGTTGGTCATTATCATGACAAAAAAAGCAATGCTCATCACAAAAATAAACCAATGCGATTCCTTGAACATGCTGAGCCAGTTGATGGCAAGCCATTCAGCTGCACCGGTTTCCCAGAGGCAGAACCCGATGCTCATTGCTCCGCCGAAAAGCAGGATAATATTCCAGGGAACTGTTTCAAGGTCTTGGATGTCAAGAATACCTAAAACAAAAAAGAGTATGGTTGAAATAAGAATAATGGCTGTTTTATCAACCGGCTTTAAGATTGGAACAAAAGACCTTAATGACATCACCAGTATACAGGTGAAGATGATAATGGCGGCAATGATTTCATTTCTAGTGATTTTCCCCATTGCCTTACTTAAGGATTTTGCTTTTTCCTTTAAGCCGGGAACGGTTTTTTTTTCGGGTTTAAGGAATATCATAAAAAATCCCCATAAAATGAACACCATGGCCCATCCAATGGGGAACATATAATAACACAGTTCAAAAAATGAGATTTCCTTTCCGATAATATCTTTGTAAAAACCAATGGCCACGGCCCCCCGGGCAGCCCCCAATAAAGTAACAATGCTCCCTGCGCCGGCAACAAATGCCATTCCAATGAATAATCCTTTCCCAAAATTTGTGGGTTTATCATCATCCGCATACATTTGATATATTGTTACCAGAAGTGGATACATGGTTGCAGCAACCGCCGTGTGGGCCATGATATGGGTCAGGGCTGCCGTCACAACAAAACATCCCAGGTAGATCATGCTGGTTTTTTCTCCCACAATCATCAGCATTTTGTATGCCAGCCGTCTTGTAAGGCCCGTTTTTGTAAAGACCATGCCAATGACCAGGGATGCAAAAATAAACAGCACAGAGGGTGTCATAAAATCTTTAAAGGCTGAATTGGCAGTCCGGATCAAGAAAAGAACTTGTAAAACACCGATGGTCAGGCTTGTGATCCCAATGGGCACCACTTCAAACACCCACCAGGTGCCGCCAAGCAGGAAGACAGCCAGTGCTCCCTTGGCTTCTTTGCTCAATATAAAATGTTTTCCTGTCGGATCGATGGCATCTGGCCATGGCGGTGAAAAGTTAACAACAAAAAAAAGGGTAAGACCAATTAATAAAAAAAGGATACGTTTCCAGTCAATATGTGTTTCTTGTAAAGTTTCTGTTTGTGTTGTCATGTTATAATAGTCTCCTGAAATCACCAGCCACGAGTTTTTAATATGTTATCAATTTCTGCCTGCCGGATTCGTTCATCATGTGCATGTTTTAACGCATGGGCCTGGGTGATTTTTTCAACAAGGAGTTCAGTGTCCGCAGGTTTCACAAGAAAGTCGAATGCACCCAGTTTCATTCCCTGGATGGCATTTTGTACCGTGGCTTCCCCGGTCAGCATAATGATGGGGGTAAGTGGTTTGAACTTTTTAATCTCCTGCAAGGCATCAATTCCTGTGATTTCAGGCATCGCAACATCAAGAATAATGACATCAAAATCAATTTTTCCAGCCATATCAATGGCACCTTCTCCCGAATATACGGCAGTGACGGAAAGATCCCTCATTTCAAGCCGCTGAGCTAAAGTTTCAATAAATTCTTTTTCGTCATCTGCTATCAATACTTTGATTTTCATTTTAATTTATTCTCCTGTGTTATTTTGAGAAAAATGGTTAAAAAACTATTGTTATTTAAGGGCGGTTTGATTCCTTTTGAGGGCTATTTTTTCATAAGCTCTTTTCATGGTGTCAGTAATCAAATCGATATCAGCAGGTTTCTGCAAATAGGCAAATGCACCCAGATCCATACAGGTTTTTCTATCTTTTTCAGTCCCGTGACCCGTTAAAATGATCACTTCAATATCCGGTTTCGTCTGTTTGATCTTTTTCAAAACTTCAAACCCGTCAATTCCCGGCATTTTTAAATCCAGCACCATTACTTCCGTATCTTCCTGATCAGTAAAATCTAATGCCTCCTGGCCGTTATAGGCTATTTCACTGGCAAACTGCCTCATTTTTAATCGTTCTGACAATGTCTGTACAAATTCTTTCTCGTCATCTACCAGCAGAACCCGCAGCGGTGTCTCAAATTCATAATTCCGGACAATATTCCCCTTGTAATAGTTTTTTCCGATTTTTGTTTCCACAGATTTAACTCCGGGGATTTTTTGCACAGCAGTGATTATTTTTTGTTGAAACCTGGTCAGCATCATAACCTTTTTGTCGATGGTAACGATTACATTACCATCGTTATTTTCTGCTGATAACCCTTGCCCGATACCACTTAAGGCAAGATCTACATCGGCAAAAAGGTTGAGATTTGAGATTTCTTTTTTGATCAGGTCTTCTTTGTTGATCAAAAGCTTGTCCCTGTGGTTTAGAATCAGACTGACGGATTCTTCCGGATCCAGTTTGTCGCTGGGAATGACAATATCATACAAAGATTCATCCCAGGCTTTTCGATGAAATAATTGATTTGTCCAGAGGGCAGCCACTTTATCGGAGTGGTCTAACCGTTTTTGTGCTTCTTTTTTGGCCAGGCCATGCAGTGCCATACCGTTTTGGATTCGGGTTTTTTTATCTGTAATGATCAGCACCTTCAGGGTATGGGAGATCTCAGCTGGAATCAGGTGTCCCAGAATGCCATGGAAAATGCAGTCTTCGGACAATACAATGGTAGAAATCGTTTTTTTGATGGCTGCCAGGCATTTTTCTTTTTCATGGCTGAAGTCATTGAACGCAAGGGGTTTGCTTTCAACGACTTTTTGAAGGGTTGGCAGATTGATATCAAAGGTATGGTGTGTTTTTTCAATGATATCCGCATCAGTCAGGACCTGGCAGTTGAGTTTTTCAGACAGTTTTCCTACGGTCTGGCCAGCATTTGAATACAGCCCGCTTGTTATGGTTAAAATAGACATGGTCACCTCCTATTCTGTTTATGATTTTTATCTCTTGTCTGGAAATAAATATAGCAAATTACATGCCAAGTTTGAATTTGTTATAATTACAGCATATTAAGAAATATATGAAATGGATTTGAACTAAAATAAAACGAAAAGAAACAAATTTAATGAGACATCATGAAGCAAAATGAAACATAAATATAGGAAGGGGCCTTTATTTAATGGAAATAAGGATGCCGGGAACGTCGCTGATGATTTCTGCGGACATATCGATTTGTTCACATAAGCCATTGATGGCTGTCCACTGGGTACTCTGGATGAGTTTGGGAGAATAGTCATCATAGGCAAGGGGAGTATCCTGGCATACAATCCTGATGGCCAACCCATGCTCTGATGCCTGGATGTCCAAGCTTACGGCCTTTTTTGCGCCAATAATATCGATAAGGCATTCAATACATGAAAAGACCGTCATTTGAAACAGAACCGGGTCTGTCAGTATCGAACAGGGGGTGGGGCATTCCATCAGTGACACATCAACGCCCTTTTGGTTGAATAATCTTTGGGCAATTGAGATTAAGCGGTTGAGTGTTCCAAAAATACCAATGGATATCTGGTGGACGTCAGATGTATGCGCAAATCCATTGAGTCCCGATGTCAGGTCGACACCGCGATAGGTCTGTTTTTTTATGGTTTGAAGGCATTTGCCCACTTTTGCATCAAAATTCTCCAGACCCCCGGACTGCTGCATGAGGAAAAAATCTTCCATCAGGCCGGAGGTCTCTTTGATGATGGCCAGCACATTTTGAATATCATGGGAGACCGAAGCGGTTATCCGCCCTAAAAAAGCTGCTTTTTCTTTTGAAATTTCCATGGGTTTCATCCCTGTGCCGATGGGTTTAATGCCAGTTTTATTTTTTCAAGAAGCTCGTTGATATCCAATGGTTTCATGAGAAAATCAAATGCTCCCAGCCGCATGCCTTCCATGCCGTCTTTTGTGGCGCCGTGTCCTGTCAGCATGATAACCGGCACGGTTTTATCAATATCTTTTATCTGCCTTAAGGTATCCAGGCCGCTTAAGCCGGGCATCATTAAATCAAGGATGGCCACATCAAATGATTCCTTGGCCAGCATACTGATACCGGATTCTCCGTCTCCGGCAATTTTTGATATATATCCTCTTAGTTCAAGCCGTTCTGCAAGGGTCTCAACAAATTCGATTTCATCGTCAATCAAAAGGACTTTTATTTTATCCATTCAGCACCTCCAATTCATCTGGTTTTTGTGGCAGCATGACAATAAAAGTCGCTCCTTTTCCGGGTTTGCTGTCTACACTGATTTTTCCGCCCAGTTTTTTTAAAATTCCGTATGAGATAGAGAGGCCAAGCCCAGTGCCCTTTTCTTTTTTTGTGGAGAAAAAAGGATCAAAAATATTTTCGATAATATCTTCAGGGATTCCACAGCCATTGTCACTGATTCTCACGCTGATACTGTCATTATTTATATTTTTTGTCTCAATTTCGATCTGCCCGAAATCTTCAAGTGCTGCAGAGGCATTGGTTAACAGGTTTAAAAAAATCTGCTGGATCTGACCATGATCAGATTCAATAGGGATAAGGGAATCCGATAAAATCAGCTTGATGTCAATTTTTCTGTAAAGAATATCTTTTTCTATAAAATCAAGAACTTCATGGATAATTTGATTGATATGAATGGGTTCAATTTTGACATCAATCCGTTTTGAAAAACCCAGGAGCCTATGGGTGATTTTTCTGCATCTGTCGACAGAATTGAGTATGGCATTGGTTAAATTAATGAATTTTGCTTTTTTATCAAAATCTTTGGAAAACTCGATCAGGTCTCCCATGAGGCCGGCTTTTTCATTGATAATGGCAAGAGGATTGTTTATTTCATGGGCAACCCCAGCTGCCAATCTCCCAATTGAAGAAAGTTTTTGAGCATGCTGGAGTTCGGTAAGGACATTTTCCCTGTGCTCGTCAGATGTTTTAATCCTTTTTATCAAAACGCTGGTCATTTTTAATATGGCAAAAACGATAAGGGCAAGACTGGTTAAAAATATAATGGCCATTTCTGTTTTCAGGGCATACCATGATTTCAAGGCTACTGACTGGGGTTGAACAATGACCAGAATATAGTCTGCAATTGAAAATGTAGAAGAGGCAATAATAATTTTTCTGTTTTTATTATCAATTCCTTCAAAAGCATTGGATCTGGAAGTAATTTTTGCCAGTTCCAGGGGGCATTTTTCCAGTGTTTTGCCATAATAAAGAGAGTTTGTTTGAAGCGTGCCGTCTTTGCTGATTAAAAAAGCGTCTGTCTGTCTTGAAAATCCCATGCTTGAGATGAGGGTATTAAAAAAATCCGTGTCGATTGTTGCTCTCAATATCCAGGTTTGTCCATCTTCGGTTAAATGCTGGACAGCAATGACAATATGGGGATATTTTCTAAACCCTAGGAATACATTGCTGATGTATTGTCCTTTTATCTGGGTTTCCTGGAAGGAGATTTGTTCTGAATAGTTTTTACCCAGCAGAGAATAAGGCCCTGCATAGCTGATCAGTTCTCCCTGGCCGTTGATCAGGCCGATATCAACAAAACCACAGCATTCTTTTTTAAGGGAGATCAAAATTTTTTTTATATTCTGTTCACTGGTCAGGTCTTTAAAATTATAAGTTGTTGATATAAATCGGATGATTGCCAGGCGCTGGTCTAAAAATAATTCAAAAGAGTGCTTTGTTTTATCTGCCATGGCATAAAGCGGCTCAATGATCTGGTTTCTTAAGTGAGATCGATATTGGAAAGAGTTGATGACAACCATCGTTACAAGAGGGAGCATGGTAATCAAAAGCATGATAACAATAATATTTCTTCTCAGCACTCTATAATGATCCTGGCCTTCTGTATTTAAAAAGAACAGGGTATCGGTAATTTTTTTAAACATGTATTCCCTCTATTGAACGCTTTGACAGCATATCCCCTGATTTCAATATGTTTTTGTTCCAGCAATGAAATGCTCTGGACCAGTTTCCTGCGATCGAATCATAGATATCTATTTTTTTCCATTTGAGAAATTGGTAATATTCTTCTTCAATAGCCCCACAAATCAGGGTGTTTGTCTTTTCGGCCAACATAAGATGGCACAGGTCATCGGCAGAAGATCGGGGAAGTATGATGGTTTTTTCTTCTTCGATAATATTACCTTTTGATAAGATCAAAATTAATACCTCGGTGGCCATATCAAATCGGGGGGCCACTTCTTCATGATATAAGGGAATGGTTATTTTATGTATCATAATTCAATTCACTGCGCCATACATCTTTGATATTGTCGGTTTGTTCGGTGCATTGTTTCAATTCGTATCATAATGGTTTAACTAAGTATAGAAAAAGTTTGTCAGGAATCAATTTTAAATTGTTTCATTTTTCTCCATAAAGTGCTTCTTCCCCACCCCAGAATTTTTGCTGCCTTATTTTTTTTGCCTTTAGAATTTTTCAGGGCCTCTATTATTATTTCCCTTTGAATGCTAGACCATGTTTCAGGTGTGGTAAGGTTATTTTTTGGGTTGAAAAGGGAATCTGCCGCTGTCGCTGTATTATCATTTTTCAGAGTCTGTTTTTCAATTTCAGACTGTCCAGATTCAATCGAGTGAGAAGACTCTAACAGATAAGAAGGCAAATGATGTAATTCTATGGTTGGATTAGTGGAAACATTGATTGCATATTCCACAATATTTTTGAGTTCTCTTATATTTCCTTCATATTTATAATTTAAAAGAACCATTAGAGTCTCTTTTGAAAATCCATTGATCTTTTTGTCAAGCTGTTGCTTATAGCTGTTAAAAAAGTGGTCGATGAGAAGTCTTATGTCCCCTTCCCTTTCTCTTAACGGCGGTAAATGAATTCGTGCGACATTCAGCCTGAAAAGAAGATCTTTTCTAAATCGGCCCAGAGCCACCATTTGTTCCATATTTCTATGGGTTGCCGCAATGATTCTGACATTGGCTTTAAACCCTTTCGTACTGCCCAACGGGTATATGATTTTATCATCAAGAAAAGTTAATAGTTTTACCTGAAGCGAGAGCGGAAGGTCGCCTATTTCCGTTAAGAATATAGTACCGTTATGTGCCAGTTTGAATCGACCCGGTTTGTTTTCAACAGCCCCTGTGAAAGCGCCTTTTTGATGACCGAAAATCTCAGACTCAAGCAGGGTTTCCGGCAGGGCACCGCAATTAATTTTAATAAAAGGTCCGGACTCCCGACCTGAAGTCTGGTGAATGGCTTCTGCAACAAGGTCTTTTCCTGTACCGGTTT
>Ga0190329_1000207_pt1 | contig 17613 bp, 16 predicted proteins | sample 48720423_MG_FD_161655 | JGI IMG/M metagenome (GOLD analysis project Ga0190329, IMG submission 161655) | Hydrothermal vent sediment bacterial communities from Southern Trench, Guaymas Basin, Mexico - 4872-04-2-3_MG | ecosystem: Environmental > Aquatic > Marine > Hydrothermal vents > Sediment ... | reverse complement strand
TTTTTCGTCTTCATCCTCACTGTCATCCGTCTTCTTTTTCCCGAATATTTTAGCGCCGATAATGCTGATTTCATACAAAAGCATCAAGGGCAGCGCCATCATAACTTGGGTGACAACATCCGGTGGTGTAATAAGCGCTGCGCCAACAAAGAACAGCAAGATAGCATATTTTCTATTCTTTTTTAAAAACGGGACGGTGACCAGTCCCATTCTGGCCATAAACGTTAACACCAGTGGCAGTTCAAACACAAACCCAAAGGCCAGAAGCATTTTCGAAGCAAAAGAAAGGTATTCCTTCATGGAGGGCATGGCAGAAATGGTTTCCGTGGCAAAGCCTAAAAAGAATTTAAATCCATAGGGAAAAACAATGAAGTATCCAAAAGAGGCCCCCACAGCAAAGAAGAAAACAGAGAGAAATACAATGGGTAAAAAATATTTTTTTTCAGCCCGGTAAAGGCCGGGTGATACAAACATCCAGAATTCATAAAAAAGGACAGGCGTCGCCAGAATAATTCCGGTTAGCAGGGCGACTTTAAGGTAAGTGAAAAAGGCTTCGGGAAGTCCTGTAAAAATCATCTGGGCATTCCCATTTTCACCCATGGCAATGACAAGGGGGGCGATAAGAATCTCAAATAATTTTTCTTTAAAAAAATAGGCAGCCACAAATCCGATGGCTACGGCAATAAAGGAGCGAACCAATCTATCTCGCAGTTCACCTAAATGTTCTGTAAAAGGACTTTTTTCTTCTTTACTCATATGTTAATCAGTTTCAGTTTTATCCGGTTCTTTATCCGGGTCTTTTTTTTCTTTGTCAGGCATTTCTTTGGACGGCGCAGTTGTTTCATCTTTCGTATTTACATCTTTTACCATTTCTTTAAGATCTATTTCAGGGTCTGCGATGTCCTTAATATCTTTAACAGTGGTTTCCACATCAATGCTGCGTTTAAAATCCTGGGCAGACCGTTTAAATTCTCCCATGGCACGGCCTAAGGTTTTAGCAAGGTCCGGCAATTTTTTAGGGCCGATGACAATGAGTGCTATGGCCAGAATCATTAAGATTTCAGGCATTCCAAGACCAAACATTTTTTATGTTAACTCCTTTAATGAAAATTACTGTTTAACAGGACTGTAGTTTTACACTGAATATCGACTGAGTGTCAAGAAAGGATAAATCAGAGAAAGGAAATTATTTTTGCCTGTATCTGTTTTGCCTGCGTTTTCCTTTAAACGGTTCTCTTTTTTTAACCTTTACTTTTGAAGGGTATTTTTTCTTTGGCTGGGGCAGCGGTTTATCAAGCGCCTCAGACGGATACTCGCATTCAATTTTATGCCCCAGCACCTCTTCGATTTTAGGAATAAAAAAAGAACTCATTTCATCGGCAAAACTGATGGATGTCCCTGTTGCGCCAGCCCTGCCGGTTCTACCGATTCTATGGATATAATGTTCAGGTTCATAGGGAAGATCATAGTTGATGACATGGCTGATGTCTTTAACATGTAATCCACGGGCAGCCACATCCGTTGCCACTAAAAGGTTGATTTTGCCAGCTTTAAAATTATTTAAGACTTTAAACCGTTTGTCCTGGGCAATATCTCCTGAGAGTACGCTGCACTTCTGGCCATACCTTTCAAATTTTGTTGACAGGATTCTTGCGGTATCTTTACGGTTCACAAACAGGAGTACACGCTTTAACTGTTCATTATTGATCAAGTTATAGACATGTTTAAATTTATCTTTTTCAGTTGAAATATAGATAATCTGTTGAATGCTGTCGGCTGCAGCATGTTCAGGGGCTATTTCTATTTGAACGGTATTTTGGGTTGTCCAGCTTTTTGCAAGCCGTAACACATCATCGGTCAAAGTTGCAGAAAAGAACAGGGTTTGCCGATTGTTTTTATGGGGTGTTTTTAAAATAATTTTGCGGACATCCGGAATAAACCCCATATCCAGCATACGATCTGCTTCATCTATGACAACAATTTCAACCTTGGAAGGATCGATCAATTTTTTGTTCATGAAATCTATGAGCCGACCGGGTGTTGCAACAATGATATCAACGGGCCTTTCTCTCAGCATGATTTGTTGCTGTTTATAGCCTGTTCCGCCAAAGATGGACAAAATTCTTAAATGGGTATATTTGGCAAGGTCCTTGAAATCCTTTTCAATCTGATACACCAGCTCTCGGGTCGGTGCAAGGATCAAAGCGCGTGGGGCGCCTTTCCTGTTTTTAAACGATTTTTTTATAAATGCGGTTAAAATAGTGATAATGAAGCTGGCGGTTTTACCTGTGCCTGTCTGGGCCTTGGCTGTGGCATCTTTTCCTTCCAGCGTATGGGACAGCAGCTTTGCCTGGACAGGGGTGCAATAGTTGAATTTTAAATCGGCAATGGCATGCATGACACTCATTGGCAGATCAAAATCGTGAAACCTTGTTTCCCCTTCTTTGGGCTCCACAGCAAAATCATGAAGAGACCATTTTTTTTTCTTAGGCTTTGGGCGGCGGTTTTTTTGTATTTTTGGTTTGGGCCTGGAAGGGGGGGGCACAAAAGTGGTTGATGGCGTTGGAGAGGGATTTGCCGGGTGCTTTTTGCTAAAAAGCGTTTTTAAAAATAGAAGAAATTGTTTCAATCGTACCTTTCTTTTATGGCGTAAAATGTTAACCATCTGTCTGTTACCAGTGATTTTTAACAGACAGACGATCGTTTGTGAAGTTAAAATTGCTAAAAAATGATTTTATCCTCCGGCGACCAGAGGTAATAGTTGAATTTTTGAGTTGTCCGGGATGAGTGTTTCTGTAAATTTCGGACTTGAAACAAGCCTGCCGTTCAAACGGACAACGGCACAGGAGTCAACATTATCAAGTGTTTTTAGAAGAGAAGCAATGGTCATATTTTCAGACCATTGCACTTGTTTTTCATCCACTTCTATCAAAAGATTATGCGACACCATTCTTTTTCAAGACTTCCATGACTTCAGGAAAATCAATGCCCAGATGTTTGACGGTTGCAACGGTGGGGATGCCGTTTTGTGTCCATCCGCGTCGTTCATAAACCGCATCTTTGAGCTGTTCATACTGTGCTTCTCTTTTTTGTCTTAAAATCGCTACTTTTTCTTTGGAAGTCATGCGGGTGATATCGAGCTTATATTTTTCTTTGAGCTGGTCATCATATCGTTTTTGCCGGGATTCATATTCCTCCACAGTCACAGGCCCGACAGCTCTGTAAGGAACCGTATCATGCTCTCGTGTGCCATAGCCCATTTTCAGGTTGAAAATTCTCTGAAAATTATAAACTGCTTCACTCATGGCAAGCAGATCATCAGGGCTTGATTTTCTGCCGGTAACTGCAGAAAAGAAGTCTGCATACCAGCCCAGGTGCTTGGCGACCTTGGCAGGTTCAGGCGTATTTTTATTGTCTTCAGGAACAATATCATTCCAGGGCAGTTTGCAAAGACCGCAAAGACCGAACCAGGTCCTGAACATGGGAAACCAGTGAAGGGCTTCGGCTTTATCTTCAAAAGTGGGCATGAAATTGTGAACCATATCAAGAAAAATGAGCCATGCTTCATCATGTTGGGGGCCTTTCAGGGCAAGCCCGTATCCGCCCTGCTGGGCAAGGGATTCCTTGGTGATGTATTCGGAAAATTCAAGGCCCTTGGATTCCATGCCGATGTCCTGCATAAAGGCCATGTCGGCACCAAAGTCATTTGCAAAGATTTTTTTCATATTTCTGATGCCTTTGCCGACAATAGCGCCAAACCCTTCGCCTTTTGCCATCTGGTGAATGATTTCCAGGGCGTTAAACCGGCTGCCAAAGCTTAAGTCCATGCCGTTGGTATGGTCGGTGGTGATCAGGTTGTTTTCAAAACATTCCATGACAAATGCAATGGAGGTGCCAACGGAAATGGTGTCAAGACCATAGGCATCACAATAAAAATTAATTTCAAGAATGGTATGGGCATCAAAAATACCCAGGCTGGACCCGCACCCGGCAATCGTTTCATACTCAGGGCCGTCAACAAATACCTTTCTCCCTCTATAGGGACCTGTAAAGGGTGAAAAGTCTTTTACCCCGTGGGCACAGGCAACTGTGCAGCCTCTCCAGCACCCGTCAAAGCCTTTGTCAAAGATATGCTCAAAGACTTCTTCCCCGATGACTTTACTTTCAGGATGAGTTCCGAATTTGAAGTTATGAACCGGCAGGCAGTCATGATCATTCATGATGGGGACAAGGTGAGTGGTACCCACAAGGGACATCCTGTTCTGTTTGGGATCAAGTTCTTTGATTTCTTTTGCATGGGTTTTGGTGACACGTTTAAGGGCATCCAAATCTGCCGGGTTGTTGGATTTCATTGAAATCGCACCGAATCTCGCTACAATGGCCTTCACTTTTTTATCGGCAAAAACGGTTCCGATACCACCGCGGCCGGCCTGTTTGTATCTGACCCTTTTACGACCCGCATCCCACCAGGAAAAATTCAGGCATCCGAAAAAAGTGTGCTCTGCTCCCGGGCCTGCAGTGACAACCGAAACATTGACAGGTTTGTCCTTATCAAAATGGTGGGTTAAAGTCTCTGAAAGTTCATAGGAATCGATTGGAAGATCTTTGGCTTCAAATATTTTGATTTTATTCTCAATTCCATCAATGAAAATAACGGTATCTTTTTTAGCTTTCCCGTCAACCTGTATCACATCAAACCCGGAAAATTTTTTATAGGGCCCAAAATATCCGCCCACATTCGAATCAATGGGCGCACCGGTTAAAGGAGAAATGGAGGTCACAATACTTTTCCCGCCACCGGGATATCCTGGAGTTCCACCAAGGGGACCCGAAGAAATACAAATGGTGTTTTCAGGGTCGTTCCATCTGGTATCACCTGTAACTGCATTCCACATCAGCCAGAGGTCATACCCTTTTCCCCCGATAAACGTATTTTTTATTTTTTCTTCGATGGGATCGATCGTGATCTCTGATGCATCAAGATTGACATGAAGAGATTGATCGGTATAGCCTTTTTTTATTGTGGCTTTTTTATAAGAGATGGATTTTATTTCTTTAAGATTGATTTGACCCATTTTATGACTCCTTAAGGTGTGATACTTCCATATAATTGATATTGATTTGAAATGGTTAAACCATTATTATTATATTTGTTGCCAGTTGTCAACCAGCGAAAGCAAATATTTAATCCGTCTAAATATGTAAAAAAACTTGACTTTTTACGGCATTCATAGTTAATCAGAACCTTAAAAGGGATGAAATTATTTTGTGAAAAAGGTATATAAATGCTCATATTAGCTAATTTTTTTGAAGCCATAGCCGTTGTTCTGGATTATGGGCTTACATTTTATATGTGGATCGTTGTTGCAGGTGCGGTTTTGTCATGGGTGAGTCCGGATCCCTACAATCCCATTGTAAGGTTTATCAATACGGCAACCGAGCCTGTTTTTTATCAAATCAGAAAGCGGCTTCCCGTGAGTTTCGGGGGGCTTGATATATCGCCTGTTATCGTTATTTTATTAATTATTTTTCTTCAGACATTTGTTGTGAACAGCCTTCACGGGTTGGCACGCACAATAGCATAATAAAAAGCGAGGTATTCTTATGGGTATAACACCACTGGTTGTTAAGCAGAAAGAATTCACGACAAGATTCAGAGGGTTTGATGTTCAGGAAGTGGATTATTTTCTTGAAGATGTGGCAAAAGAACTTGATCTTCTGAATCATACCATTCAAAGTCTTCAAGAAGGAAATCACCGGATGAACCTGGAGAATCAGGGCTATAGAAAGAGAGAAAATTCTATGAAAAACGCCATGATTCAGTCCCATAAAGTCCTGGATCAAATGAAAGAAAATGCTAAGAAAGCTTCACAGGTGATCATTGCTACTGCTGAAGTTGAAGCGGAAAAAATGCTGAACAGGGCGCATAATCGGCTTTCGCAACTTCACAGTGATATTATTGAGCTGAAACGTCAGCGAATTCAGCTTGAAATGCAAATCAGTGCCGTACTCGAATCCCATTCAAAACTGCTTGAGATGACAAAGGAAGAAAATAAGGCTGCTGACGAGACCGATTCTACCTTAAAATTTATCAAACAGGCATAATTTATTAAGACGTTGTTCCCACGCTTGTGCAGGGGAACGAGAGAATCATTAACCAAAGAAGGTATGGAAAATGGCTGAAATTGATGCTTTTTTTAAATTGATGCATGACCAGGGTGCTTCCGACCTCCACCTGTCGTCAGGCCAGCAACCCGCATTAAGGCTTCATGGCGATATCGAGCGGATAAAATATGAGATTTTGACCAGCGATAAATTACGCAAACTTTTATATGAAATAACCTCCCAGGAGAAGATCAAGGTTTTTGAAGAGACCGGGGATGTGGATTTTGGGTATGAAGTTCCGGGACTTGCCAGGTACAGGGCAAATTATTTTATGCAGAAAAACGGTATTTCAGCAGTTTTTCGTGAGATCCCTTCCGAAATAATGACGGCAGAACAGCTGGGACTTCCGCCGGTTATTTCAAAACTGGCCGATCTTCCAAGGGGGCTTGTTCTGGTCACAGGGCCAACAGGTTCCGGTAAATCAACGACCCTGGCAGCGATTATTGATCAGGCAAATCGAAATAGGAAAGATCACATTATTACCGTAGAAGACCCCATTGAGTTTGTGCACAGAAGTCAGCGTTCTATTGTGAGCCACAGGGAAGTGGGATCACATACACAGACCTTTTCATCCGCACTAAGGGGGGCGCTGCGTGAAGACCCTGACATTATTCTGGTGGGGGAGTTAAGGGATCTTGAAACAATTTCCCTTGCCATAGAAGCTGCCGCTACAGGCCATCTGGTGTTTGGTACCCTGCATACCTCCAGTGCAGCCAAAACCATTGACAGGATTATTGAAGTATTCCCCTCCACTGAACAGGCCCAGATACGGTCTACATTGTCTGATGGTATCCGGGCGATTATCGCTCAGGTATTGTTTAAAAGGGTGGATAGAAAAGGCAGATGCCCGGCTTTGGAAATTCTTGTGGCAACCCCTGCTGTGCGGAATCTTATCCGGGAAGCCAAAACTCATCAGATCCCCTCCATGATTCAAACCGGTAAACAATATGGGATGCAATTGCTGGATGATGCCATTATGCAATTGTATCAGAAAAGATGGATCAGCCCTGAAGAGGCATATGGAAAGGCGAATAATAAAGCCACATTCAGACCTTTCCTGAAGAAGCCTCCGGCTGATTTCACAGAAGCGTAGCGGGTTTCTTTAATTTTAAAAACAAGAGGAAGATGGCATGAAAAAACAGCAGATTGACCATATTCTTTCCAAAATGCTGGACTCCCATGACAATGTTTCAGACTTGAACTTTACACCGGACAAACCGCTGCAGGTCGAAAGTTCCGGTGAGTTGGTGGCAGTGAACATAGATCCGGACTTTAAACTGTTGACACCATTTCAAACTGAAATAGTTGCATTGAATTTGATTAATAATAATCGAAAATTAACGGAGACACTTGTCAGGGAGGGGTCTTGTGACCTTTCCTACCAATTGGGGGATAAAGCACGGTTCAGAGTGAATATCTTTTCAAGATCAGGCAAGTATTCCATTGTTTTAAGAAAGCTTGAGACAAAAATTCCCACGATTGAGGAGCTGAATCTTCCCCGCGCATTCCATACCATGGCAGAAGAGAGAAATGGGCTTGTTTTTGTTACCGGGGCTACCGGATCTGGGAAATCAACATCCCTTGCGGCGCTGCTGGATAAAATTAATGAAACAAAATCCGTTCATGTGGTCACCCTTGAAGATCCGATTGAATATCAGCATCCTCAGAAAAGTTCCACCTTTAATCAGCGGGAGCTGGGGATTGATTTTGATACCTTTGCAAATGGGTTGAGGGCTGCCCTGCGACAGGCACCAAAAGTGATCCTGGTGGGTGAGATGCGGGACAGGGAAACAGTGGAGATCGGTCTTACTGCGGCTGAAACCGGCCATCTTGTTTTGTCAACATTGCATACCGTAGATGCCGGTCAAACCATTAACCGTGTGTTGGGAATGTTTTCCACTGAAGAAGAAAGACAGATTAGAATCCGTCTGGCAGATACGATCAGATGGGTTGTCGCACAGCGATTATTGCCCCAAAACGGCGGTGGCCGGGTGGCTGCCTTTGAAATTCTGGGGTCTAATTTAAGGGTGAAAGATTCTATTCTCAATGGAGAATCCGAGGGAAAGACATTTAATGATATCATTACCGCAGGCAAAGCTCAGGATATGGTTTCTTTTGATGAATATATCATTTCTCTTTATGAAGAGGGACAGATCAGTGAGGAGACCGCATCATCCTATGCATCAAGAAAGGATATTGTCGGACGAGGCCTTGATTCGATAAAAAGTTCCCGTGGCGAAACCACAACAAATATCGATTCATTGGAAATTGATCGTGGATATAAAGGAAATTAAGCTATGAATGCACTTGTCTGTATTGGTGGTGATGAGTTGAGAAAAAAGGTGTATGCACTTATTAAAAAGATGCGGTTGACTGCAGAGGCAGTAACAGACACCAAAGCGGCATTGAAAAAACTTGAATACCATATTTATCATCTGGTGATCGTTAATGACGCTTTTGATCGGAATAAGGGAGTTTCGGGTGTTCTTGACAGGATGAATACCATTGATATGTATTTAAGGCGCAGGATCTGTCTTGTCTGGATCAGCAATAAATTCAATACCAATGATAACATGACTGCCTTGCATTCCAGTGTAAACGCTATCATTCACCAGAATGATATGATTCACCTGGAATCATTTTTATCCAGAACTTTAATGGGGCATAAAAATTTTTACACGGTCTATAATGACTCCTTGAAACAGGCCGGGAAAGCGTAAAGGAACGGTGTGTACAAGAATTTTTCATGATCCGGCAATGGTATGAACCTTTAAATTTTTCTGAGTGGCTGAGAAGAACCTTTTCTTTTCTAAATATTGCAGTTTTTATTATTACAGCTACTTTTATTTTTTCTGAATTCAGGTTTGACTGGGTTGAAAATCTTGTCGGCTCTTATCTTACCTCCACAAATGAGTTTCGTCCTGAAACAGGCGCTATCTGGGAGACGGGAAAACAAACCTCCAATGCCGATGAATACCTGAATAAGATTATCAATAAGAAAGAGGATACCCGGCAAAATGTTTATCAGGCATCCACTTTTTCCGATCTTGCTTCAGGTGTTTCGCCGGGGGAGTGGGTTACACTGGAGAAACAGCAGTTTAAAACACTTTATCTGACCCTTGAAAAATCAACAGCTTTAAAAATTATTGAACCGGCGCAACTGGTCTGGTTGTTGAATGGCAGCTCTCTTGACAGGATATTTTGTGAAGGGATCACAGGAGGGATCAAGATTTATTTTATTGATTCTGAGAACAGAGTGATCAAACAGATTGATCTTAGAAAAGAAGATATCCTTGAGATTGAAAACGGTGACAAGCCGGTGCCAGGGGAACTTGCAGATATGGAGGGGTTTTTGGGACGTATATATCCGGCCCCATTTTTTTTCGATACGCTGTTTAAACTGCCGGCTGATATTATTCCCGATCTGATAGTGAATCCGAAGGCGTTACTAAAACAGGAGGGGAAGATCATTAATATTGGTATCTGGAATGAATCGGAAAACGGTTATATTAAACTCGGGTTTGAATTTGAAGAAGCAGGGGGTAAGCAGGTTGTTTTTATAAAAGGTCGCGAATGGGCTGTCTGGCAGCTGAGCCTGAACCTTAGAGGAGCAGGGAATTGAATCTGATGTTAAGATGTATAAAGCTGATTCGGTTCTGCTTGTTTTTTGGTTTAATTCTTGTGTCGCTCGGATGTCTTTGTGGGATGTTTTTGGTGTTTTTTGTGGCAAAAGATCTTCCCAAGCTGCCGTCTCCTTTAAGCCGGATTATTGAAAGACCTCAAACCCAGGTTTTTGCCTCAAACGGGCAAGTGCTGATGACGCTTGGAGAGAGAAAAACCATTCCCCTGAATATGGTGTCGAAGGATTTCATTAATGCGATTCTTGCAATAGAAGATCACAGATTTTTTGGACATCACGGGATTAATAAGCTTCGAACCTTAAAGGCGCTTTATATTACATTTTTTAAATCAGGCAAGATCCAGGGGGCGTCCACCATTACCCAGCAGCTCGCAAAAAATTTGTTTTTTAGTTTTGAAAAAACATATAAACGTAAATTCAAAGAACTGCTTGTGGCATTACAGATCGAGACGTCCAATACAAAGGAAGAAATTTTACATGCCTATATCAACCAGATTTATTTTGGTGCCGGTGCCCAGGGGATTGAAAAAGCATCAAGGGTATTTTTCGGTAAATCCGCTTTGGATTTAAGCCTGGCTGAGGCATCACTTCTTGCGGGACTGCCCAAATCTCCTACAAATTATAACCCCTACCGGCACTATGACCGGGCATTAAAAAGGCGTGAGGCTGTTATAAAAAGAATGGTTCAGGTCGGGTTTATATCTGATCTTGAAGCCCAGCAGGTCATGATAACAAAACCTGAACTTCACCATGAACAATCCGACTCAAGAACCGGTAGTTATTTTTTAGATGCGCTGATAAACGAACTGATACAAAAGTATGGAGAAGATGTTGTGTATCATGGTGGCATCAAGGTGTTTTCCACTATTGATACAAGACTGCAAACGTATGCCCGGCAGTCTTTAAAAAAAGGCCTTCAAAGGCTTGATACCATGATGGGTATTAAAGACGAAAATGCGGAGTATCCCCAAGGGGCGATAGTGGCCATTGATACAGGGTCCGGAGCTGTGAAAGCCCTTGTCGGTGGCAGGGATTATTACAAAAGTGAATTCAACAGGGCCATAAAAAGTCTTCGGCAGCCGGGAAGCGGTTTTAAGCCGTTCCTTTATTATACGGCATTTAAAAACTTAGGGTTTCATCCGGCGACCCTTCTGACGGACAGACCGGTTATCATCCCGGTAAAAGGAGCGGCAGACTGGAAACCAAAAAATTTTGGTAAAACCTTTTCAGGTGATATGATTTTAAAAAAGGCATTATTTAACTCTGTTAATACGATCGCCGCCCAGCTTGTAGAAAAAACCGGTCCAGAGGCGGTTAACAGAACAGCCAGAACCTGTGGCATTCAGAGTCCATTAGAAAATGTGTATTCTGTGGCGCTTGGAACCTCAGGTGTGACACCCTTTGAAATGGCATCGGCCTATACGGTTTTTGCCACCCTTGGGGTCCTGCACGAGCCCTTTCTTTTCTGGCGGGTGGAAGATCCATTCGGCAGGGTTATTTTTGAGCACATTGTCCAGGAAAAAAGAGTGCTTGATCCCGCCACTACTTATCAGGTGGTGGATATGATGAAATCAGTCATTGAAAGGGGATCAGGACGATCCATTCGTCACTTGGGATTCAACCGTGCTGCTGCCGGAAAAACCGGCACCACGGACAGCTATAATGATGCCTGGTTTACAGGATTTACACCGACCCTCAGTACATCGGTCTGGACGGGGTTTGATAAAAAAAAGAAATTAATGGATATCAACAAAGTGGGTATTACAGGGGGTAAAATTGCTGCACCGATCTGGGCTGAATTTATGATGAATGCCCTTAAATCAGAGCCTGAAAGAGATTTTCCAATTCCTGATAATATTCGGTTTGAAAGGGTGGATACAACAACAGGGTGTAACCCAAAAGAGGGGAATGAGACTATTGAAGTTTTGAAAGTTCCTTTAAAGCCTGAACAACAGCTATGTGTGGAAGAGAAACAATGATCCGGGTTTTAAGAAATATCAGTGTACATCTGTGGATCACCACTCTTGTTACCATACCGCTGACGTTTTATATTATGCCGGGATTTACAAGGTTCTTTCCCGGAATCAGTCCTTTAACCACCGGGATTGTGGCTATTACAGGCTTAGGTGTTGTGATCGGTTTTTTAATGGATATAACAGCTAAGAAAACCGTGATGAATTTGATTAAAGAAGGGCAGGCCTGGGAGAGGTCAGGAATTCTGAATAAGGCTGAGAAAAATTATATAAAAGCGTTAAGAATCTATGATACGTTTCTTCTCTGGCCTTTTTCCGCAAAAAAAATAACCCGGAAAATATCCGGTGCCATTGCAAAATTTAAATTAAATACATCTGTTAAAAATCAAAATTTTAAATTGGGCACTATGGTTTATCTGAAGATGAACCCGGAGGATGAGGATATTGCCCGACTGTGGCTTGCCCAACTTCGGCAATCAACCATTGTGACATCATTTGAGCAGGAAGTCTTGTCTGCTCTTGCTGAAAAGCATTATGCCAATAAACTTCTATCAGGTTTAATGACGGATATCTTTCTCGGGTTGGGAAGAAAGGATTTTATTGCAAAAAAACTGTATCAGCAGGGGCTGAAAGATCCTGGATTTAAAAAGAAATATTCAAAAAGAATTGAGGGTTTCATTGGTGAAACTGATAAAACCCTTCAACAGGAAGTATCCTTTCTACTGCCCGAGAGAAAGCCTGGTAAAAAGATCGAGATTGGTAAAAAGATACAATCAATTATAGATAAGGGCGTCTCTTATCTGAAAAAGGCAGGGGCGTTCATTAGATCTGTTGTCAGTTTTTTGGTTGGATCTGCCGGCAGGGGAATCACCTATATAAAAGAACATGAAAAGACACAATTTTATTTAAAGGCGGGTTTTCTTTCGATTGTTTCGATCTGGTTTGGATTTTTTATGATCAGTACCCTGTCCCATATGTTTAAAACAAAAGCAGTTAAAAAGGAAGAAGTGACAATTCAAATTCAGGTACCCAAGCCCTTTACAATCCAGGTGGCCGCATATTTAAACCAGAAACATGCTGTCCGATATATTGATATTTTAAAACAAAAGAGAATTGATGCCATCGTCAAAAAGGTGGATGGTGGTGGAAAAACCTGGTTTGTGGTTCAGGTTTCCGAATTTTCGGATAAGAAAAGTGCAACCGCTTACGGCCAGGAACTAAAGCAGCAAAAGATCATTGATGATTTTTTTGTCAACAATAAATAGGTTGTAATATACCCCTGTTATGTGCTATTTATGGTTAAAAAAGAGGGGTAACTGGCCATGATGAAGAGAATTGCAGAAGGGTATCTTGAAAATTGGGTGACAAAAAAACGACGTAAGCCTTTGATTTTACGGGGTGCTCGACAGAGCGGCAAATCAACTCTTGTCAGGATGTTTGCATCAAAAAACAGGCTTCGGCTGAATGAGATAAATCTTGAACAGCATCTTTACCTTGATGACATATTTAAAACACTTGATATCAAAAACATAATTCGTGAACTGGATGCCGTGATAGGTTCCAATTTACAGCTTTCTGATTCCATACTGTTTCTGGATGAAATACAGGCAACACCGCATGCGCTGCAGGCATTAAGATATTTTTTTGAAGACAAACCACAAATCCCTGTTATTGCCGCAGGCTCACTTTTGGAATTCACTCTTTCAGATCACAGTTTCTCAATGCCTGTGGGAAGGATTGAATATTATCATATTGGTCCCATGACATTTAAAGAATTTCTCCATGAAATCGAACCCTCCCTGCTGAAATATATTACACAATTTGATTTTTCAAATAAAATTCCTGAAACCGCTCACACAAGACTTTTAAAAAAACAGAGAGAGTATTTTTTCACTGGCGGCATGCCCGAAGCTATTCTTGTGTATAAAGAAAACGGATCAGTGCCCGAAGTCATTGATGTTCAACGCTCCATTGTTGAAACCTACCTTGATGATTTTTCAAAATATGGCAGGAAGATAGATCTTCCGTTGATGCAAAGAGTTTTCAGATATATTCCGCGTTCTCTTGGTAAAAAAGTCAAATACAGTAATATTGCAAAAGAAAAAAAATCAAGGGAAATTAAAAAAGCTATAGATCTCCTTGTTAATGCAAGAATTTGTCACAAAGTATATCACAGTCACAGTAACGGAGTTCCTCTACTCGCAGAAATAAATGATAATATTTATAAATTGATTTTTATGGATATCGGCATTGTTAACCATATCTGTGGTAATGACTGGGGGACTATACAGTCATTTATGGAGAGTGAATTAATCAATGAGGGAGGGCTTGCGGAACAGTTCATCGGGCAGCATCTTTTATCTTTAAAAAATGAGGCTCCAGTGCTTTGTTACTGGCTTCGAGAAAAGAAATCCGCCAATGCAGAAGTAGATTATGTTATTTCCCGGGGCAATAAAGTTCTACCAGTAGAAGTGAAAAGCGGAAAAAGCGGTTCATTGAAGTCACTTCAGCAGTTTGTATTGAAAAAGCATGCTGCGGTTGCAATACGTTTTGATCTGAATTTACCGACAATACAGGAAGTCGGTCACATTACAGCAACTTCTAATGGGAATAAACGTGTAAATTACAAACTGCTCTCCCTGCCACTGTATATGGTGGAAGAGCTTCCTCGTCTTATTGATAATTTTTTTGTTAACAACAACTAAATGGCAATCAAAGATGAATGACCTTGTCTGCCAATTGCATGGATGTCACCGTATCCAGCATATTGGTTGTTTCTCCGATAACTTTATCCTCCATTAATTCCAGGTGGGTCAGGCATGCCCCGCAGACAAGGATGTCTACGCCGGATTGGTCAAGTTCTTTGAGTTCTTCAAGAACTTTAGAGTCTCTCGTGGAAAATTTCACCCCATGATTTAGCAATATCAGCCGCCAGAGATCATTTCCCATTTCTTTCAAGGTCTTAATAAAATTGATCATCAGCTTCTGCCCTAGTTCATCATCTCCTTTACCAATTTGCTGTGAAGAGAGGATAACCAGAATTTTCTGATGATCGTCAGTTTCTGTTGGGTTAACGGGCTTGGCAGTGGCTTGTATTTTTTTTGCTCCAGCATCTCTTCTGCCCGATACGGTGGACGTGATGCCGTCAGAATCAACCGACACATCAAATCCCTGAAAATTTAAAAACCGGGTTACATTCTCTACGGCAGCATCGTTATCAACAAGAACATCAATTTCTGTGGCAGCTTCCTGTTCAAGAAATTCTTTTGTTTTCAGGACAGGTGCGGGACATTCAAGTGTTCTGCAATCAATTTTTTTTGTCATGATAAGGTTCCTCTATTTTTTATCCGTTAATTCTAATAAGTCTTCCGGCTCATGTCAAATTGCTATATGCGATATACTTTTTGATTGTTATTGAAAATATCGATAAAAGAGGGGTTAATATAAAAATATTTGACAGTTATGACCTTATATGACCATACTTTTAGTAAATTGATGTAAATGTAATTGTTAAAAAAAGGAGAAAAAACATGGTCATTATTTCAAATGTCACCTATCCCCCTGAAAGTACTAAGGAAATTGCCAAACGATACCTTAAGGCACCGGTCTTGCCGGAGTTTATCAATAAAAAAGGGCCGTATGTTTCCGCCAGTAAAATTAATGGCATGAATTCCATCACCTATTATGAACTGGACAATAGTAGGCTTGCAGAAGGGTTGCAGGCTGTCGCTGAAAGCCTGGCCATCTATTTTGGTGTGCCGGGATATAAATATAATCTCAAACCTTATTTTGAACTTGAAGAAGGGTTGAATATTCTTGGCTTGTAGTCAGCGATTTTCTATATAGCGCCAAAGATTACGAAAATAGATGAAGATTTGGTCTGGAAAGGGTTTCAGGGTTTGTTTCAAAAATTGAATCAAGGGTGGTTCTGATATCATCCATGGTTTTTGTGCGGTTCAGTTTTTTCAGGATCTGATGGCCGAACTTGAAATTGGCACAAAAGTAGGGAGAAAATTTTTTGAACAGTTTGACACTGTAATGATCATCATAATGGTCTAAAAGAATTTGTGTCATTCTCATGGCAGTGGTAAAAAAAATGTCATCTCCCGGAGAAAAGTCTTTTGTCCACTGGGCAAACAGCCAAGGCCTTGCCACTGCCATTCTGCCCACAGACAGCCCCTGACAGGCTGTCTTCTCGATCATTTTGACACCATCTTCTGCCTGGAAAAGGTTTCCATTGCCAAAAACAGGGATGCCCACAGCCTGTCTGACAAGCTTTATAATATCCCATTGGGGAGGCCGGTTCCTTCTGTCAGGGGCAATTCTTGGATGAAAGGTGAGTGCATCCGCCCCGGCATCTTCAAACCGTTTCGCCATATCCACTGCAAATTGAGGATTATTATCCCACCCGGTCCTGAATTTTACAAATACAGGAATAGAGACGGATTCTCTCACCGCTTTCACGATGTTTGATGAAAGGTCAGGATTTTTTAAAAGAGCAGCCCCGCATCCTTTTTTGCAAATTGCAGCCACAGAACACCCGAAATTAAGATCAACCCCGAAAAACCCTTCTTTTTCTATTCGTTCAGCAGCTTTTGTCATGTTTTCCGGATCAGATCCAAAGATCTGGCAGACAAGATGTCCAAGCTCTTCTTTCCGCCAGTTAAACACCAGGGAGGTGTCGGGATTCTCATGAGGGACGGCCTTTGCACTGCACATTCCTGTAAACAACAGCCCAAACCCGCCAAATTCAGAGATGAGCTGCCGTAAGGCAATATGGCCAAGGCCTGCCATGGGTGCAAGCAAGACCCGGTTATGAATGATCTGGTCTTTTATGGTTAAGTCTTGTAAAAGATATTGGGAAAGTGTCTGGGGCTTCATTATTTATTCACCAAAAAAGGTTCCTTAAAATGGTGTTAACTAACCAGGAATACAGTGTTTTGTCAATAAGTTGTTTTATTTTTTAATAGAGGATGGCCTTGTCATTATGGTCTTGAATTCGTATTTTTTGGAATTTCATTTGCTTGACATAACCTACCAGCTATAATATCTTAAAATGTTATTTTTAAGGGATAAAAGCAATGACCAATACACATGAGCAAGAAAAAAAACAATTTAAAAGATTGTTTCAACAACAGGGTGTTGACCGGTTTGACTCCAGTTTTCAGGTTTTGGAAGCTTTTTTAAAACTGGAGCATCATGTCATCATTAAAGATATTCAGGCCCAGCTTAAAGCGGATGGGATCAGTCTTGATAATGGATTTGTATTAAACAGCATGGAGCTTTTGTGTCGGTTCGGATTTGCAAGCAAAATAGAGTTTGCTGACAAAGAAACTCAATATGAACACAGACACCTTGGATTGCATCATGATCATATGATTTGTACAAAATGTGGCGGCATACTGGAATTCAAGGATGAGGCCATAGAAAAACAACAGCTTAAGGTTGCAGATGCGTATGGGTTTCTCATGCTTCAGCATAAAATGGAAATATACGGTATTTGCGCCAAGTGTATGGAACGTCGCACTGAACTTGTGCCGCTTCATAAGGCGAAACAGGGAGAAAAGCTGATTGTAAAAGAATTTGATGCCGGTAGAAATATGCAGCTTCGAATCTCTTCAATGGGGCTTAAAATTGGGGATTTGATTGAAATTTTATCTTCTGGATTTGGTGGTCAGGTCGTGATTGCGATAGGAGAGAATCGCTTGATCTTAGGGAAGGGCATGGCAGAAAAAATAAAGGTTCAGCCTTTTGATCGGATAAAACCGCACCGCCATGATAGTCATCAGGAATCTAAGGATACTTTGAAAACTCCCTTATTGCTCAGTCAGATGA
>Ga0190329_1000205_pt1 | contig 17727 bp, 17 predicted proteins | sample 48720423_MG_FD_161655 | JGI IMG/M metagenome (GOLD analysis project Ga0190329, IMG submission 161655) | Hydrothermal vent sediment bacterial communities from Southern Trench, Guaymas Basin, Mexico - 4872-04-2-3_MG | ecosystem: Environmental > Aquatic > Marine > Hydrothermal vents > Sediment ... | reverse complement strand
CTTCTGAATCTTCTATATCTATGAACCGGAAGAAGGGTATTCCAAACATACCGATTTTTTCCTGTCGGTGAATTAGAGTAATTACCCGGGATTTTCTTATCTTCTCGAGTTTCTTTATAAGAGCCAGTCTATTCCCCACCAGCATCTTGTGCTGAATCTGGGGCCATAAAACCCCGAACAGAAACAATATTAAAAAGAGAAGACTTAGTGGATCATACATGATACCCCCTATACAGCGATTTCTTCCCAAATGACTCTTATTTCTGAAAGTTCAAGCAGTGCCTCTATTATAAGCATTCCAGATTCAAAAATCGAATTGGTACCTATAAATCTGTTTCTTTTTGCCCGGAGAAATTCCTCTTCAAAAGTTGAGTCAGACAGGCCGGATATGTTCTTTAGTTCCTTCAGATTTTGAGGGAGTTTAATCCTTCTTCTTTCATCTACTCCCATCATTTCATTTATAGCCAGTAAAATTCTGCATATGCCAGGGGTGAGGACAATCTTTGTTCCAAGGGGAACCACCTGAATCGCTCGTTTTATTTTTTTACCTGCCTCTGTGAGGACATACATATCTTCAGGGAGTGCATCGATTAATGCCTGTGCATCCAGTTTCATAAGAGTATCTTTCAACTTCTCGTCGTTATATTTTTCCCCTAAAATTTCTTTTATCTTTTTGAAGGGGATTGCTCTATCGTAAGGTATGCTTTGTATGACCTCCCGCATTTCTTCATTTATGAATGGTAACCTCATAACTCGGGAGGCGATCTGTGCATATAGCCTTCCTGCTTTGGATGGGAAACCGTTACCGAGAAGTTCCCTTTCTTCAGCATATTGTATCCAGTCAGGCTGGGGCGCGAAATATTCCATTCTACTCATGGTAATTGCCTTAACACCAAAGGCTGGTACTTTTTTGTTCCTCTCTCGTATCTCCTCCAGAACTCTTTTACCGTAACTTGTGAGGGTATAATACACACTGCCTGTGGTCTCAGTAGGTTCTACTAGTCTAAAGGATTCAAGAAACATTAGCGATTGGAAAACGTTAATATCCGGATATGTCTTTTTTAACTCCTCTTCAATCCTTTTTAAGGTAGATTGTTTGCTTTTTTCAAGTTCATCGATCTTTTTTAAAACTTCTGTATCTTCAATATCCAGATGAATGGATGGGTTAAGTATTATTGGGCCTTCAAAATATATTCTGGCTGCCACTAATAAATGCCTTCCTGCATCGGTCAGATTTTCATCCTCTGTGAGATAGGCCAATGCAAGAAGCCTATCTCTCATGTGTGGTGGTATTGGGTGAGACTCCACTGCACTACTGTAAATGGCATCAAGTATTTCCTCGTCAACAATTACAGGTAATGCAGGGGCTCCTTTGATTATGGCGGCTCTTATCTGCTGCCCGAGCCCTGTAAGGGTATACACATCACTTACTGGTATAGAAAATGCAAGTAACCGCATTGCTTCCAATTCAAGAAGTTCTGTTTTTGCAGGAGGAAGAAATTTTTTATATGCAGGCCCTGGAGGAGTCTTTTTAATAAATTCAGCAAGAGAACGGGGTATTAAAAGTCTTGGCTCGGAATCCATATATGCTTCCCAGACTTCATAAGCAGCCTGAGTGAGATTATCTCCCTTAACAAATCCCCTTTGGGATAAAGCTTCTTTGATTTTGTCTTCTACAAATCCCTGGCTTCTCAAAGCTACATCTATCATAGAAATTACTTCCGAGCCAATCCACCTGAAGGAATCATCCCATTCCTCTGGTGAGGGAAGGAGTCCTTCATTTATAATAGTATTCAGGGCGTTCAGGATTCTGTCACCTTGGGCAGTGAGGATAAATTCATTCTCCTCTTCATACACAAGATCCTGTAGATAGAGTTGATGCAGAAATTCCATCTCCTCATCTTTGAGTCTTTCTTCAGCTTTTAAAATACCTTTTCCTTCAGTCCACTTTTCTCCCAACCTTTTAAGTATCAACGCATGACCCTTCATTATGATCATATTTCACTCTCCTTTTATTGCCTGCCTTATCTCTTTAAGAAGTTCGCTTGGTGAATTTATAGGGGTTGATAGTTTAGCAAGAATTTCCTCTATTTCTTTACCTTCGATAACAAGCCCCGCAAGTCTTTCTCTGATATCTTCAATGGAAGCAGGGAAACGCAGTCCCTTAATTCTTCTCAGGACTTCTACAGGCCAGACTATACCTAAAGCCTGTGATGCAGACTCAAGAGCGTGTATAAATACCTCAAGGTTATCCCTGCCCTCTTTTATCTCTTTGTAAGCAAGTTTTGCAAGTCCTCCAGCGGTATGTGCTTTCGTTGTTTTCTCCCTCAGTTCACCCTCCAGTTTTTTGAGCACCAGCTCCGGCTCAGCCCTCAGGATGTTTCTCACTGTCTGCCGTGTAAGACCTAAAAATGCTGCGATTTCATCCTCTGTCTTATGCTCCATTTCAGCAAGTACTATTGCATAAGAAGCCTCCATAAGGCTTGTTATCCAGGTGAGATTTCTTAATTCGATGAGTTTCCTTGGTCCTCCAATGATTTCAAGTGCTTTTAAAAAGACCCTTATGGCTGTTGCATCAACATCAAATATTCTGATTTCTTCTGGGCTTAAAATTGCCATTTTTTACCCTCCTTTTTATTTTGCCCCTCGTAAAAGTTCTTTGAGTGTTGGGCCTATTTTTATAAGGCCACCTTCTGTTATTTCCATAAAATGGGTTTCAGTGTCATGTCCGCACATTCTGCATCCATCTATTCTGAAAAGTCTCACCATTTCTCCAATGGGTCTTTTATACATTCTTTCATCATAGCTGGACTGTATTATCTTTTTGGAAAGCACCATTGTGCAATCCACAATATGAGAAACTGCATACCCTCCTGCAGCCTCAGCTGAAAGCTCCTCATGGGAGGATCTTTTTTGAGATACAAAAAGTGCGGTTTGATACCATTTTTTCATGAAATTAAACAGCTGTCTGACAAAAATCCGGGCCATCATTTCCTTATGTTCATAAAGACCCGTGATAGAATCCACTATCGTGTATTTGATTTTGAAAGTTTTTATGGCATAGGCAAGTGTATCAAGTAGTGTTGGCATTTCCTCTCTCAGGGAATGGTAAGAAGCAGCATCTATTATAATTATATTTTCATCGATAACATTAAAATCTATTCCCATTGCAGTAGCTCTTTCCTTTAGGCCCATGGAAAGGAAAGTGGCGGGGGTCTCCACTGTTACAAATGCGATTCTCTCGCCTTCTGCAGCACGTTTAATTGCAAACTGTTCAACGAATAAAGATTTGCCCGTATCAGAAACACCTGTTAGATTTATTACTGCGTATTTGGGAATACCTCCCAGACTTTTCTTTATAACTTTTCCATTTTCTATTTTACTTGTGTAGAAAAGGTCATCCAGGCCTTCGACTCCTGTGGAAACCCCTTCAAGAACTGGAGCTTTCTTTCCAACATCCTTTAAAACCTGGATTGCTTCTGTGTTTGGATTCATTTTTCCCCTCCTTTTATATATTTCCTTATAATAAATACATATTTTTGCACGAATTATCAAGCCTTGACAATTCATATAAAAAAAGGTAATAAATACATCCCTAAAATCAAGATGAAGGAGGTGCAATATGAAGTTTTCCCAGAAAGCTGAAAAAATACTGGAGAGAGCAAGAAAGATTTCTCAGGCCAGTAAAGATTTTATTACAGATACTGATCATCTTTTACTGGCACTTTTTGATGTTAAGGAAGACAACCCCTTCAGGAGGTGGCTTTCTAAAAATGGAGTGAATCCTGATGCAGCTCAGAGAGAAATAGAAAGAGCGGTCTCTCGTCTTAGAGAGCAGCTTGATAAACTGGCTGTATCCTACACCCAGGCACTTGAAGCCAAAGGTGAGGAATTAAAACAAACTCATGGGGAATCCCTTAAGAGAAACATATACAGAGCATTTCTCAAACACATGGAAGATTATTTTACGAGAGAGTTAAAAGGTGACAGGGAAAGGGATATGGCTCAAATTCATGTAAGGAGATGGGTTCCTTCCAGGACCAGGACATCCATCTTTGACGAGTTCTTCAGTGAATTCTTTGAAGAATTTGCCCCGAGAGAAAGAACCAGAAATTGGGTGATGCGAGAAGAGGTGATAGAAGTACCCAGGAGTTTTGTAAATCTTGTGAGAGAAGCAGCAAAGGAGAGTAACCTTTCCCCTGATGATGTAAACAAAATACTTTATGAGCTGGCAGATATTGAGGATAGACTGAGGACTACCCTGTACGATGTATATAACAATGGTGTTGATCCCCGCAGAATAATTGCCAGATTGAGATATAATCTTTTAGGAGAAGAAACCAAGACTTATAATTCACATTTACTGGAGGAAATTTTAAAATCTGCCTCCCAGGAAGAGGAGATTACGGTTACTGATCTTGTAGATGCATTAGAGCGTAATCCAAAAACTGTGGGTGGATATTATCTGTCCCAGATTCTTCAGAGTGTTAGTGGCACAAGGAGGGAGGACATGAGAGATTTAAGGAGTGAACTAAGAGAAGAAGAGAAATCTGATCTTGAAAAATTCACCATAGATTTAACCCAACTTGCAAGGGAGGGTAAACTTGATCCTGTTATTGGCCGTGAAAAAGAAATCGAGCAGATAATGGAGATCCTTACCCGCAGACAGAAGAATAATCCTGTTCTTGTGGGTAAAGCAGGAGTGGGCAAAACCGCCATTGTGGAAGGTCTCGCGCAGAAGATAGTGAAGGGTGAAGTTCCTTCCAAGCTCAAAGACAAAATAATCCTCCAGCTCGATATGGGAGCCCTTGTGGCCGGTACGAGATATAGAGGCGATTTTGAGGAGAGACTTAAAGGAATTATTGATGGTGTGAAACAGAAGGGTAATGTTATCCTCTTCATAGACGAGATTCATAATGTCGTGGGAGCCGGTAGAGCTGAAGGTGCCATGGATGCTGCTAACATACTCAAACCTGCCCTTGCAAGAGGTGAATTTCAGGTAATAGGGGCTACAACCCCTGATGAATACCGGAAATATATCGAAAAGGATTCTGCACTTGAAAGAAGATTCCAGCCTGTGTGGGTGGAAGAGCCGGATGTGAATACGACCATTGAAATTCTCAAGGGGTTAAGGCAGAGATATGAAGAACATCACAATGTGAAGATCAGTGATGAAGCCATTGAGCAGGCTGTGAAGTTAACCCATAAGTATATACAGGATAGATTCCTTCCAGATAAAGCCATCGATGTACTTGACCAAGCTGCTGCAAGGAAGGCAATGCAGACAGGAAGTGCAGGAGAAGATAGGGAGAAGAAGATAAAAGAGCTGGAAGCGAAGGTGAAAGAATTGGAAGAGATGGCTAAAAAATTAGAGGAAGAAGGGAAGGTTGAGGAATGGGAAAAGTGCGAGGATGAAATAAAGAAATTGAAAAAAGAATTGCTAATCCTCAAAAATTCAAAGGACAAAAGTGAAAAGAAGGTGGAGGTAACAGGGGAAGATATAGCAGAAGTAGTATCCAGATGGACGGGCATTCCTGTTCAAAAAATGCTGGAGGAAGAAAAGAAAAAGCTCCTGTCCATGGAAGAACATCTTCATAAAAGAGTGGTTGGACAGGATGAGGCTGTCAGAGCTGTTTCTGAAGCAATTAGGAGAGCCAGAGCCGGAGTTTCTGATCCAAGGAGACCTCTTGGTTCCTTCCTGTTCCTTGGACCCACAGGTGTGGGTAAAACCGAGCTTGCCAAAACTCTTGCAGAGTTTCTTTTCGGTGACGAAGACGCAATAATCAGACTCGATATGTCGGAATTCAAAGAAGAACATTCTGTGGCAAAGCTCATTGGCGCTCCTCCTGGATATGTAGGATATGAGGAAGGAGGTAAATTAACCGAAGCCGTGAGAAGGAAACCCTACTCGGTTATCCTCCTGGACGAAGTTGAGAAGGCACATCCCAGAGTATTTGACCTATTTCTCCAGGTTCTTGATGATGGAAGGTTAACAGATTCACAGGGCAGGACGGTCTCATTTAGAAATACTGTAATTATCATGACCTCAAACATAGGCAGTGAGTATCTGAGGGACCTGATGGAGAGATATAATCCGCGTTTTGAGGCACTTTCAAGAAAACTTAATGAACTGGATGAAAAGAAGAAGAAAGGCGAGATTGATGAAAAGACTTATGAAAAAGAGAGGAGAGAGGTCCTTAAAGAAAGAGATAAACTGGAAGAGGAGTTTTCCAGGGAGTTCGAAGATGCCAAAAAGAAGGTTCTGGATGTGGTAAAACATACCTTTAGACCTGAATTTCTTAACAGGATCGACGAAATTGTTGTCTTCCACCCATTGAAATGGGAGCACATCCTCTCCATTGTGGATATTCTGATAAACAACCTTAGGGTGAGGCTCAAAGATAAACAGCTGGATATTGAACTTACGGAAAGGGCAAAAGACCTTCTGGGAAGGCGGGGATTTGATCAGGTAATGGGTGCAAGACCTTTAAAGAGGCTGATTCAGAAAGAAATTGAGAACAAACTCTCAAGCATGATATTGAGGGGAGATGTGAAGGAAGGAGATACAGTGGTGGTGGATGCAGAGGAAGGCGAATTCAAGTTGAAGAAAAAATAACATTTGGTGGAGTAAATGAACACAATTTAAAAGCCGGGGATTATCCCCGGCTTTTTTTATCCCCGTATTAATACATTTTCGTTGGAAAACACCTTCAGCGTGGCGATGATACCAAATGCTGCATAGATAATATTGGTCATAATGGTTATGATAAGGAATATTATATTTAATTCCCCAATCATAATCATTTTTATTGCCTGTGTTACATTGTAAACCGGTATAAGAGCACCTTTAAGATTTATACTTGCATCCGGGGATGTAATGCTTATCACAGCTGGTAAGATTACAATAAACAGGAGAGGTGTTAAATAACTTTGCGCCTCTTTGTAGCTCTTTGCAAAGGAAGCAATTGCCACTTCACAGGATGCCGCAAAAAAAGAAAATGGCACAAGGGTCAGTACAAGGAGAAAAATTACAGGTAAATTAAAGGGAAGAGATTTTATTATGAGCAAAAGTGCTGGATCCTTAATGAATATCTTTGCAGAGGTGAGCATGGTAATACTGTAGCTTACGGTATAGAGTAGCGCTGAAAGTATGGCAACTACCGTCACTGCTATTAGTTTTGCCATAGCTATCTCGGTTCTTGTTGCAGGTGAAGAAAGAAGAATTTCTATTGTGCGCCTTTCTTTTTCTCCGGCTGTTGCATCAATAGCAGGATATGTGGCTCCAGAAAATATCATGATAACAAGTAAATAACCGAGTAAGACACCTGCAAAAAGTCCAGCAAGTTTTCTAGGTGGAGCAACATTAACTTTCTTAATTTCGAAAGGTGTTAAAATTCCCTTATTAATTTTATAATTCTCCAGCTTTTTAAAAATGAGGCGCTCTTTTAATACCATAAGCACCTTTTCGCACCGTTCTGCTGCTACCTTGGACTCTTTACTACTTGCATCCATATATACTATGTAAGTCTTATTCTTATAATCTAATCCTGCTTTTGCTTTTTTATCTATAATATCTTGAGAGGGATTTGAAGAAAAGAGGATGTTTAACTTACTGTCTTTTAGAAGCTTTAATAGTTCATTATCCTTAATTTTATTATTGATTGCCACAGTATAAGTTTCTCTGAATGTCCTTTTCTCCCTCGCATATGCAAAAAATGACACGATAAAAATTAAAAGAGGAATGGCCACCAGAGGGATTATTATCATACTAAGTATGGTTCTTTTATCCCTCACAATATCCAGAAGCTCTTTATGAATCAGTGTACTTATCCTCATACTCTGTCCTCTTTTATTAATTGGAGAAACACCTCTTTTAATCTTGTTTTACCAGTCATTTTTCTGAGTTCCTCCATGGTACCTTCCGCTCTCTTTCTTCCTTTGTGAATTACGAGAATCCTGTCTGCAAGATATTCTGCTTCTTCCATAATATGTGTAGAAAGAATAATAGTTTTGCCCTTGTCTCTTTCTTCTTTAATGAATTTCTCCACAATTTGAGAAGAGGGCACATCAAGACCTTGGGTTGGCTCATCCAGAATAAGAACGGGAGGGTCATGGACAATGGTTCTTGCGACTTTTACTTTCTGCTTCATTCCCGTGGAGAGTTTTTCAATTCTGGTATGAGCAAATTTCTGCATGCCAAGTGATTCTACTAATTCATCCACCCTTCTCTTGAGAGTATTTCCTTTTAATCCAGAAAGACGCCCAAATAATGAAATTACCTCATAAGGTGTCAACCTATGGTATAATCCACTTTCCGAAGGAAGATACCCTATGGATTGTCTCACCTTATCCGGTTTTTCAATAATATTGTATCCATTGACGTATGCCATTCCGAATGTAGGTCTGAGAATGGTTGATAGGACCCTCAACGTAGTGGTTTTGCCTGCTCCATTTGGCCCCAAAATGGCAAAGATCTCCCCGGATTTTACTTCAAAGGAAAGTGAATCAACTGCTTTTACAGTACCTCTTTTTTTATCCTGAAAAAATCTGGAAATATTTTCTGCTCTGACTGCGGGGTCGCCCATGAATTAAATAATTCTGAGCCAGTCTGAAAGGAGAAAGCCTATCCTTCCGATTAGGAGTGAGACACGTGCCATGACAGTGTAACCAAAGGAAGCACCAAAGGATATCATAATAAATATTATGCCAGTTCTTGCTATTTTCCCGGGTGTACCTTTATGTTCAATAGAAAAGAAGAAATAGAATATTGTTGTGAGAACCCCCACGATGATAATAACATTATTTACTGTTTCAGATATGGAACCCGGAACCCATAAAGGAATGATAGTTGCCTTGAGCTGAGGGAATAGAGTACCTTGTAGGGCTCCTATAATTCCAAGTCCAGCGCCCAGGCCAACGGTAAAAGCCATAGGCCATCTTGAGATCCAGCTTATCTTGGGGATGAGCCTCGTTAACATCATAAGACCCAGAATAAAAGGTATCAATGCAAGTATAAAGGCTTGAGAGCCTGTTGATATCGGTTTAAATACCAGAGGATACAGGGTGAAACTCCATACATAGATAAGCCAGTATGCAGCTGATACACCTACATAGAGATGTTCGGCAAATTTATAAAAAGGGTTATCTCTGTAAAGAAAGCTGAATATAAAAAGAGTTAATGTTGCTGCGATCCATATTCCTATTGTATTAACCATCTAATTCCTCCACATAATTCAGGATTTTTTCTGCGTACTTCAGTGCTTTTTCCGCTTCTTCCTTTGTGGGAAGTCCATTCCAGTGGGCTGCAAGAAGGGGAGATGTTATGTCTTCCTCAAGTGTATATCTACTGAGAAAATCTACCATTTCTTCAATATCCTCACCTTTACCTGTTTTTTCTGTAAAAATTTTGAAGACATCTTCCAGTTTCCTTTCTTTGGTTTTTGTTTCATTGTAGATCACAGAGATAAGACTTTTACAGGCAGATTTTCTGGATAAAAGGCACACTGTCTTGAAATCTCCTATATCAAATTTCTTTTTAGCCTTTATCAAATCCTCTTTTGAACTTTCAATCCAGATAGCTTTCATTTCCTTTTCCTCTTCTCAACTAAATAGAGGATATTTCCAATAACAATCAATACAATGATAAGGATATGTACTGCTGATTGGGCGGGCATGCCTCTCGTGGCAATAGCAGGTTTACCCAGAAGAGTTTCATATTCTGCTGCACCTTTTAGACCTGCTACCAGTCCTTTCAGCTGACCTGAGTTGAGGTATGGATAATTTTCGGGCCCCATTACTGCAGTGACACATCCCACGAGAGGAACACCAAAACGAGCCTGAGCATAAAGGATCCACGCTGTTATACCATAGCCAGATGCAAAATCAACAACAATAGCAAAGTCCTTAAGATTATGGATGTTTCTTGTGATTTCCATGGAGTCAAGGGGAACTCCTCTTACATCTTCAGGAAATATATCCCTTATCTCTTTTCCCAGAGATACTATCACAGCCTCTGCACCAGGCTTGAAGCCAAGGTTAACAAAATCTTTTCCATATTCTTTTCCATATTCTTTGGCCACATTTTTGATTACCTGATCCCCTAAAGCAAGTCCAAGGGCATCAACTACTGAAAGATACACTACCCTGAGGTTTTTTCTAAAGGCATGCCTTACTATAGCATATACCATAGGATTAACTTCCGGCATTGTCCCTGGTCCATAATCAGTTGAGATAAGGATATATGAGCCTTCTTTAAGTGTATCTATCGCCTGGAAGGCATTTAAAACAGGCTCGCTTACTGTTACCGGTTTCCCCTTTAAAAACAACATGGGTATTATTACAGCAAGCGCTACAACAAGATAAACTATTCTTCTGGTTACATGTACATTCATCTTAAATATGGCCTCTCAATTCCAAGTATAATTCTCAAAGACATACCCACGGCTCCAAGAGTTATTCCAATCCCAATACCTCTCTGAACAGCCATACTGGGTATCTTCATTATCCATTCGGCTATTAGTGGAAGTTTATGCCATAATGCATATCCCGCAGGAACTCTTCCAAGCATGACCACAGAGGCAGCAAATAAAAGTAGAGCTGCTTCAAGTCTACGAATCCTGAAAGCTCTAAAGGCAGCAGATGCCATAAAGAATGCAAGCAGTGAGAACATGGTAGATTGGAGGGGAGCGAGTACATAGTTAAAGTTAAACATGAAAGGTGAGTTAATATAAAAAGCATCCTTATACCTTATGATAGAGTATATACCGAAGGCAAAAGTCATAAAAAAGCCCAATACGAGGACAAGACTGTAAAAGGTATTCTTGCCTCTTGAGACCTGAAATACATGTTTCTTAAGGAGGTTCCACACTCCAACAAACATTGCAAAACCACTAATTATAGCATACCAGCGGAGCAGTATCTGCTGTGTCTGTGCAAGTGGAGCCAGGAAGAAAGCCAATATCACTATAAATGCTGTAATAATTGTTATTAAAAGTGGTACTTCTTTCCTCATCACTTGATCTCCAAAAGGAAAGATAAATCTATAATTCCAAAAGTTTTTAAAAGAATAGCCACAATCAAAAATACCATAATTACAGCCTTTGCAAGGTCTTCAGCTTTAAGTGAACCCAGAAGAATGGGCTCTCTGGACAGGTATGCAGAGGCAGCCAGCATTTCCTCACCAATAAGTGTATAGTCACAGGCAGCTATGAAAAATGGGAGCTGCGTAGTTGCAGTTGTTCCAGCAATCTGTATAGCTCCTGCAGAGAAAGCTGTTTCTGCAAGAATCAGAGATTCTGCATAGAAATAACCCTGAAGGAAAACCGCTCCTGGTTTTTCCCGCATGATTATTCCATCCGCTCCAGCAGTGAAACCAAATTGGTCACTGGTAAGATACATGATATTGTTGGGATTGTAAAGATCAGGCCTCCCGGCATCAAGATATGCTTCTTTTACCACCTCCTGTGCTGTGGTCATAACAAGAGGATCAGCATTGGGCATTATGAGTTCCACACCATATTCCGCAGCCTTCCGCGCTACTTTTCTTAAAATTCCAAGACTGGCTATGGTAGTGATACTGTTAAGTCCCACAAGACCTGGCAAATAAACCACCGGCCTTCCCATTTCAGCGGACCGCCCTATGGCATCATCCAGAGCCTCAAGGCCCGGAATTTTCCTGATAAAGAGCTCTCCTCCCTTCTTTGCCTTTTCAATAAAATAAACAAAAATGATTCCAAGAAATACAAGAACCACAAGAAGAGGAAGCTTGCCTTTCTGGAAGAATTCAGGAGTCGAAATTAATAAATTAATTAAAAGTTTCATTGGTTCATATATTAAATAAGACTCCTGGTTCAGTCAACTAATAGTGCTGTGTGGTTTTAAGTTTATTCCAGTGTTATGTCTTCCTCAGGGGGTTCGCCTAAAAATACGTATCTTCCCAGTGCTCTTTGATAAAGGCTCCATCGGGCCTTTTCATCTATTCTCTCTCCCTGAGCCTTAAGGAATTGAAATACCTTTACATCGAGATTATCTATAAAATGGAGAATCTGGGCTTCAAGGGTCATTGGTCTTATGGGAGAACCCCATTCAAGCTCTCCGTGATGGGAGAGGATCATATGGAGAAGCTTCATGGAAAGTTCTCTTGGGAACTGACCCATGAAGTCCTCAATTTCCTTAATTTTTCGTGATACCAGTTCATACCCGAGCACTATGTGACCCAGGAGCCTTCCCTCATCTGTATAATCTATTTCTGGAAAAAATTTAAATTCATATATCTTCCCCACATCATGAAGAATTGCTCCTGTAATCAGAAGGTCCTCATCTACTTCGGAGTATCTCTTTGAAACTGTCTCGGCCAATCTTGTAACAGAGAGAGTATGCTCAAGAAGACCACCAATATAGGCGTGATGCATCATTTTGGCAGCGGGAGATCGTGAAAACCTTTTCATAAGTTTTTCGTCATTGATGAAGGAATGGAGGAGTTTTCGGAGATGTGGATTGGCTATATTTCTCGCTATGGAAATAAGGTCCTTCTGCATGAGTTCAATATCTCTATCTGTATGAGGAACAAAATCTCTAATGTCGAAATCTTTTATCCTGTGGGCATCTAAAATTTTCATAGTTACTTCATCATTAAGTCGATACACTTTTGCCTTGAATCTGTAAACTTTTTCCTCCTCAAGTACCTTATCCAGTAAATCAACATTGTCAAAAAGCCTTGCCTTAATAGACCCAGAAATATCTTTAAGTGTCACTTCGAGAAAATAGCCACCATTCCGTTGTTGTTTTTTGTTTATTTTCAGGACGAGAAATACATCCTCGATCTCTCTTTCAAGATAATCCTTTAAGTCTTTTACAAAGATTTTCTTCATCTTACTCCTATCCCAAGTGTGGGTATTTCTTCCCTACCTATAAATTCCTGCACAACAGAGGCCTTTCCTTCATGATAAGGAAGTCGTTTCCTGAACTCCTTTTCAATTACATCTTTTCTTTTAACATATAAAAAGCCGGTGGGAGCCCTTAATAATATTTTAAATTCTTCTCTATAATTCTCCTTGATGAGGTTTGCCATTTCCTCTATTACCATTCTTCCTCTGTTATTGAGTTTGTCACTACCTTTTTCAAACATGGAATCAACTGCAAAAATTGCAAAATATTCACCATCTTTTTTAAATTTAAAACCTGTGACCGTAATATCACCCTGATAGACTCTTCTCATACGGCCATATTCATCCTTGTATTTTAATAATACAGAATAGGGAGTCAGAAGCTTTAAAACACCGGAAGGAGTTCTGCCATCCCATACGATTTTATCCGGGATTTTCCCTTTACCTTCAAAGATTTTTATGGTGTCCAGCTCGGGGGAAATAATAAATAGCTTCCACGAAACTGGCTTATATCTGGGTTTTCTAATCCTCAACTGGACTGAGTTCACAAACATGGAGCCGGCCACAGGCTTTCTAATATAAGGATTATTTAATTTGACAGCGTCCTTAAAGAAACCCTCCGAGATATTGGAGATGAGGAGAGATAGTTTTTTTTCTTTTTCTTCCACAACTGAATTTACAGGTGCAAAAGCATCGGGGAGAGTAAATAATCCAGGCTTCTGTGCATTTTCAATTTTGAATTGTGCCTTCTCCTGTACCACCTCTTTTTCTTCAATAGGGTCTTGCTGAGCGAAAGAATTAGAAATAAAAGTCAAAACAGCTATTACTATATAAGCTGAAATATAACGGTTAATATTCCCCATTCTTCCTTACTCCCTGGTTCAAATATCCACATTTTTAAGGCATTTATTGCCGCTCTGTCAAGTTCTGGATACCCTGAACTCTTTAATATCACTATATTGGGTTTTACATGGCCGTCTGTAGAAACCCAGAATTTCAGAGAAACAGTGCCCTCTGCTCCCTCTCTCAAGGCCCATGCCGGATATCTGGGAGAGTATTTTTTGACAATTTTTCTTTTTGCAAGTGGTCCCGATAAAGAAATCAGTGGTTTTGATTCTGTTTTTTTACTTTTGCTGGTACTCAAAGATATTTTTCGTTTTGGAACCGTAACTTCTCTGATACTTGCTACCTCTTCCTCCACTTCAGGCTCTGAAGTTTCAACAAGTTTAATTTTGCCTGCAGGTATAGAGGTGCCTCTTCCTGCAATAATTGCCCCCTCTTCCCCTGAAGCTGTGCCCGTTTCAGAAGAAGTCAACGAAATTTTAGCCGGAGGTTCTTCCAGAATTTCCTTTATACTTTTGCCTTTGCCTGTGATAGAAATTACTTCATCCACTCCCTCGAGGCCATTTCCTGCTTCAAAAGAAGTCAGGTTGATTTTCGCTTCTATCCCCTGGGGTTCCTCAATGCCACCACTGACCGAAAGGTCAATAATGGGAGCATTTGAGGTTGTTTTTTCAATAGAGGATTTTTCAATGTCAATTCGCTCCACTCCAGGAACTTCGAGGTTTATCTTTTTCTTCACAACTACCTGTTCAGCTTTCTCTCCCTTATTTTCTTTTGCCTTTTCCTTGGCAAGGAATTTAATAACCTTTGGGTTGATATTTCTGGGAAGTTGTTCTTCTATCAATTCTACTTCGCGTAGCTCTTCCAGGGCCTTTCTTTTTTGTTCCTGCACTTTGGAATAATAACTTATAAAAAAGCCGTGAAAAATTAAAGAAAGTAAAGTTGTTATTATAATTGTTCTGTTGTTATTCATTTTCTTTCCTCTTCACGACAGCCAGGGCAACTCTTTTACATCCACATTTTTTCACCTGATCAAATATCTCCAGTACTTTCCCCCAATCTATTTCTTTATCGGCTCGTATTACAACAAGCTTGTAATAGGGCATTTCGGTGTCACTTTCTTCAATTTCCTTTACCAATTTAATAAGGCTGTCTTCATCCTCAATCTTTGTATTGTTAAGATAAAGACTTCCATCACTTTTCAATGTGATTGAAATATTATCTTCAAGATCTGCTTCTATAACTCTTGCTTTAGGCAGATCTGCTTTTACAGCACTTTTTGTCATCAGATGGGGGGCAGCTGCAATAAGTATCACCAAAACGAGGAGAGCAACTCCAGCCATAGGGAAAAGTTTTTCTCCAATATCTATTTCCTTCATTTTCTCCGTACCCTTTTCATTATAACAACATCTTTTGCCCCCTGGGCTTTCGCAAGATCTATGAGCTGTATAACCCTGTCATACATTACCTCTGAATCTGCACTCACAATAGCTTTTTTTGTAATGCTTCTCTCGAGAAGTTTGGCAACAAGCACTGGTAGAGAATCAGGATCCACCTTTTCCTCATTCAATAAAATTGTTCCGTCCTTTCTTATGTAAATATTCACAGTCATATCTTGTCTCGACTTTCTCAAAGTGGTTTTAACCCTGCCTGCAGCACCTCGGGAAACAAATATACCAGATTCTAGGATGAAAGGAATAGCAAGCACAAACATTATGAGAAGCGAAAGACTTATGTCTACCATTGGAGCAAGATTGACTGTGGCTCTTCTTTTGGTATTCCGCTTTTTTATCATCTTTTAAGCTTTTCCTGCCAGTATTTATCTCTATAATGCAATATCTTGTGCACCAGTGCTTCAAGATATTCGGCAGTATCCTCGGTCTTTTTGACAAAATAGTTGTAGAATACAAGGGACGGGATAGCAATCATGAGACCAAATGCAGTGGTTAGAAGTGCTTCTGCTATACCAGCTCCAACTACTTCTGGTCCTCCGGAACCTGTAACAGCAATATTGTGAAAAGCTTTGATTAATCCTACCACTGTTCCATAAAGACCAAGGAGAGGTGCGATCGCAACGATAGTGGACAGCCCTCCGAGAAATTTCTCAAACTTTGCTCTTTCCTCAAATACAATGGAATTCAGTAGTTCCCTAAGTTCCTGTTCTTCCATCTGAAGGTTCTCGAGGCCCTGTCTCAGGAGATTATGAAAGGGAGAATTTTTCTTCATAGCCATTCTTTTAAGCTCTTCCAATCTCATTTTTTTGAAACTTGACTCCATTATTTTTAATTCTTTGAAATAGTTAAATCTATGGCGAATATAAAAGATCGCCCTTTCGATTATAATTGCCAGTGCTACAATGGATACAATCAGTAGCAGTTGCATTGTATAACTTTCTTTGAATATCTCCAGCAAAGTTTTACCCAAAATCATCGGCTACCTCCGAGTTTTAATTTTTTTAATTTTTCTTCTGCTTTCATTCTTATGGATATATCAGGGGCAATATCGTATACATACTGATAAAGGGTAACAGCTTCCTCGCCATTACCCTCTCTTTCATATTCATTTGCAGTCTGGAAGAGTATATCGGAGGCCCTGAACAGGTCTCCCGTTTCGGCGTATGCAATGCCCATATTTTTCATTGCCTTTAGTTTGTATTCACTCCCTGGGAAACTGTCCACCACTGTTTTCAGTGCTGAAATGGCATCTTTGTATTTTTTTAGTTTTATGTATGCAGTGCCAAGACCAAAAAGTGCTCTGTCTTTGCCCTCTCCATCTGGGTAGAAATCCAGAAATTTTTTGAAGGCAGAAGATGCTTCCTGCCATTTAGATAGGGTGAGGTACAATTGCCCCGAATATAGCAAGGCCTTAGGAGCCTTTTCACTCTTTGGAAAGGTGAGGGCAAGTTTCATGAATATTTGAGCGGCATTTTCCAGGTTCTTATTTTCATAAGCTTTAACACCAAGCTCATACAGAGCTTGGGCAGCAAGTTCACTGGATGGAAACAGTTTTATAAAATCATCCAGGGCATCTGGATTCTCTCTTGAATAGAAATAGTATGCCTGAGCCATTCCCTCCTTCACAGCATCCTTAAGCTCACTTTCTGGAAAAGTTACAAGAAATTTAGCATACTCTTGAATTGCAGTATCATATTCTTTTTTGTTGAAATAGTTCTGTGCAAGAAGGAGCTGTGCCCTCGCTGCTCTTTTCCCGGAAGGAAAGTGGTCAAGAAGCCAATTTAATAATGCGATGGATTTGTCGTATTCTGCAGCTTTATTATATGTGTCTGCTGCTCTGTAAGCTGCTTCTTCGGCTGCTTCGGTATTGCCGAAATTTGAAACAACATATTCCCAGGTCTTTACAGCATCGCCATAAGCTTTAAGTGCGTAAAGAGAGAGTCCCTTGTAAAGTAATGCCCATGGCTCAATAGAATGTCCATGGAAAGTTTTTGCAAGCGCAGCAAACTCTTTGAAAGCCTCTTTGTAGTTTCCACTATTAAAATACACAATCCCGAGACCGTAATGGGATTGAATAAGTAATGTAGTATCACTGTAAAGATTTGCCACTTCATGTAAAACATTATGAGCTTCGTTGTATCTTTTCTCGCTCAAAAAACACCATCCAAGACCACATTTTGCATGTCCCAGGAGTAATCTATCTTTAAAATTTTGTTTAATATGAAGATAAATATTTTCTGCCTTAGAAATTTCCCCTTTTCTGTAGAGTGCTTCAGCCCTTACAAGAAGTGCCCATCCTGCCCAGATGTTACTAGACGAGGTAAGATCTTCAACAATAGTATTTGAAAAACTGATGGCTTTTTCTGTTTTTCCAGAACTGAGATAGGTGTATATCAGGTATGCAGCTGCCGGAAATCTAAATATGGAAGAAGGATAATTATCAACAATATAGAGAAAACTTTCTATTGCATCTTCCCTTTCTTCCTGAAGGAGGTTAGTAGCACCTTTGATATAATATCCAATACCACCGTATTTCCCGCCTTCAA
>Ga0190329_1000201_pt1 | contig 17787 bp, 20 predicted proteins | sample 48720423_MG_FD_161655 | JGI IMG/M metagenome (GOLD analysis project Ga0190329, IMG submission 161655) | Hydrothermal vent sediment bacterial communities from Southern Trench, Guaymas Basin, Mexico - 4872-04-2-3_MG | ecosystem: Environmental > Aquatic > Marine > Hydrothermal vents > Sediment ... | reverse complement strand
CATCTCAGGGGATTTTTGACCTTCATTTTCCCAGAGATAAATCCTGTGAAAAAGGCACGATGTGTATAGCTTTTGGATGGAGGCGCCTCTATTCTACCCCTTACTTCTTCAACAGGTTCAATGATCATGCGAAAACCTCCGTTTTTATTATTTCACCCATTCCATTCCATACATTCTGGATCATCTCTGGCTCTTCTGTTATGGCAAATAGAGCGGGACCTTTTCCGCATAATCCAACAGTGGCTCCAAGTGAATACGCCTCCAAAATTGGCTCTATATCATATCCCAGAAGAGATGCATATGCCAGAGCATTCAGGAAGGATGCGTATCTCCATTCTCCGCGAAAAGCCATATGAAATATCCTTTCCACAGAATCTTTTATTACACTGAAATCTATGTGTCTTAGGGAGTATGTTTCCACTTTATGAGATGGAACAAGAAGAACCACTGGGAGAGAGGATATTCTCTCTCTTTTTAATAGAGACATCTTTCTGTTGTCAGTGAAGACCAGCCCTCCAAAATACGAGGCACAGGCATCGTCATATGCTCCTGTTAGAGTAACTCTGGCCCTCTTTGCAGCTTCCACACCTATTTTCAAAATTTCTTCATCTCTCAAATGAATATCCAGGGCTTTTAATATTGCTACTGTGACAGCATTGGCCACTGCAGAGCTGCTCTTTAGTCCCTTAGCAACTGGAATCTCTGAATCTATGTTTATTTTCACTCCAAAATTCATGCCTGTACGCTCTCTAATAACTTTCACAACTTCTTTTACAAGACTCAAATCATGATAATCTTTTCCTCTGACTTTTATTTTTACATCTATATCCTCCTCTTTTATTTCTGCTTTCGCCTTAACTTTTAAATTTATCCCCAGAGCAGCACCCTTCCATGAGGCGAGTGCGTTAACCACCGTTACTGCGGAATGTGCCACAGCAATCATTTCAATGCCTCCATCGCTACTTTCCTCATAAATATCGAATCCCCCTCCATTCCTGTCCATATTCTGAAACTTTCAGCCGCCTGCTCCACAAGCATCCATAAACCATCCACCGTAATGCATCCCCTCTCTATAGAATCCTTCAAAAGCCTTGTTTGTAAGGGAGCATAGACAATATCCATAACCACCATATCTTCTCGTAAAAATTCCCCCGGAACAAGGCTTTCATCACCCTTCATCCCCACAGGAGTGGCATTGATAAGTATATCCACCTCCTCAATCAAGTTTCTCAGATTTTCTCTGTTAAGAAGTCCACCTTTGACTCCTATTTTTTCCACTTCCTTTATTCTGCTCTCTTTTCTATCCAGTACAGTGACCTCTGCTAATTTGGAGAGAGAATAAGCTATGGATTTTCCAGCCCCACCACCGCCGAGAATGAGTACCTTTTTCCCTATCAAATTTGTGAATCTTTTGAGAGCTTTGAGAGCACCTATACCATCGGTGTTGTATCCCACAAATCTTCCATCTTCATTTTTCACGGTGTTTACTACCCTGATTATCTCCGCATCTCCTCTCAACTCATCAAGATAGGAAATCACTTGCTCCTTGTAGGGCATGGTTATGTTAATACCCTTAAAATCGAGTTCTTTCACTTTTTTCATTGCATTTCCTATACTATCAGAGGATATCTTTGTGTAAAATGCATCTAAACCGTATCTTTTAAAAAGAGCGTTGTGTATCACTGGACTCAAAGAATTTTCCACATTTCTGCCAATGAGCCCATACAATTTGCCACCACTCATTTTCCCACCACCCTCAGTGCCATTAAAAATTCTTGTAGAGAAATTTGACCCGGAGCAATAGGATCTCCAAGAGGAACATAAGTAAACGGTGCCAGAAAATAGCTGTAAAGGCGAGAGAGTTTACCTCTGGATCCCATACAAAAGGCCACTGTATTTTTATCTACTTCATATATTCTCAGCAGCCTGATGTTATCCTCAAAATCTCTAGCCATAGTAACAATTTTTCTCACATCACCTTCCCCCATTTTATCCACTATTCTTCTTAAAGTATCAAAAGAAGGAGTCTCCCGGAAATTGTGATAAGATAAAATTATTTCTGCATCTCTCTTCTTCGCCACTCTCATAACCTCTTCCTTTATGGATGAGCGGTGTTCTATGTCCACATATCTAGGCGATATCTCCAATATCCTCTCGAATATTTCTTTCCTCTTCCTTTCACTGAGTTTTCGAAATCCTCCTTCTTCAATTCTTCTCACAGTCAAAATCAACCTATTTTTATGCTTTTCCAGAAGCTCAAAATTTTCTAAAGTGTGCATCGCATCAACCCTTATCTCATACAGCTCCATAGGATTTTTTTCAATTTTTTTCAAAGCCTCCACGGGATCTCCTGCCACCACTATACCTGCGAGCATAGCATATCCTCCAACGTTTCAAGAATAAGATTCTCTTGAACCTCTTCTATAATCACCCTTCCAATCTCCACCGGAAGAACGAAAACCATTTTTCCATACCAGAATTTTTTATCGTTTTTCATTGCACTCAAGATTTCCCGAGGTTTAAAAGAAATTGAGAAGCTAATTTCGAAAGCATCTAGCAGAGAGTTCAGAGGTGCTGGATCAAATCCATAAAGTTTGTGTGATAACATTCCAGCAAATCTTAGTCCCTGAGCCACTGCAATACCATGTTTTATTGTGTATCCCGATAACTTTTCCAGGGCATGGGCAAAAGTATGCCCAAGATTCAAAACTCTTCTTTTTCCTTGCTCTCTCATGTCTTCTTTCACCACGCCAATTTTGTAATTCACACACAACCTTATGACTTCCTCATCCACGCCCTTCTTTTTCCATAGCGTTTCATAGATTTCTCTACTGAGAATTGCGTATTTCACCAGCTCACCATATCCATTTTTCCATTCTTCTGGAGGCAATGTCTTCAAAAAACCTGGATCGATTAATATACGTTCGGGAGAATAAAATGTCCCTATTATATTCTTCCCCTCAAAGTTGATACCTGTTTTACCCCCAATGGCGGCATCTATCTGTGCAATAAGCGTGGTTGGCAGAAGAATAAGCGGTAGACCCCTCATGAAAGTGGACGCAACGAATCCTGCAAGATCTGTTATCACTCCTCCACCAAATCCTATCACAAGGGATTTTCTTGTGAACCCTTCACTTATCATCTTTTTCCAGATATGTATAGCTGCTTCAATGCTCTTTGCTCTCTCACCCGGAGGGAGAATTATGTGAACTGCTTTTAGATCTCCAAGAGCCTCCATGTGCAACCTTGCCACATTGCCATCAGTGATCACTGCAACCTTGTATGGCCGCATTTCATCCACGATATCTCTGAGATTTGAAACTGCACCCCTTCCTATCTTGATATCCATCTTTTCATTTCCTCCATGAGTTCATGAAACTCCTGGAAATTAAGGCTCTGCTTTCCATCAGAAAAAGCCTTTTCTGGCTCTGGATGAACTTCAACCATTATGCCATCAGCCCCTACCGCAAGAGCCGCCCTGCTGAGTGGTATTATAAGATTCCTTTTTCCAGCAGCGTGTGAGGGATCCACAATCACCGGAAGATGGCTGAGTTCCTTTATTACCGGTATTGCAGAGATATCAAGAGTGAACCTTGTTGCCCTCTCGAATGTTCTTATCCCTCTTTCGCATAGAATCACATTCTCGTTTCCTCCATAGAGTATGTATTCCGCTGCATAAAGCCACTCCTCTATGGTATTTCCAAATCCTCTTTTCAGCAACACAGGTTTATCACTTTTTCCTACTTCTCTGAGCAGTTCATAGTTCTGGCAGTTGCGTGAGCCAACCTGTATTATGTCCACATACTTCTCCACCAGAGACACTTTCCTTGTGTCCATAACCTCGCTAACAACAAGCATATCATATTCATTGGCAGCTTTTCTCATCCATCTTAAAGCTTCTTCTCCAAATCCCTGAAACGAGTATGGAGAAGTTCTTGGCTTATATGCGCCTCCTCTCAGCACCTTTATACCCATCTCGCTGAGAAATTTTGCTGTTCTCTCTATGTGTCCCGGACTTTCAACAGAACATGGACCGGCAATGATCACAAAATCTTCTCCAAACCTCACACCTTGAATATCAATTACACTTTTGCTCTTGTAATCTTTAGAAATCTTGAGCAAGGCAATTTCTTGGGTCATTCAACCACCTCCAGAAGCTCCAGAATAGCCATTCCCATATCAGTTAATTTCACAGGCTTTCTCTCATGCTTTTCACCGTACTCAATTAATCCGAGTTCCTTGAGAACTTTGGCGTTCATCTTTAGCGTTGATAGAGATTTTTTGTGTCTTCTCCCAATGTCCTCTAGAATTGCATTAAGAGACTTTCCATTTTCATCACTATTGATTCTCTCTTTTACATATTCCATCTGCAGCTTTCTGAGAATTAAAATCTGTGTATTATTGAGGGCACGAATAGCCAATGTACGTAGAATCCTTAAAAATTCTGTTCTCATCTCAGCAGATTCGAGAATATCCTGTATGCTTATGCCCATTGGCTGGGCATCACATCCATGGTACGCTTTCCATATTGGGAGGGCATCCCCTCCTTCATAAATTGGCTGGGCATCACCATCACCTAAGCTGGGTAGAGTGATTGAATTATTTAAAGGTTTAGCCTATAAATAATGGCCATCTCTCAACTAAAGTATGCTGTAGAGCCTTTCATAAGCTCCTTTAATATCTTTAATCCTTATTTTTTCAAATACATTCGTTTCTTCTCTTTTTTGAAGGAATATGATGAACTCATCTATTTCTTTTCTAGAGCGATAAATAACTTCCCTTATGAATTCAGGTGAGTCATTCAAAACAAATTTCCCATAGAGAGTTAAAAATTTATGAGAGGTGCCTCCATACTTCTCCAGAGCCCTCTCTATGGAGAAGGAGAGATAAGATAGCCCTATAAAGTAAGGAACTCCAACAGTAAACCCTATGAGCCTGTCATGCTCAGCTGGCTCAACGAATTGTATCTCTCCATCCAGTGCTTTTATAAAGTTCGCGGCACTTTCAGCTCCTCGCTCTCTCCCTTCAATAGGAACTACCAGAAATAGCTGTCCTTTGAGATCTCTCACACCCACACCAAACATGGGATGAATGCTTGCAACCTCCACCTCGTCGGGAAAGTGAGAATATATGGGGAAAAGATCGGACTTAAAAGTTGCAATATCCATCACCAGAACCTTTCTCGGCTCCATCATAGCTATTTTCAAAATCTCTTCCAGAGTATTCTTAATCTCCTTGAGGGAGGTGGCTAGAATAATTATATCCGAAATCCTCCAAATCTTCTGGAGGGAGGAACGTTCTCCACTGCAAAGATATACCCTTAATCCCGCCTTTTCCAAAAATCCTTTCAGCATCTTTCCCATTTTACTGCAGCCCACAATGCTCACTTGCATCCATCTCCCTCCCTATGATCTCTAAACCTTCCTTCCATCTCTTCCCAGCCAGAGAAATCCTTATGAAATTTGAATAGTTTCCGAAAGCAATGCCTGGAAACACTGCAACATTCTTTTTTAGCAATTTCTCAGCAAATACAATTCCATCTTGGGCAATTTTCAAAAATATGTAAAATGCGCCCTCAGGCTTGATGAATTCAAATCTCCGAAGTATTTCTGTGGCAGTTTTCACCCTTCCTTGGTACTCTTTCCTTACATAATTTACTATCTCCTCTCTAAGCTCAAGAGCCTTCAGCCCAGCTCTCTGCACAAATGAAGGTACACATGTCACACTTGCTTCTATAAACCTCTTTATCCTCTTAATTTCCTCTTTCTCTGCTATCGCATAGCCTAACCGGAAACCTGTCATGGAATAAAGCTTTGAAAATCCCTTTACTGTTACCGTTTTCTCGTAAAATTTTCTAGGAGAGGTAAAGTTCACAAATGAGAGGTCTCCATAAATTTCGTCTGATAGGAGTTTTGCCCCATTATCCTCCACAATCTCTGCAATCTCCCTAACTTTACTTGAGGAAAGAACCTTTCCTGTTGGATTATTTGGATAATTGAGAACGAGGAGATCTCCATCAAAATCCTCTATCTGAGGAGTCCACCTGTTCTCCAATCTTGTTTCTATCACCTCAAACTCTTTTCCAAACTGATGAGATATGAGTAAATAGGCGTTCCAGTATGGTGCAATAATTGTAACTCTTTTAGCCATTGCTATTTCAGATGCTATAAGAATTTTCGCCCCTGGAGCAATGATTACCTCCTCTGGAGAAACATCTTCGAACTCAGCAATTCTCTCCCTGAGTTCAGGTAATCCTGCAGTAGCCGTATATCCTGTCTCTCCATTCCTAAGCGACCGCACTGCAGCTTCTATGATCTCTCTTCTCACTGGGATATCTGGATCTCCAGCATCCATCCTTATCTTGGGATTTATCTCATTTATTCTGTTGAAATATTCGTAAACACTGAACATTTCTACTCATCTCCAGAATTCTCTCGAAGATATGGCGGAAATTTCCAGCCTTTCTGAGAATTTCTTCCTCTCTTTTTTCATCCCTTACAGGGATATCAAGCTGCGCCTTTATGTTAGCAATTTCAAAAGATATCTGCATCCTTTTTTGGAGAAGAAAAATGATCTCTCTGTCTATCTCTTCGATTTCCCTTCTAAGCTCTTTCATTCTCTCTTTTAATATTGGTCCGGCATCACCATCACCGGAAAGAGAGATGAGAGATGATAATATAAAAATTTGGCCAGAAATCGTTGACCAAAGTGAATTTAGCTCCATTTTTTCGGCCAAATGATTAAATATTCAGTTTGAATGCATGGCATGCGGTGAGTAATATGAGTGGTGATGGTTTTTGGCTTAACGCATTCGATCCTTAAAGCAAGAGGAAAAAAGAACGCAATTATAGCAGAGATCAAGGTTTATTCTCCCAAGGATGGGGATCTTCTTCGGGGTCGTGATCCCATCGAAATTTTAAGAGACTATCACCGTGCAGGAGCAGTTGGAATATCTTACATAACAGAGAGGAAATATTTTCGTGGCGACTTTAAACTGTTCAGAGAAATATGCGAAGAGTCATCTTTACCGGTGTTGCGTAAAGATTTCATAGTGAACAAAGAGGAGATAGAAAGAACTGCCGAGGTAGGAGCTTCGGCCGTGCTCCTCATAGCGAGAAAATTGAAAACAAAGCTTCCTGAATTTGCAGATGTGGCCAGAGAGCATGGTTTGGAACCCCTAATTGAAATCCATGAGCTGAATGAGTTGAGGTACATTGAGAGCCTTAATCATGGAGTAATTGGAATAAACAACAGGGATATAGAAAAACTGGAGAAAGATGGAGGAAATGTCAAGATTACAGAGAAAATCGCACCCTTCCTCCCGAAAAGATTTCTGAAGATAAGTGAGAGTGGAATAAGAAACATTAAGGATCTCAAAAGAGCACTTCAATATGCAGATGCAGCTCTGATAGGTACCGCTTTAATGCTCTCTTCTAACCCAGGTGAGAAGTTAAAGGAATTTGTGGAGGTATAGCTATGCTTGGAAAAATTGTGGAGAGAAAGAACCTCAGCTTTGAGGAAGCCTATCAATTATTTAAAGAGCTCACCATGGAAAATGAAGTGAGAATAGGTGCTTACCTTGCTGCCTTACAGACGAAGGGATACAGTGTGGAGGAGCTTGCAGGATTTGCAAAAGCTATGAGAGATAGTGCCAAAAGCATTGAGCTGGGAATCGTGGCAGATACTGCAGGAACAGGAGGAGATAGCTCTTCCACCATAAATGTAAGCACTGCTTCATCGCTAATACTCTCCAATTTTCATGGGGTGGCAAAACATGGAAATTCTTCTATAACATCTCGAAGCGGATCTGCAGATGTTCTAAATGCTATGGGAATAGATGTTCTGATGAGCACTGAAAAAGCGATGGAGCTTTTCAAGAGAACAAATTTCACATTCCTCTTTGCGCCCCTGTATCATCCATCCCTGAAAAGGATTATGCCTGTGAGAAGGATGCTTGGAGTGAAAACTATATTCAATATTATTGGACCATTGTGCAACCCTGCCAAGCCAAAATATCAGCTTATTGGAGTGAATTCTCCTAACCTTATCTCTCTGGTTGCTGAGGCCATGACATATCTCGATATAAAAAAGGCTTTGGTCATCCATGGTGAAGGATTGGATGAGGCAAATCCTAATGGCAAAACTATTGTGGGCGAGGTTAACGGGAAAAATGTTGATTATTACACTCTTTATCCAGAGGATCTTGGTATTGAGAGGAGCAAAATTATCCCATGTGGAAGCCCAGGGGAAAGTGCAGATAGAATACTGAAAGTTTTCAGAGGAGAGGGAAAAAAGGAGGATAGGAATTTCATAGTTCTGAATTCTTCACTGGCTCTTTATGCCTCTGGCTTCAGCGATTTAATGGATGCAAAAGATAGTGTAGAATCTGTACTTGGCGACACAATGATGAGAAAGATGGAGGAGATTCTATGCTTCTTCAAAAATTAGAGTATGTTAGTCCGGAATCCCTCTTCTCCGTGCTCAGAGAACATTCCTACCCATTTATCTTTGAGAGAAGAGCAAAAAGAGGAAGAGAGAAATTACAGACAATTCTCTCTGCATCTCCAGACATCACTGTGGAAATAGGGGAAAATGGTACCAAAGTGAACAATAGATTTTTCATGAAAGAGAGAAATTCTTTCAGAGCTTTAAAAGAACTCTTTACCAATATTTCAGGGTATCTTTTTGGCTATTTCTCTTATGATAGTATTCATTCTTATATTAAAGGTGAAATTAAGACCCCTTCATTTTTCGCCCACTACCCAGGAGTTTTTATTTATGATCACTGTAACAGCTCTCTCTATTTTCAAGGGAACAGTGAGTTACTGAATCCCCAAGAAAAAGTTAAAGAGGCAAAGAAAAGAGAATACAAAGAGGAAATAATAGAGTGCGAAATCATTGGGGAGGATACATCAAAAGAAGAGTACATAGATGCGGTGAAAAAAGCAAAAGAATACATCTATGGGGGAGACATTTTCCAGGTAGTGATCTCCAGAGAGTATACACTGAAGGGTAACTTGGATCCTCTTTCTCTTTTTTCAAAACTCCGTAAAATAAATCCCAGCCCCTATCACTTTCTTTTGGAATTTGACACCACGGTAGTGGGTGCTTCCCCTGAAACTCTTGTTTCTGTAGAGGATAATCTAATAAAGATAAACCCCATTGCAGGAACAAGAGCTAGAAAAGGAAATGAGGGGGATATGATAAGAGAACTATTGGAAGATGAGAAGGAGAGGGCCGAGCATGTCATGCTTGTGGATCTTGCACGCAACGATATACGGAAAGTATCAAAGCCCGGGAGTGTTAAGGTTAGTCGATTCATGAATATCGAGAAATACAGCCATGTTATTCATCTTGAGAGTGAAGTTACCGGTTTACTGAGAGATGATGTTGGAATATTTGATGCTGTTGAAGCTACCTTTCCCGCAGGTACATTGACCGGAGCTCCAAAAATAAGAGCTATGGAAATAATAGATGAGCTTGAAAAATCAGGGCGAGGTGTATACGGCGGTGGCGTTGGTTATTTTCATGGAAACTCAGCAGATCTCGCCATTGCCATCAGGATGGCTGAAATTAGAGAAGATAAAATAAGAGTAAGAGCAGGTGCAGGCATAGTCTCCGATTCACTGCCAGAGAGAGAGTATATGGAAACAGAGAACAAAATGTATGCTGTGCTCAAAGCTTTGGGGGTGCGAAAATGATAGTTTTGATAGATAATCGCGATTCTTTCGTGTGGAATCTTGCGGAGTATGCGTCCAAATATACTCACGTTAAGGTTCTACCAAATACAGTAAGCGTGAAGGAAGTGGAAGCAATAAATCCGCAGGGAATAATAATATCCCCAGGTCCTGGTGTTCCATGGGAGAAAAGATATGTGGGCAATGCACCTCGTATAATCGAAAGTATAGATATCCCTATACTTGGTGTTTGTCTTGGACATCAGATTATTGCCCACGTTTTCGGAGGAAAGGTTGAAAAGGTAGTTCCTAGACATGGAAAGAAAAGTATAATAAGACATGATGGCAAGGGAGTATTTAAAAGAGTGAAAAATCCATTTGAGGCCGGAAGGTATCATTCCCTTGCTGTAACTGAAATCCCCAAAGAATTTGAGATCTCTGCAATTTCCCTTGATGACAGAATAATTATGGGAATACGACATAAAAAGTTGCCAATAATTGGGCTACAGTTCCATCCAGAGAGCGTTTTAACTGAATACAGAGAAGGTGTGGGAATGCGTATAATAAAGAATTTTGTAGCTTTTGCGGAGGGAAATGAATGTTTATAAAAATATGTGGAGTAAAAACCTTTGAAGAGATCGAGATTGTGGAACGTTATGCAGATGCCACAGGGGTGATAGTGGAATCAAACACCAAGAGATGCGTATCTATTGAAACTGCCCATGCATTGATTCGCAGTACAAGCATACCTGTTTTTGTTGTTTCTACAGCAACCTCTATCAAAAAATGGTGCGAAATCATAGAAAAAACAGATGCGGATTACATACAAATTCATAGTGATATGCCTTCCACAAAGGCAGAGATGCTTAAAAAAAGTTATGGAGTAAAGATTGCAAAAGCGTTCAGGGTTCCCAGAAAAAGTGAGAATGTTGTGAAAGATGTTCAAATATTGAGCAGGGAAATAGAAGCTTATCCTGCGGATTTCTATATTCTTGATACAGGGGAAGGTACAGGGAAAATCCACGATCTGAGAATAAGCAAAACTGTTGCTGAGAGATATCCAATAATTCTTGCAGGAGGTCTGAATCCTCGCAATGTGAAAGAGATTTTGGAATATGTAAATCCGTGGGGTGTGGATGTCTCAAGCGGAGTGGAAAAAGAGGGAAAGAAGAATGAAAATCTTGTCAAAGAATTTGTTGAGAGGGTGAGAGTGTGAAACTTGGAGAATTTGGAGGCAGATATGTACCTGAAATTCTGATTCCTCCCTTAGAAGAACTGGAGGAGAGTTATGAAAAATTAAAGAATGATGAAAAATTTAAAAGACTGCTAAATCACTATCTGGAAAAATATGCTGGAAGACCCACTCCCCTTTACTTTGCTAAGAATTTAACAAGAAGGGTGGGTGGTGCAAAGCTCTATCTGAAGAGAGAAGATCTTCTTCATGGGGGAGCGCATAAAATAAACAACACTATTGGCCAAGCTTTGCTAGCCAAATTTATGGGCAAAAAGAGATTGATTGCAGAGACTGGAGCCGGGCAGCATGGAGTAGCGACTTCTATGGCTGGAGCATTATTTGGATTCAGAGTTGAAATTTATATGGGATATGAGGACATGAAAAGGCAGAGAGCCAATGTTTATCGTATGAAACTTCTTGGAGCAAATGTAATCCCTGTAAAAAAGGGTACACAGAGATTAAAAGATGCGATAAATGAAGCTCTTCGAGACTGGGTGGCATCTTTTTCAAATACCCACTATCTCATTGGCTCGGCTGTTGGGCCTCATCCCTTTCCCACTATAGTTAGAGATTTTCAATCTGTAATAGGGGAAGAGACAAAGAGACAGATACTTGAAGCAGAGGGCAGGTTACCCAGTGCGATAGTTGCCTGTGTAGGTGGCGGAAGCAACGCTATAGGCATCTTCTATCCATTTCTAAAAGATGAGCCGGTAAAATTGGTAGGCGTGGAGGCAGGAGGTATGGGAATAAACACATGTAAAAATGCAGCCACATTAACTCGGGGCACCAGGGGAGTTTTTCATGGCATGTTATCCTATTTCATTCAGAATGAGGATGGGCAGATAAAAAAGGTGCACAGTATAGCTCCGGGTTTGGATTATCCTGGAGTTGGGCCGGAGCATGCTTATCTAAAGGAAAGTGGAAGGGCAGTATATACCTATGTTACAGATGATGAGGCTTTAAATGCCTTTATTACCCTTTCAAGAGAAGAGGGAATCATACCGGCTCTTGAATCTGCTCACGCTATTGCCTACGGAATGAAAATCGCTGCCGATATGGAAAAAGATGATGTCGTTGTGATAAATCTATCTGGACGTGGCGATAAGGATATGGAAAGTGTTATGAGGAGGCTTTCTTTATGCTCCACAAATCTCTCATAACCTATTTGACGGCTGGATATCCGACTTTGAGAGAGCATTACAAATATCTTTCTTTACTAGCAGAATACTCCGATGTAATAGAACTGGGCGTTCCCTTCAGTGACCCTATGGCCGATGGAAAAACCATAGAAATGGCAAGTCGAAAGGTTTTGAAGCATAGGTTTAATATAAATCAAGTTTTTGAAATAATAAGGAAATTCAAAAGGGAACATGATATTCCTTTAATTCTTATGAGCTATTACAATCCAATATATCGCCGAGGATTGAAAGATTTCATTGAGGAGGCAAAAACCGTCGGAGTGGATGGAATGCTCGTGGTAGATTTACCTCCTGAATATGCTGGAGATTACGTATCCTTCGCCAGAGAGGAAGGAATTAAAACGGTTTTTCTAGTTTCACTTAACACGCCACATAAGAGAATTTCAAAAATAGATGATATCACCACAGGATTTATTTACCTTGTATCTCGTTATGGAACTACTGGAGCTAAGAATGATCTACATCCCATGCTAATCACTATGATTAAAAAATTAAAAAGTACATGTAAAAACAAAATAGCTGTTGGATTCGGAGTATCCAAAGGTGAGCAAGCTCAAAAGATAATAAAAGCAGGCAGTGATGGAGTCGTGGTTGGGAGTATCCTGCTTGATATAATAGAGGAAGAAAAATCTTATAAAAAGCTGCAAGAAAAGCTGGAAGAGTTGAGAAGAGGGATCAAATCTTAAAATTTATGTTGTTATTAATCATTACCTTATTGTGCCTCTTGATATCCTATCTCAGATGATCGCCTCTCTCTGGCTTATGCTTCCTGCATATTTACCTAATCCCGCTGCAGTACTTTTTAAAGGTAAAATTCCTATGGATTTTGGAAGAAATTTTATAGATAGAAAGAGAATTCTTGGTAAGGGTAAAACCTGGCGGGGTTTCTTTGGTGGTGCCTTAACAGGATTTGCTTTTGGCCTTCTTCAGAATTTCATTGCCCGTTATCTTCCTCAACCTTGGTTCCCTCCATTCTCAGAGGATACGCGTGTAATCGGGATAATTCTCTCACTATCTTTCGGTGCAATGCTTGGTGACTCCTTCGGTTCTTTCATAAAAAGAAGACTGGGGATTGAGAGTGGAGGTAGAGCCTTTCTCTTAGATCAACTAACCTTTGTTCTGGTAGCTTGGCTTCTCCTCTGGCTCTTTTATCCCGCATGGTTTATGGCCCATTTTGGAAAACCTGTATCTGTGAGCACGATTCTTGTAATAACCCCCATCATACATAGAATAGTTAACATTATCGGCTACAAGATGGGAAAAAAAGATGTACCTTGGTAGCCTAAAACTCCATGTTCCTGGCGAATATTTCTCCATTTTCTCTTGTGAGATGGCATATTCTTATAAGTTTCACTCTCGTATCTGGATGCTCCTCCAGAAATTTCTTTATGGCTTTTGCAAATATTTTTGCTGCCCTGTCTTTTGGAAATCCAAAGATTCCCGTGCTTATTGCAGGCATCGATATACTCTCTATTCCCAATTCATCACCACGAAGAAGGGAGTTATAAACTGCTTTGAAAAGAAGATCATCTTCCCCATAATTTCCATCTCTCCATACAGGACCCACGGCATGAATCACATATTTTGCTTTTAATTTACCTGCTGAGGTAACTACTGCCTTCCCTGTTGGCACAGGTCCTCTTTTTCTCACAAGCTCATCGCTTTCCCTCTGTATCTCATATCCTCCAGCTTTCACGATTGCCCACGCAACCCCTCCTCCATGCTTGAGTTCTTCGTTTGCAGCATTCACTATTGCATCCACCTTTTCTCTGGTGAGATCACAAATTGCCACCTCAATTTTTCTTCCTCTTAGCTCCCATTCCTTCAAAATCATGTTACTGAAATCTGAAATCTCATAGATTAATCTTTCTTTAAAAACTTGTTCCACAAACCATTCAAACTATTGCCCGGTGAAACTACTCTCCTATTTCGGATCTTCAAATATCTCCTGATATGTTCTCTTGAGCTCTCTTATCTCTTTTTTCTCAACTTTGAGTTCCCGGAAAAGCTTTCTCGCACCTTCTGGTGGGGTTATCAGATCTACGGTGCTGATAACAAGAAGCACAGATATCCTGATCTTTTTGCCTCTCTGTAAGCAGGCGATGATGAATCACTCCTCTTATTCTCTCAGACCATTGTCCTGCATACCTTATTACGGCCAAACCACTCAAGGTGTGATACACAATTAAGGGTTTATCTCCTCAATTATGAAATCTATTATTTTCATAGCCTTTTCAAAAGTAGTATGACCTCTTTTCCCTCTGCTTTTTTCTATGCCCGGGCCAGTAAAAGATATAAACTGCAAAGCCTGCAGAGCTGAGCATTAATATCCATCTTATATAAAACCCACTGTGTTCTTCAAGGCGGTGAACAAGAGCAACTCATTCCTTATTAGGTTAACACTTACCATATAAAGATTTAAGTCTCTTTCAAATAAGTATTGCTTTTCAATGCAAATGAAGAAAATAGATAAACATAAATCTTTAGATTCTTTTGAACTCTTTTACATACAATTTTGAGGAAAATTTATCTGTATATATATTTCCACCATTCCACTCTACCTCACCAATCTGATTATCCATCGGATCCGAGCGGACAAATTTTTTCTCCGGAACAAAATCCACCTGGAAATCATCGTTAGCGATCATTCTGAAAGCATCTAAGTTACCAAAGTAGAATGAATTTCTTACAGTTCCATGTCTTCCAAGATTTCCAAAAGAGGGGTCCACAGGAAGCCATTTTCCATCCACATATACCTGTGCCCAGTCATGGGGTGATGCATGCTTTGGAGTTATGAACCAGCCACTTTGCCATTTGGCAGGGATACCGCATATACGGGAGAGAGAGATAAAAAGGAGAGCCATAAATCCACAATCTCCCCGTAGAGAAGAGGCTGCAAACTCGCTTATATTATCATATGTGGAATATGCCCGTACATAGGTGTAATTCATATGGGATGTGACCCAGGTGTATATTCGGAGGGCTTTCTCATAGTCCTCCTCTGTACCCTCCACTATTGCATCAGCGAGCTCTTTCAGATAAGGTGTAAAAATTACATGTGGAGCCTTCTCCCGGAGATAGTCCTCCTTAACTTCACCTTCCAAACCACCTTTCACTTCTTCTATCTCATAGATGAATTCAAGGAGATGATCTCGCTGAGAGGATTCAAAATAAACCGTTTTTTGGCCATAATCCTCATCGCTCAGATAATAATTCTCAGGTTCTGCACGAAGTATTCGAACCTTTGAAATTTGAAAGTTCTCTCTTGGCAGGGGAAGCCATATTCTGTATCTCTCCCCTTCTGGAATCTTCTTCTTTATGTGGAGTTTGATTCCTGCCTGAACTCTATATTTTCTGACTTCACCTGAATTTATTCTTTTAATGCTCTTATCTATTTGATTTTTAATATAATTTCCGAGCTTATCCTCTTTTAGCTTTCTTTTCTTGACAGATGGTTTGAGAAATATTATATTTGGGAAGAAACTTCTAAAGAATCTTTCTTCTCCGTTTATGATCATTCTGTCCACAATACCCATAGATATCCATCTATCCAGTTCTTCATCCTTAAAGTTCTTCAACTCTTTCCGCAGAATTTGAAGGGCTTTCTCCCGAGTATATGGAAAATCAATTTTCAGTCTTCTCATTCTCTCAAGCTCATACTTCAACCTCTTTCTCAGCAACGCTGGAATGTCGCGATTGAGATATCTCTTTATTATTCTGCGTGCAATATTGAAATTCCCCCTTGCTATTTCTTCTTCTATTCCATAGGGCAGAGGAGCAGAGAGGAAATTCAGCTCATTCATAGATGTAAGTATATGAATCCTCTTTAAAAAATTTTACAATGCGTCATCTGGAAATTATTCACAAAATTGTGAAACGCATCCAAAGAGAAGCATAGTAATCGCTCAGATGGCAAAACTGTTTGGTTTAAATTGCAGAGTGCCTTAAAATCTGCATTGAGCTTATACACCCATTTATACATCTGCCGGTGAAATCTTTGCGGATAGTACGGTTCAGTGCTTCTAAGACGGAAAAATAGAATCCCCTTTATAGATGCAAAATTTAAAGATTTAAATCCCACAAGGGAATAACCCCCGGATGCTCTACATAATCTTCCTCACTGGAGTCTGCAACCTCCGCTGTCGTTACTGCGGTGGCACAATACCTGATGAGGTAATGCCCCACGAAATTCAATATGAGCTGAAAGACCTCAGAAGATTCATTGAGAAGGACCCTGATGCTACCGTTGCCTTCTATGGTGGAGAGCCTTTACTGCGAATCCCTCTGATGCTCAGAATGATGGATTCGCTTCCAGCAAAGAGATTTGTGGTTCAAACAAACGGCTTCTTTCTGGATAAAATTCCATACTATTACCTGAATCGTCTTGAAGCGATTCTGGTGTCCATAGATGGCAGGGAAGAAATCACAGATTATTACCGAGGTCGCGGAATCTACAGAATGGTGTTGGATAAGGTGCGAAAAATAAAACCCCACTATCAGGGAGACCTAATCGCGAGGATGGCTGTTAGCGAGGAGTCGGATATATATGAGGAGGTCACGCATCTTCTTTCACTACCCTTCGACCATATACACTGGCAGCTGAATGTTGTATGGTCCCCTGAGGGTTCATGGCACGATTTTGATGCTTGGGTTCACCGTTCGTACAATCCAGGCATAACAAGCCTTGCGAGGTTCTGGATGGATAATCTGAAGGGGGGAAAAATTCTAGGAATAGTGCCATTTCTCGGTGTGTTGAAGAGAATGCTGTCCGGCGAAGAGGGACTTCCCTGCGGTGCGGGCCGTGACGCATTTGCCATAGCCACAGACGGGAGAATACTTGCATGTCCTATAGGAGGAGAATTTGAATGGAACGAACTTGGCGATATATGGTCCAGAGAGCCAGAAGAGCTGCGCAATTCCGTGGATGTGGAGGAGCCTTGCAAGTCCTGCGACATATACCCCATATGCGGTGGCCGCTGCCTCTTCGCCAATAGAGAGCGGCTCTGGGGTGAAGAAGGCTTTGCGAAAGTATGCGGCACGGTCAGGCATCTGGTAAACGAGATGCGGAGAGCTAAGAGTTTGGTGGAAGAATTGATAAACAGGAGTATTTTTAAGAGGGATGATTTCATCTATCCACCCTTCAACAACACCACGGAAATCATTCCTTGAATTTTATAAAGCATTCTCTAAGCTCATTCAGAAGATTCACAAGATTATCCTCTTTACCCGGTATCTTTGTGAGCAGGATTTCTCCCACTGAGGAAGAGAGATAGGCATCGTTTATTCTTACACCATATTTTATTCCCAGCTTTGCAAGCTCATCCGTGAATTCTTTTGAAACTATATCTTTTCCTCTGAATATGGCATCTTTGAACTTTCCATTAAATTTGATATGCAGAGATTCTGGAAGATATGTTGAGCGAAGCGTTCCATCAATCTCCATGTTATCACATGTAATCCTATACTTGAGAGTTAAAAAGCCAAAATCAGTGAATTGACATCCGAGACGGGAGGATACTCTTTCAAAAATTTTCTTTGCTCTCTGATTGAGTGCATTTAGAGCCATAAAATATCCTATGGTAATGATTACGAGGATTATTATAAATTCTGGCGGTACACTACCTTTCAGAAACTCGGGATAGTAGAGTACAAGGTCAACAAATACAAGGATGAATAG
>Ga0190329_1000198_pt1 | contig 17998 bp, 18 predicted proteins | sample 48720423_MG_FD_161655 | JGI IMG/M metagenome (GOLD analysis project Ga0190329, IMG submission 161655) | Hydrothermal vent sediment bacterial communities from Southern Trench, Guaymas Basin, Mexico - 4872-04-2-3_MG | ecosystem: Environmental > Aquatic > Marine > Hydrothermal vents > Sediment ... | reverse complement strand
ACGGTACCCAGTTCTACCTCCATCACTGCATCAACATCTCAAAAACCAGGTATTAACTTTAGCTCATACAAAAAAGGGGAAATTTTGCAGAATTGGAGCAATATATTCGATACACGCGTAGTGTATGTGAGTAAAGGCTATGAAGACCTAGCAAAGCATTATTTCCCAAACGCTAAGATAAAGAGCAAAGATGCATTCAGAAGGGGAATAGCCATTTTATCCCCTGCAGATGCTAGGGAGCTTTTGAGAGGAAAACCAATCGTGATCACCATCAGAGAGTATTTTGGGTACGTTCTCTACAAAGTCGGGACTAAATTTGTCGGAGAAGATATAGGAACAATAATAGCCTACAAAGAAAATGGAGAAGATAGATTAATCTTCACAGGAAATGGAAAATCCGGAATTGGGGCCACTTTAGAATTCGCAAAAGAACTGGATGAGGGCAGAAATGTTAATCCATCGCTTGTCCTAAGAAGAGGAGAGTTTGAGGGCATAATTCTAAAAGTAATAGGGGATAACAACTGGAATGGAATAAAAGAAGATGATGAGTTCTGGACACTCCGAGAAATCTATGTGGAGGAACCCTTCATTTATAATTGGAGAATCGTCAATGGAGAAAATATAACAGTTAGCGGTGGATTCATACGACTGGTAAATGGTTCCAAGGTTTATATAACGGCTTTGGGCTTCAATGTAAGTGTTAAAATTAGAGACCCAAAGAATGTCCAAATAACATTTGTGATTGAAAATATCAACCCTCCATTTATCGAGTACCCAGAGGGAGCCAAAATAGGCAATACTTGGATAGAATTCACAACATCCAAAGGATTTTCAATAACACCACGAGATATAGACGGCTTTACTTTCCTAGCATTTGGAGATCACAGACCTGGAAGCGGAACTAAACAACCAGAAGTATTTTTTAAGATTAGGGATCTCATGAACCATGATGAAGGGGCATTTATAATTAACAGTGGCGACTTGGTTTATTCGGGGAAAGTGGAAGAATGGGCCGAGCTGTTAAAAGAGTGGAAGTTTAACAAACCAGTATTTGTCACTCCAGGAAATCATGAATACCGAGGGGAAGGAAAAAACATATACCACAAAGTCTTTGGCCCAACCGATTACTCATTTGTTCTCGGGAGGTACTATTTCATCTTTGCTAACAATGTTGAAAACAGTTACAGATTAACCTCAAGTCAGTGGGCCTGGCTCGAGAGCGAACTAGAAAAAGCAAAAAGGTTGGGAAAAATCCCCATTATATCAATGCACGCACCGCCAATAGACCCCAGACCTGAGGGAGATCATGCTATGGACACTACCCATGCTAAAAAGCTTTTAGAGCTTATGAAGGCATACAATGCTTTTGGGGTCTTCGGACACATTCACATATACTGGTACGGAGAAAAAGATGGCGTAGAAATGGTGATAACTGGTGGTGGAGGAGCGCCATTGTATGCAAAGCCCGATGAAGGAGGATTTTATCATTATGTGAAAATAAATGCATACGATAGCTTAACGGTTGAACCTATAAGAGTTGATTGATCCTCTTTTTCTCCCTATATACTTTATATAGGTCAATGTAGTGAACTATATTCTACTGCGACAAAGTATTTATATCCACCACAAATAGTTCCATCCGGTGGGGAAAATGATCGAGCTGCTTAGTAATCCCTGGATTTTCATTACAATTATTGTTGGGTTTCTTATGGCATGGGCCATAGGAGCAAATGACGCTGCAAATTCAATGAGTGCTGCTGTTGGATCTGGTGCAATAACACCCAAACAAGCAGTTTTAATAGCAGGATTGCTTGAATTCACAGGTGCTTATCTCTTTGGGAAAAGTGTCACTGAGACTATTAGGAAAGGAATAATTGATGCTTCTCAAATAGCTGATCCTCATGTTATTGTTTACGGCTCAATTGCAGCCCTTCTTGCCTCTTCATTATGGTTAGTTTTTGCTACAAGATTTGGGTTACCCGTCTCAACCACTCACTCGATTGTAGGGGGTATAGTAGGATATGGTATAGTATACGCCGGAACTTCCATAGTCAATTGGGGGAAAATGGCACAAATTGTGATTAGTTGGATATTTTCACCCATCTTTGGTGCGATCGTAGCATTTATTGTTATAAAGCTAGTTTCCAAAACGATACTGCAACAGAAAGATCCCATAGAAAGTGCCAAAAAGTGGGTACCATTCTGGATAGGGATCACTTTTGTAATTATAGGTTCGATGTTTTATATAAAAGTCATGCATGGAGACTCGCTGTTAATTGCAGTGACAAATTATGGAATTCCAGTTGGCATCGGAGCATTTTTAATAGGTTTTGTACTTTTACGGAGAAACTTTAAGATAGACGACCCTTACTTGGGTGCTGAATCTATATTTAAAAAAGTACAAGTGCCGATCTCTGCTTATTTAGCACTTTCTCACGGCGCAAATGATGTTGCAAATGCTATAGGACCAGTTGCAGCAGTCTACACCGTAGCAACAATGGGACTAGTAGGAATGAAAGTTCCCGTGCCAAAATGGATTCTAGCAATGGGCGGTTTAGGAATAGCAGTTGGTGTTGCAACTTACGGGTACAAAGTCATGGAAACCGTTGGAAGGAGGATCACAGAACTAACTAATACAAGAGGGTTCAGTATAAACTTCTCAGCCGCAAGTGTAGTATTAGTAGCTTCGGCGTTAGGTTTACCAATTTCCACTACACATACAGTTGTGGGTGCAGTTATAGGTGTTGGTCTTGCGAGAGGAGTAAAAGCAATAAACAAAGAAGTCGTTAAAGATATAATAATCTCATGGTTTGTTACAGTCCCTGTTGCAGCTATCATTGCAGGGATTATATTTAAAATATTAATGACCGTGGGGTGAAGATAATGCAAGTTTGGACAAAATTATTTGCCAAAAGTCCTTTTAAACCTCTGATAAAGCATGCAGAGGTTGTTTTAGAAACTGTGGAGACCCTTGAAAGGGCCCTTGAAGCATGGAAAAAGGGAGAGTATGAAAACATGCGAGAGTATGCAAAAAAAGTTGACGATCTTGAGGACTTTGCAGATAAGATTAAGGAGGAAATCAGAGACAGTTTAAGTTCAAAATTATTTATGCCTGTTGACAGAGGGGACATCCTAAGGTACCTTCAGAGGCAAGATAAAATAGCAGACGCTGCTGAAAATACAGCGAAATGGCTCTTAGTTAGGGACCCCAATGATATTCCTGAAGAGATCAAACATGAAGTGAAAGACCTTGTGATAAAGATGAGCCAAGAGAGCATTAAGGCTGCAAAACTCGTTTACGATGCAATAGTTCAAATGGATACGGTCATAGAGAGTGGATTTGGGGAGAAAGAGATTGAGGAAGAGTATAGGTTAATCAAAGAAATAGGAAGTGTTGAACACAAAATCGATGAACTCGACACAAAATTCATGGAGATGATCTTTAAGAACTCTAGTAAGATGGATTGGGGTCTTGGAATGTATCTTCTCAATATCGCAAAAACTTTAAGTGGGATCTCAGACATGGCAAAAGATGCAGCAGAGAGGATAAGGCTAATGATGAACAAATGATCCTTTTGTTCTTTTTTAGAGTTTTCTTATCTCCCATTTTTAAAATTCTCTCATACTGCAGAGAAAAGTTCATTTGGAGCATCTATCGATGAACTTTTTCGTTCTAAAATAATCCCACAGGCCCATTCTATCCTGTCATTAGAAAATTAAGAAAAAGGCCATGATTGAGAGAAAGAGAGACTTCAGATAGCTATCATTGTTGAAGTCATCTGTATTTCTGGCATCTTTCTTATTCTTTCTGTTATGAAATGATCTAAATCTTTTAGTGTCTCAGTTTCGACCTTAACTATGAGATCATATTCCCCATAAACCACATAAGCTTCTTTTACCTCCGGGTAAGTAAGAAGTTTCTCCATAACTTCCCTTTCCTTTCCAGCAGCTGTCACCATCAAAATAAACGCCGTCACCATAGCTTACCACCAGTAATATTTGGTTTTTTGAGTATTTAAGCTTATCGCTGCCAATAAAGAAAAAATGACGAATTAGGAAAAGCTAATTATTCCAAAAATAGGGCCTTTAAGACATCCCCTGCCGAAATGTACTCCTTTGGAATTGTAATCCTGACCATCTTTTTTGGATCTACCAGCTGACCGATCTCAACGTTCAAAATAAAGATCCAAGTATGTGATCTACCCCGCCCTGAAGGGCGAAGTTTTCAAAAGGTAAGCCTTCTCAATAAACACGGGCAGATAAAGAGTTGTGTTTTTCCTATGAGTTTAGTATCCATGTTATTTCTCCATTTTCTGCCTCAGCAACTGATTGAAGATTCAGTTCAAACACAGAAACTCGTTTGGACTTATCTATGAATACCATAGTACACCAGCAGATTTAAAATACTTAAGCAATGTTAATTAAACTATTGGGGAGAGAAATGCACAACTATCTTATAAGTCAAAAAGAACTTGAGAAGTTCAAAGGATTTCTTGAGAAAAGAGGAATTAAGCTTGAGAAGTTTTATTCAAAAGGTACTACAAGCTTGATATTTCTCGGCAAAGAGAGGAATAAAGAGGTTATTATAAAACTGGAGCGGCTTGATACTCCCAGAAAAAATCTCCAGAGAGAAGCTAACATTTTAAGAGTCCTCAAAGGACACGAGATTAGCCCTCTCCTAATCGACTATGGCATATTTGAGAATAGAGAGTTTTTGGTTAGGGAATTTGCAATAGGAGAGCCTTTACTTTACACAACCCCAGAAAAAGATCATCTCTTGCAGATTCTTGAAGAGACTTATAAATTGGATCTTCTTGGAATAGACCACGGACAAATACAGGGTGGAAAACACATCATAATCGGTGATCACGTATGGATAATTGACTTTGAGAAGGCAAGTCTGAGAAGGAAACCAAAAAATGTAACCACTGCAATGGCCATGATATTTCTCAACAACAATGTTATCTCCAAAAGAGTTCGAGAAAAGTTTAAAATCAATCCCATGTTTTTAGAGACTCTTAGGAAAGAGCTCAAACAGTACAAAGAAACCAAGAACATTGAAAAGATTAAAGAGCTGTTATGTGGCCTTTAATCTACTCCATGCCCATATGGCAAGGGGAATTAAAAATGCAGCCAAAACCAAACCTATTCTAGGATCCAACAAATATTCAAAAGTCAAGATCACAATTATTGTTATCCCAATCATTATGAACAAATCCTTATCAAATATTCTCGATCTTGCGAGGATATTCCTCTCCCTAGAAATATAAGCAAGATAAAGTGGGATGCCCAAAGCTGCAAACACAACGCCCCAATAACTTTTAGAAGCTGTTGAAATTACGAGACCCATCAAAAGTATCCCCAACACAGCGTATTCTTCTTTCATACTATACACTTAGTAATTAACTTTAAATAATTTAGGGAGTGATTATATTTAGGTGATAGCGCTATGAATAAGATCGAATGGAATGAAAACACATTTTCTAAGTTTGCATACCTAAGCGACCCAAGAATATCAAGAGATGGAAAGAAAGTTGCATACGTCTTAACAAAGGCCAACTTAAAGGACAGCAAGTATGAAAACACCATAGTTGTTGAGGAAATCGAAACCGGCGGGAAAAAATTTATCGAAAATGCTTCAATGCCCAGATTTTCCCCAAGTGGAAAGAAAATAACCTTCGTAAGACCAAACGAAGAAAAGAAAACTGCAGAAGTCTGGCTTTATGACCTGGGCTCAATGAGCGGAAAGAAAGTCCTTGAAGCAAAGAATATCCTTGATGTGAGCTGGAACGAAGACGATAGGAGGATTTTGATAACCGGCTTCAAGAGGAGAGATGACGAGGACTTTTTCTTTGAGGAGGATGTTCCTGTATGGTTCGATGCAAAAGGTTTCTTTGATGGTGAAAAAACAACTTTCTGGATAGTAGACACAGAAAGTGAGGAAGTTCTTGACGAACTCACAACAGAGAGGTTTTCATCTGCAATATGGCATGGAGATAGCGTTATCTACAACGTCCCACACAGAAAGGACGAAAAACTTCAGTTCTTCAAATTCTATGACATCTACAGTTACAAAGACGGCGAGAGTGAGAAGCTGTTTGAAGAGGTTTCTTACGTCGCCACTCATTCCAATGGAAAGGTAGTTCTTCTCTACGGAAAACCAAAGAAAGAAAAGTTGAGTGAGCACAATTTTCTCTATCTATGGGATGGGAAGGAAATCAAACCCTTGACAGAACACCTTATCTACAACAACGACCAAGGAAAGCTTGACAAGAATGGAAACGTTTACTTCACTATGGCAAAAGAAGGCAAGGTAAACCTCTACAAGCTGAATGATAATGAGCTAATCTCAATAGTTGAGGACAACTCGTGGGTTATGGGGTTTGACGTGAGCGGAGACGGAAAAGTCGCTCTTCTCAAGGAGACCGACACAAGGTTAAGAGAACTCTACCTCTGGGATGAAGAGCTAAAGCAGATAACCGACTACAACGATCTAATTTTCGCAAAACTTAAAACAAGGCCAATAAAGCACTTCCGCTTCAAGAGTATTGATCTGGAGCTCGATGGCTGGTACATAAAGCCTGACATTAAAGAGGGAGAAAAGGCCCCGGTAATAGTATTTGTCCACGGCGGGCCTAAGGGGATGTACGGCTACTATTTCAAGTACGAGATGCAACTAATGGCTGACAAAGGCTATTACGTGGTTTTCGTCAATCCAAGAGGAAGCAACGGATACGACGAAGAGTTTGCTTTGAGAGTTCTTGAGAGAACAGGCTTGGAGGACTTCCAGGACATCCTTAATGGAGTAGAGAAATTCTTTGAACTTGAACCTCAGACAGATAGGGAAAGAGTTGGGATAACTGGCATAAGCTATGGTGGATTCATGACGAACTGGGCGGTAACGCAAAGCGACCTATTCAAAGCAGGAATAAGTGAAAATGGCATAAGCTACTGGCTTACAAGCTATGCGTTTTCGGATATAGGGTTATGGTTTGACAAGGAAGTGATAGGCGACGATCCACTTGAAAACGAGAACTACAAGAAACTGAGCCCGCTCTTTTATGCCAAGAATGTTAAGGCTCCCCTGCTACTCATCCACAGTCTCGAGGACTACCGCTGTCCACTTGATCAGAGTGTCATGTTCTACCATGTACTCAAGGATTTGGGTAAAGAGGCTTATATTGCTATTTTCAAAAAGGGAGCACACGGGCACAGTCTGAGAGGCTCTCCAAGGCATAGGGCAAAGAGATACAAACTCTTCATGGAGTTCTTTGAGAGGAAGCTCAAGAAGTACGAGGAAGGCTTTGATGTGGAGAAGATTCTAAAAAGTGAAAATGCGAAATAATCTTTCTCTTAATTTTCAAGCCACTTTACTATTTTTGTTGCTCACTAAATTCAATGGTTACGTTCTTGGATGTCGTTGCAAGCACTAAAAGTTTTCTTCCATCCTCGAGAACTTTAAAACTACTTCCCACACCCAGTCTCAACGTTAAGCTCCTGGAATCTTCTTCCGGCACTAACTCAACGAAAACGCTCCCCGTTCCTCCGCCACAAGGATGCTGTATGGGGATACCATGTCCAGCAGGCCCTACGAATATGCGATACCTCACTGAAGAGGTAGGATCCTCTGTAACGAGAATGTCCATCCAATCGGAAGTATTCGTGAGATTCTTATCCCTATAATTTGTTTCTGCACTTATCAGTCTCCAGCCGTGAGGTATACCAACAAGTGCTCCTCCAAAATCCAACTCCGTGATATTAACCCATCCAATTAAGATGACCCTCTTGAGCTCTCCATTACTTTGGGCAAAAAGACTCCCTGCAAATATTGAACCAGTGTTATTATCTTTAAGATAGAACTCCACAGTATCTACCGTCTGCCAGAAGGGATATCTCTCATCGTGAGTAGCATAGTAAAGACCCGCTAAAATAAGCACTGCAGAGATACCTAAGGCAAAAGGGACTGCTTTTTTCATCCCCGCCACCTTGGATAAGTACTCCGCAAAGTTTAAGAATTTTACTGTTCTTTTTGGTGATGAATACGAGGGCATCTGAGTTTAAACTTTTATTATCTTAGCCTTTCCATTATTTTTGAGCCACTCCAAAAGGGTTTGTGCTATTTCAAACTTCTTCTTCTTGTTTTCCCATATTGGGGTGTGTTCTTTCAGATACGGCTTGCTCCATTTTCCGACGATTTCTCCAAAATCAAACCCAATTAAAAATATTTCCTTCGCTCCAAGTTCCTCTGCTAGAAAAACGGCCCTATCACCATCCGTAAAGCCACCAAAATTGTAAACTATGTCCAAGGGCTCCGTTTGACACGTTCCCAAAACGTTCTTGAGTTTTGGGACATATGCTTTGAGTTTATCCATGTTGTCCCCGTGGGCATGAACAACAACATAAGCCCCAAGATCATTTGCCTTCTTTATATCTTCAAAACGTCCATCCAAATCCGTGACAATTATGGGGGGCACAATACCGTTTTCAAGAAGGGCTGAGGTTGCACCATCAGAAGATATTAATGTCCCACCAAACTCCCTTCTCTCAAGCTTTTTCTCCAAGCTTGGGCCAGCCCCAAATACATAAACTCTCTCTTCAATTCTCTCTTTAATATTCTCAGCCAAAATGTAGTTTTCATTCTCCAACAGGAGTTTCCTCAATAAAAGAGCAGATTCTCTATCCTTTTCTTTATCATATCTCATCTTATTGAGAATTTGGAGGTAAAATGGTTCCCATTGCTGCCAGTTCATGTAAGTGCTTACATCATTTTAGCTTATAGGAATTTTGTTGCAAAGAAAAAAAATTAAAGCTTGAGAAAACAACAGATTTGGATCAATTTTTGCATGTATTTGTTTGGATGTTAGATAACCTTTCTTTTACAAAGAAGTAAAAATTTCCTCTAATTTAGCGATTTTGCCATTAAAATGACTACAAAAATTTTAAATACATGACACCTCTTAAATACACTTTGGTGAATCTCTATGAAGAATAAAGTACTATCTTTAACGTTGCTGGCCATTTTTGTTTTTAGTGTAGCGGCCAGCGGATGTATAGGTGGAGAAGAAACTACAACCCAAACAGGGCCACAATATGCAGAACAAATAGTAATAGGCGTGACAGACAAAGTAACTGACATCGACCCTTCAAATGCATATGACTTTTATACTTGGGAAGTTCTAAATAACATAATGGAGGGGCTCGTAAAGTACAAGCCGGGAACTCTTGAAATAGAGCCCGCTCTTGCCGAAAGATGGGAAGTAAATGAGGACTCTACAGTCTGGACATTTTATCTTAGAAAAGACCTTAAATTTGCAGATGGTACTCCTCTGAAAGCCCAAGACGTTGTGAGGAGTATCGAAAGAATAATGACAATCCAAGGTGACCCCGCTTGGCTCGTCACCGACTTTGTAGATAAAGTAGAAGCTAAAGATGACTACACTGTTGTTTTCTACCTCAAGCAACCTACTGCCTACTTCTTGGCACTCTTAACAACACCACCATACTTCCCAGTCCACCCAAGCTACTCTCCAAACGAAATTCAAAGTGACCAAACTGCAGGTGGAGCTGGTCCGTATAAAATAACCAAGTGGGTTAGAGATGAAGAGCTTGTTTTAGAAGCAAATCCAAACTATTATGGTGAACCCCCCAAGACCAAGAAGATCATAATCAAATTCTACAGAGACGCCTCAACCATGAGATTGGCTCTACAGAATGGAGAAATTGACATCGCCTGGAGAACTTTAAGACCAACAGATATTGAAAGCCTAAAGAGCGAAGGGAAGTACTCAGTTATAGAAGTGCCTGGAGGATTCATAAGATACATTTGTCTCAACACTAAGAACGAGCCCACAAGCAATGTTAAAGTGAGAGAAGCTATTGCAGCCGCAATTGATAGACAAGAAATATCTAACAAAGTCTTCAAAGGTACAGTAGAACCGTTATATAGCTTGGTTCCAAATGGAATGTGGTCCCATATTGATGCATTCAAAGATAAATACGGAGATGGAAACATTGATCTTGCCAAACAATTACTTAAAGAGGCCGGCTATGATGAGAACAACCCATTAAAAATACAACTTTGGTACACTCCAACACACTACGGCGACACTGAAGCGGATCTAGCTCAAGTATTGAAAGAACAACTAGAAGAAACCGGCGTTATACAAGTAGAAATAAAAAGTGCTGAGTGGGGAACATACGTAGACTACGCAAGAAACGGCCAGATGCAAGTCTATCTCCTTGGATGGTACCCAGATTATTTAGACCCCGATGACTATACAACCCCATTCTTAAAGAGCACTGCAAACAGTTGGGCAGGAACTGGGTATGCAAATCCAACAGTTGATGATCTCTTAACCAAAGCTCAATCCCTCACAGACCAGAATGAAAGAACTAAACTCTATGAACAAGTACAGCAGATCCTTGCAGAAGAAGCCCCATACATACCAATGATCCAAGGAAAACTATTTGTCGTAACCGACCCGAACGTAAAGGGAGTTACTATAGGCCCGGACATGATATTCAAGTACTCTACAGTTTACAAAGAAGGTTGATTTTCCTTTTTTTCAGTTTTTCTTTAGCTTTTAGCTAGATAAAACAATGGTGGTGATTAAATGGCTCGTGGGATCGGTCAATACATAGTAATTAGAGGTCTCATGATAATTCCAACAATTTTAATCCTTTATACAATTGTTTTTATCTTTCTGAGAATTTTACCTGGAAATCCTGTCTTAGCTGTTGTTGGCACTAAAAATATTTCTCCTGAACAATTACAACACTTAATGGAGATGGCAGGGTTAGATAAGCCCCTATATGTCCAATATTTTGATTATCTTTGGAAAATGGTACATGGCGATTTTGGTGTGACTTTGGCATTCCCAATGGGAAAGCCCGTTGTAGAGTATTTAAAACTGAGATTCCCCGCTACATTAGAGTTAACTCTCTTTGGGTTTAGTGTTAGCGTTCTTCTTGGTCTATTAACCGGGACAATAGCAGCTGCAAAAAAAAGCACTAAAATCGATACTGGAATGAGGCTCTACAGTATAATAGCCTATACTTTATTTATTCCATGGTTCGGAATGATGCTTCAATATGTTTTTGGAATCCATTTCCATGTACTCCCAACGTCAGGAAGAATTGATCCTGGAATAGAACTACAGAGAATTACTGGACTTTACGTTCTTGATAGTCTATTAACTGGAAATTGGGAGGCATTTAGTAGCGCAATAAGACATATGATTTTACCAGCCACAACCTTGGGGATAGTACTAAGTGGAGCATATACAAGACTTGTTAGGAATAACATGGTAGATGTCTTGAGTCAGGATTTTATCCGATCTTACTACGCAAGAGGTGTAAAGGATTGGAAAGTTACGTGGTATGCACTAAAAAATGCATTTATTCCCGTGGTGACTTTAATGGGCCTCCAATTTGCAATCCTACTCGGAGGGGCTGTTTTAACAGAAACAACCTTTAATTGGCCAGGTATGGGTACTTTTATAGTGGATAGAATTGATTACAGAGATTATAACGCCATACAAGGGGCAGTGGTATTCTTCGCATTCTTTGTGGGATTGATTAGTTTGATAGTAGACATCGTGTATGCACTACTTGATCCAAGGGTAAAATACTGAGGTGATTTAAATGGAAATAATAACCAAAATTACAGGATTTATCTTTGATAGAAAGCCTGGAAGAGGTCTTTTACTCTTTGGTCTTGCTATTGTGCTGGTAGTGATTATAATGGCAATTTTCGCACCGCTTATCGCACCATATGACCCTACCAAAACCACTGAGGATAGCTTTGCTTCTCCTAGCAAAGAGCATCTTATGGGAACCAACAGATTAGGTCAAGACGTTTTCTCAAGAATAGTCTGGGGATCAAGAATAGTTCTTTATGTAGTCTTTATAGCCACCCTACTCTCCATGAGCATTGGCGTCCCCCTCGGCCTTATATCAGGTTATCATGGTGGGAAAATAGATAGGGGATTAAGCGTGATTATGGACAGCATCTATGCATTCCCAGCCCTTATTTTAGCAATAGTTATTGCAGTGGTTCTAGGTCCCAGCCCAGTAAACACTGCTATTGCAATCTCCTTTGTTTATGTACCTACTTACTTCAGGATGGTCAGAGGACAAACATTAAGTTTAAAAGGCCAACTCTTTGTAGAAGCTGCCAAAGCATTGGGTTCAAAGAACAAGGAAATAATGCTCAAATATATCCTTCCCAATTTAGCCCCAACAATTTTAGTCGTTTTTACTCTAAGTGTTGCTGATGCTATCCTAACAGAAGCAGGTCTAAGCTTTTTAGGCCTATCAGTAACTCCACCAACCCCTGATTGGGGCTATGACCTAAGAGTAGGCCAACCATTTTTACTAGATGGGTATTGGTGGCTAGTTTTCTTCCCAGGAATCATGATAATGTTACTGGCAATGGCATTCGCTCTCATAGGAGAGGCTCTAAGTGAAAGAATTTCCCTTGGAACGAGGTGATAAAGATGTTGCTAGATGTCAAAAATCTAAGTATTTACTATTATACTCTTGCAGGTACTGTAAAGGCGGTTGAAAACGTGTCCTTCGCAATCGGAAAAAGAGAATGGGTAAGTTTTGTCGGAGAAAGTGGAAGTGGAAAATCCACTGTAGCTTACGCAATCTTAAACCTCGTTCCATCCCCAGGACAAATTATTAATGGGGAGATAATTTTTGAAGGCAAGAATATTCTGGAGTTAACTAATGAAGAGTTGAGAGGAATTAGAGGAAAAGAGATCAGCATGGTCTTTCAAGACCCTATGACCAGTTTAGATCCTTTAAGGAAAATTGGTGACCAAATAGCAGAAGTCATGATAGAACATGGAGTTGAAAAAGAAGAAGCCTATGAAAAGGCTAAGGAACTATTAAAGAAAGTCAACCTCCCAGAAGATAGAATAAGTTACTATCCCCATCAGTTGAGCGGAGGCCAGCGACAGAGAGTTGCTATAGCTATCGCAATGGCGTTTAATCCCAAGCTCCTTATTGCAGACGAACCTACTACAGCTCTAGACGTTATAGTTCAAGATGCAATTATGGATCTCATCGGAACTTTAAAGGATGAAGGAACAAGTATATTCTTTGTAACCCATGATATTTCCCTTGCCGCGGAAAGAAGTGATAAAATCGCTGTTATGTATGCAGGAAAACTTGTAGAGTTTGGAAGAGTAGAACAAATCCTTAAAAATCCACTTCATCCATACACACAATCATTGCTTGCCAGTGTTCCAGATTTGTGGAGCGAGAAAGAGATCAAGGCAATTCCTGGGTATCCTCCAGATCTCAGAAACCCTCCAAGTGGATGTAGATTCCACCCAAGATGTCCCATATTCAAAGAACAACCAGCTTTAAAGGGTATTTGCGATGTTACTGAGCCTAAGACCATTGAAATTGAAAAAGAACATTTTGTAGCTTGTCACTTACACAGGTGATAAAAATGGAAACTCTGCTCAAGGTTGAAAATCTTAAAAAATACTTCCCAGTTAAAAGAGGGATTCTAGAAACTCTTAGAAAGGAACCTCAAAAATACGTCAAAGCAGTTGATGGAATAAGCTTTGAAGTGCAAAAAGGTGAAACCCTTGCTTTGATCGGAGAAAGCGGATGTGGAAAAACAACCGCAGGAAGGGCCATTTTAAGACTAATTGAACCAACTGGTGGCAAGATAATCTTTGATGGTGTAGATATAACAACTCTCAACTATGATGCTTTGAGACCTTATAGAAGAAGAATGCAAATGGTATTTCAGGACCCTTACGCAAGTCTAAGCCCCAGAATGAAGATTGGTGATGCTATCGCACATCCCCTCTTAATTCATAACCTCGCTACAAAGGAGGAAGCTAAAGAAATGGCATTGAAAATGCTACGCAGAGTTGGTTTAACGCCCGAAGACGAATTCTATGAACGATACCCTCACCATCTAAGTGGAGGACAAAGACAAAGAGTTGTGATAGCTAGGGCAATGATCCTGAAACCAGAATTTGTAATTGCAGATGAAGCAGTTTCAATGATAGATGTGTCAATGAGGGCCTCCATCTTAGAACTTTTAGAAAGTTTCAAGGAAGAATATAACCTAAGCATGCTCTTCATAACTCATGATATAGCAGTTGCCAAACTTATAGCGGATAGGATAGCAGTCATGTATCTCGGGAAAATGGTGGAAATTGGGCCAACTCAAGAAGTGTTAAATAGTCCTGTTCATCCGTATACTCTTGCCTTAATCCAAGCAGTCCCATCCTTGAGAAAGAGAGAGAAAAGAAAACAGATAGAAATCACTGGAGAAGTTCCAAATGCAGTCAATCCACCTAGTGGATGTCGCTTCCATCCGAGATGTCCATTTATGACAGAGGAGTGTAGGACAAAAGAGCCAGAATTAATAGAAATCAACAAAGGACATTACGTAGCATGTCATCACCCTCTAGTTTAATTGACTTTAAAATTTCTGAGCTTTTTATCAATTTTTACCATTTCTCTCCATTGTCTCCCAGGCCAATAGATTTGTCCACATTGACTGCAGATGTAGAATTCATCGTAATCCTCATAAACACCTTTCGGCACCTTTCCCTTGATTTCTCTTTTTTTGGCCCTTCTTATCAGCCCGTTGCACTTTGGGCACCTCGCATTTTCTGGGAATAGCTCATTGAACTCAAACCCCAGCTCCATGAGCTGCTTTACCTGCTCCTCAAATTTGTTGGATTTTATTAAAACACTATCCTCTAAGCGTTTTGCAAGAGTTTCATCCCTAGTAAGAAGGATTCTATTCTCCTCCCTTGAAATTCTTAAAATTTCGTCATCATCTTCTATCCCATAGACTGTATCATAACCATACAATCGAAGCCACCTTGCCAAACGACCAAGCATCATATCTGCAATGAATTTTGCATTTTTCCCTTTCATCAAACTTATCTCGAAATAAGACAATAAAGCTCTTTTGGAAGAAAACTTATAACCCCTATTACATCTTTAAGTGTGGTGGGAATATTGATAATCTACTTTATCGGTACCGGAGGAAGTGAAGGAATTCCCGCTCATCTATGCACGTGTGAAACATGTGAAGAAGCAAGACGACTCGGCTTCGCCCAAAGAAAACCTTCAACCCTAGCTATAATCACCAAAAACAATAAAGCTGTGCTTATAGATGTCGGGACAGATATTAGAGATTTGTTGCATGTTCCGTTAGAAGCAATTCTCCTTACTCACTGGCACCATGACCACATCTATGGGCTTTACAAGCTTCGGTGGATAGCTAAGAGAACAATTCTTTATGCTCCAAACGGAGACGCTGATTGGCTTATGATCAATGACCCTAAAAATATTGAGGTGAAGTTCATTAAAGCTGGAGATGTTCTAAACATCGATTCTCTCAAAATAACTGCTTTAAAACTCAATCATCAAGTAGAGACATTGGGTTATCTAATAGAAGAAGACGACAAGAGGGTGGCAGTTCTTTATGACACTAAAGGCCTACCAGAAGAGACCTTTGAAATTTTAAAGGAGAAAAAGCTTCGCCTTGTTATTTCAGATGCCACATATTCCCCAGGGATTGATGATCCATACCACAACAATGTTGATGAAGGCGCAGAAACAGGCCTTAAACTGGCCGAAAGAACTCTGCTAAGCCATATATCTCACAAAAACTTGCCTTTCTTAAAGCTTGATGAATATGTGAGGAGAAAGTACAATGGAAAGGTTCTAGTGGCTTATGATGGAATGCTCTTTTATGTCTGACCTCCTCCCCGTCCTGAAGGGCGAGGCTTCCAGCCCGCGATGGAGGTGATCAAATGATACTAAATCTTGCAAAAAGAAGAAAGACCGTAAGAAAATTCAAGAAAGAAAAACCACCTATTGAAAAAATTCTAAAGAGTATAGAAGCTGCAAAGGAAGCCCCCTCTGGGATGAATGCCCAACCATGGCACTTCATCATTATTGAAACATCTGAGAGAAAGAGAGAGATTCGAGGCCTCTGCGAGGAGGGAGAAAAGAAATTCTACGAAAAGATGAAAGGAAAACTTGGAGAATGGTTGCAAGATAAAGGCTTCATGTGGGAGAAGCCATTTTTAAGTGACGCTCCATACCTACTTCTTGTATTCACTGATGTTAGAGCACCCTTTGCAGTACAATCAACATGGCTGACAATAGGGTATTTACTTCTTGCTCTTGAAGAAGAAGGGCTCGGAACAGTGACCTACACTCCCCCCAATCTAAGAGAAATTGAGAACCTCTTAGGCGTTCCAAAGTACTATCGCCTTCAAACAATACTTCCAATTGGTTATCCAAATGATGAGAAACCAAAATATGAAAGAAAAGCCCTTGAAGATGTTATTAGTTTTGAAAAATTTGGAAAGGATGAATTCTAATCTCATATTTGTTTCAAGTAGTCCTCAAGATCTTTCAGAATCCCTATTTGTTCTTCTGTCTCAACAGCTGAAGGTTTCAAAGAACGTACCCGGGCCAAGGCATCTCTCAAAGAAAGTCCCTCAGAGTACATGAGATAGGCTGTAACTATGGTACCACTTCTTCCTTTGCCACTGAGACAGTGTACCAGCACCTTTTTCCCATTTTTGGCCTTTTTTTCTATCCATTTAGCAATCTCAATTAACTCTTCTAATGGAGGAACGCTGAAATCCTTTATTGGAGAATAAAATACCTCAATTCCATTTTTAAATAGTTCTTCTAGGTCGTAATAGAGGTCGTGCTCGTAAATAAGTACAACGAAAGCATCAAATTCCTTGGCAAGCTTAGGGATGTCCTCCGGATATGGCATCGACGAAAAAGCTACTTTATCATTAACAAACTTTGGATAGACCATACTTTCCCCTCAATTGTAAATCAGCGAATATGTTATAAAGTCTTCCGATGACCTTAAATTGAGGTGAAGAAAATGAAGAAAGAGGATCTTAGACTTTTTCTACCTTTCTTGGTGTTTGCACTAATAATATGGTTTTTCAGACCCTGGTTTCACGGGATAATTATGGGCCTTTACCGAAACCCAACAATAATATATATCTTCATTGCTTTAGGAGCTATCTTGGTGTACGCCTCCAAACAAAAACTCACAGAGGGATATACACGAAAAAACGCTTCCATTGGTGGAATCTTTGCTCTCATTATCTTATTGCTTGTAGTTCTCTCAATTCTCACAGGAGCCCTTTCAAACACTGCTCTATACAAAGAATATCACCCTACTCAAGTCTCAAGTGAACTTGAGCTCTCAAGTAGCAAAATAAGGATTCTCCCCAAGCTAACTGCCTACCGTTATGCTGTTGATACTATAGAGTACGCCAGATATACCTTAGGGTGGTCGCACTTAACTATTAGGGATGGAACACCAGTATGGGGCTTCTTTATAGTCCCAGATGGAGCATGGAACGCAATAAGGCTCAAAGATAAAGGGGTTCTCTTTGTTGATATGAACACAACTGAAGCAAGGATGGAGAGAGTGGAAAATGAGCTCCAAGTAGGCCCGGGGATGCTGATTTTTGACAACCTTGAGTGGAATCTCTACAAAAAACACTATCTTATTGACTTGGATATTCCTAGAACACTCTACTATGATGACAGAACTTATATTGTAGTCCCCTACATATCATACAGCTTCCGTGTTGTTTACACAGTGCCCAAATGGGGAGGTGTTTTTATAGTAGATGAAGAGGGTAACATAGAAGACTTAACTCCAGAAGAGGCTCTTAAAGATGAACGCTTGAAAGATTTCCCGATATTTCCAGAACTTTTAACTAGGAAGATAGTCAATAGTCAAAACTACTGGAAGGAAAATGTCTTCTCCAATATAAAGAATCTCTGGCTTCACCACGAAAATCAGATAGAACTAATAGATGTGAGTGAGCAAGGAAACAGACAGCCCTTCTTAGTTATATCAAACGATGGAAAAGAATACTGGATGATAGCCGTAGAACCTTATGGAAGGGCACACGGACTAGCAGCAATATACCTAGTAGATGCTCAAAGTGGAGAAATG
>Ga0190329_1000196_pt1 | contig 18039 bp, 17 predicted proteins | sample 48720423_MG_FD_161655 | JGI IMG/M metagenome (GOLD analysis project Ga0190329, IMG submission 161655) | Hydrothermal vent sediment bacterial communities from Southern Trench, Guaymas Basin, Mexico - 4872-04-2-3_MG | ecosystem: Environmental > Aquatic > Marine > Hydrothermal vents > Sediment ... | reverse complement strand
GGCGCGAAAGCCGCTGGCCGCACCGTGAGGGGGGCCCGGGTTTCCCAGGCGAAGCGGACCAATTGGATGGTGCGTAAATCTGGGTGTCGCTTGACATGTGACGCTAACCTCAACTGTCCGGAAAGATCCTAACTTTTTCACAACCGGATGAACAAGCCCAGTCGGCATTACAATCCGAAAAAAGCAGCTACGTACTTCAGCGCCGTGAAAAGAATGATGCCGGCCAGCATCCACTTGATGGCCCGAGCCGGAACGAATTTCTGCAAGCGCGCCCCCAGGTACATTCCCGCCATTCCGCCGAGGCCGAACAGCACCCCCAGCGGCCAGTCCGGGGCCACGGAAAGATGCGGATACAGCGGCGCGATGGCCTGGTAGAAGGCCACCCCGGCCACCGAGGTGACGAAGGTGCCCATCAGGGCGGCGCCGGCCACGGTGTACACCGGCAGCCGGAAGAAGGTGACAAAAAAAGGGGCGATGATCGCTCCGCCGCCGATGCCGTAGGTGCCGCCGATAATGCCGACAACGAGGCTGAGGGTGAAAATCCCCCAGAAGGGAACGTCGAAGGCGTCGTCGTAAAACGTGTACCCGAGCCGTTTCAGGTTGAAGTGGGTCACTTTGACCGGTTTGAATAGCGCCGGAGCAGTGGACGCCCGGTCGTTTTGGGCAAGCCGGTGGCGGCGCACCATCTCCTGGAAACGCTCCTCGGCGCCGGCCCGGTTGCCCGCGCTGTCGCCTTTTTTCTTGAGCAACTCTCCTGCCATCTTGCCCCCGATGTAGAGCAGCACGGCGGCGGCAAACAGCTTGAAGCGGGTCGGATCGGGCAGATAGGCGACGCGCACGAAGGCCCCGATGAGCACACCGGGCAGCGTGCCGGCGATCACGATCCAGGTCAGGGGCCACACCATGCGCCCTTCTTTCCAGTAGCGGTACACCCCGCTGGGAATGGCCACGATGTTGAACAGTTGGTTGGTGGCGCTGACCGAAGGGCTGGTGTAGCCGAGAAAAGACATCTGGAAGGGAAGCAGCAGAAAGGCGCCCGAAACCCCGCCCATGGAAGTGAAAAAGGAAATCACGAAGGCCACCAGGGGCGGAATCCAGGGAGCGACCTCGATACCGGCGGTTTCGAAAAGCATGGCAGCCTCAATTTGTCGGGGGATTGACAAATTGACACGATATTTTTATACATCGTGTCAATGACAAGGTAGCAGGAATCCACCTGATGCGTCAAGAATCTTTTAACATTTCCTCCGGCGCGCCGGATCAGTGCCTGGATACGGCGGCCCTGGTCCGGTTGGAGCAATCCTTCCGGGACTGGGTGGGCGCCACGCCGCGCCGGGATGTTCGCCTGGCGCGGCAGCGGGTGCTGCTCATCTTCCTGTTGATCCGCTACACCGGCGCCCGGCTCAACGAGGTGTTGGCCCTCGATCCCTGGGAAGACATCGACTGCGAGCGCCGCACGGTCCGCTTCGGCGGCCCGGGCCCGGATAATGAAAGGGTTCCGCGCGAGGTTCAAATCTCTGAATTCCTGGCCGGCGAAACCCGCAAGATCCTGTCTGACCCGGCATTTCAGCAGGCGACCGGAAACCGCTTCGGGGTCGATCCGGCCTTTGTGCGCCGCAAGTTCTACGAGCGAACCAGGGCCTGCGGGTTTGAAAGGCGCCTCGGGGGCCCGGAAATGATACGCAAGGCCCGCGCCGTGGAGCTGATGCAGGCCAAGATGCCCCTGGCGGCGGTGCAGAAGATGCTCGGGGGGGCCATGCCCCATCGCGGCGCCGCCCGAATCTCCTTTTCACCCGAGGAGATCGAGGAGGTCACGCGCCGCTTCGTTGAACGCGAGGCAAACCGGCGGACCAGCGCCCGCAACACCTTTTTCGGCAAAATCGTCGCCATCCACCGCGGCGATATCCAGGCCCGGGTGACCTTGCTCACCGTCGGCGGGCAAACGGTTTCCACGGTGATCACCAACGACAGCCTGGAGCGCCTCGAGCTGGCCGAGGGAAGGCTGATAGCCGCCGAGGTCAAGGCCCCCTGGGTCATTCTCTGCCGGGGAGAAAGGGAGCCGGCGTGCAGCGCCGAAAACCGTTTCAGCGGCGTCGTGGAGCGGGTTGTGCGGGGCAAGGTCAACACCGAGTACGGGGTGCGTATCGCCGACGGCACCGAGTTGTGCGCCCTGGTTTCCACCGAGAGCGGCCGGCGGCCGGCCTTGAAAAGGGGGGACCGGGTCTGGGCCGTCTTCAACGCCTTTGCCGTGGTGCTGCAGGCGGACTGAGGGCTTCCGGCGTCCACTGGCGATGATCCGGCCACAGCGCGGGCACTGGCACTGGTTGAGTCCATAATGGGTGACCTCAAGCTCGATCGGCGGCAGCTCGATCTTATCGCCGCGAGACGGAAATGTGGCTTCCATGCCGGGATCATGGGCGATGGGCCTGAATGCCCAAGGCACAAAGCAAGACATCAAAGGGGAAGAAAATGACCGGGCGAAATGAAAAAAACGGTAAGGAACCGGGCGATCTTGAGTCCATGAAGGACAGGGTCCGTGACCTGGAAACCGACCTGACCGATTCCCGGGATCTCATGGACTCCATGCGGGACCCGGTCCTGGTGCTGGATGCGGACCTGCGGGTGGTCTCGGCCAACAGGGCGTATTCCTCCACCTTTGAGCTTAGTCTCAAAGAGGTGGAGGGAAAACTCCTCGTGGAATTGGGAGGCGGCCAGTGGGACATCCCTGAGCTCCTGGGGATGCTCAACGAGGTCCTGGAGAAGGATACCACCTTCGACGCCTTCGAGGTGGACCGGGAGTTCGAGAAAACCGGCAGCCGCATCATGCTGCTCAACGCCCGGAGGATCGACCGCGGCCCGGGAAAACCCCACCGCATCGTTCTGGTCATGGAAGATGCGACCGTATCGCGCCTAATCCAGTACGCCGTGGAAGAGTCCGAGGTCTTTCACCGCGCGATTTTGGAAAGCGTCAGCGATGCGGTTTTTCTCGCCGACGATTCGGGACGAATCGTCTATGTCGGCGGCAATGTCCAGGAGATCTTCAAAAAATCGACGCAAGAAATCCAGGATCTCGGCAATATCGAGGCGATTCTGGGAAAGGATCTGTTCGACCCGGAAACACTTTCCGGCAAAGGGGAGATTGCCAACATCGAGCGGGAGGTGACAGACGCCTCCGGGCAGAAGCGCACCCTTTTGATCTCCGTCAAAAGGGTGGCGTTTCGGCAAGGAACCGTTCTTTACAACTGCCGGGATTACACCGAGGGCAAAGAGCAGGAAAGCCGGCTTTCCGAGGCCCTGGCCCAGCTGGGGACCATCTTCGCCCATGCGCCGGTGGCCATGATGCTGGTGGACCGGGAAAGAAGGGTGACGGAGGTCAATGGTTCCGCCGCCCGCTTTGCCGGAAGGACCGCGGAAGAGATGATCGGCCTGCGAGGGGGAGAGGCTCTTCGCTGCCTCCATCACCTGGACGACCCTCAAGGCTGCGGCTCCGGGCAGGTTTGCAAGAATTGCCAGGTTCGGCTGGCGGTCTTGGATACCTTCAGGGACAAAAAAAGCCGCGAGCAGATCGAGACCTGCCTCCCCTTTCCTGCGAACGGGGGCGCAGAGGAGCGCTGCCTGTCAGTTTCCACCGCCTATCTGGAATACGATGGCAACGGGCGTGTCCTTGTGTGCGTGCAGGACATCACTGAGCGGGTGAGGGCGGAAGAAGCACTACGAGAGAGTGAAGCCAAATATCGCCGTATCGCGGACAATGTGACCGACGTCGTCTTCACGACGGACCTGAATTTCAACACAACCTACATCAGCCCTTCTATTCAAAAATTGATTGGTGTATCTCCACAGACGTATCTTCAAATGGGGCTGGAGGAAAGGCTCCCACCGCAAACCATTAAGAAATTCCAGAACATATTAATACAGGAGCTGGAAAAAGAAAAAGATCCTGCTGTTGGTAGGGGAAGAACGATAGTCGTTGAAGGCGAACATTATAAACCTGATGGTAGCACCATCAATATCTCCATGCATGTATCTTTTATCCGGGATGAAAAAGGGATCCCAATAGGAATACTAGGTGTTACCCGGGACATCACTGAGCGCAAGCGCGCGGAAGCAGAAAGAGAAAAACTCCAGTCTCAGTTGCTGCAGGCCCAGAGGCTGGAATCTGTCGGCAGGCTGGCCGGCGGCGTAGCCCATGATTTCAACAACATGCTTTCCGTGATTCTCGGTTACGGAGAGAACCTTCTCCATCAGCTCCACCCGGGAGATCCCCTGCGCGAGGATGTGAAAGAAATCGTTGAGGCCGGCAAACGTTCTGCCGCCCTGATCCGACAACTCCTGGCTTTCAGCCGCAAGCAGACCCTGCAGCCCGAGGTGCTGGATCTTAATAAACTGCTTCAGGATCTGGAAAATATGCTGCACCGTCTCATCGGCGAAGACATCGAATTAAAACTGGCGCTTTCGGATAAAATCGGTCGCGTGATGGCGGATCCGGGCCAGGTGGAGCAGGTGATCATGAATCTTGCGGTCAACGCCCGGGACGCCATGCCGGGCGGCGGCAAGCTCATGATCGAGACCGCCGATGTGGAACTGGATGAGGATTACGCAAGTACCCATGCCGGCGTTACACCGGGAAAGTATGTGATGCTGGCCGTGACCGATAACGGAAGCGGCATGGACAGGGAAACGCTGTCGAACGTATTCGAGCCGTTCTTTACCACCAAGGAAAAGGGGAAAGGCACCGGGCTGGGTCTTTCCACGGTGTACGGCATTGTGAAACAGTCCGGCGGGAACATCTGGGCCTATTCCGAGCCCGGGCTCGGCACGACGTTCAAGATCTACCTGCCGCAAACCGAGGCGGAACCCAAAGGGAAAGCGAAAGCGGCAAAAAAAGAAACCACAAAGGGTGCAGGCGAGAAGATCCTGGTGGTGGAAGATAATGAAAACCTGAGAAACCTGATGGCAACGATGCTTTCCAGGCTGGGCTATAAGGTGACCCTGGCGGCCAACGGCGGCGAGGCCCTGCTGCTCATGGAAAAAAAGGGCCTCAAACCCGACCTGGTGATCACCGATGTGGTGATGCCGAAAATGAGCGGCAAAGAGCTGGCGGATCGTCTGCGCGAGATCCACCCCGACCTGAAGGTGCTGTACATGTCCGGCTACACGGACAACGCCATCGCCCACCACGGGATTTTGGATCCCGGCATCCCCTTTATCCAGAAGCCCTTCACCCTCGGCGACATTGCCCAAAAAGTCCGGGCGGTATTGCAGGGGGATTAGGACGGGCCCACCCCCCCCGGAGGACCAAATCATAATTTTAGAGGGCCACACCCCCCTGGAGGGCCACGCTCCGTCGTGGCCGTATTTTGGACCGGATGTTCCTGCTGTCAATCAACGCATTTTCCACACCTATTGAAAGAGCATTCAGGGTATTTTTCATGATGGCCCTATGCCGGCTCATGTTAAGGGAGCGTAAAGATGTCCCACCTCCAGCGCTGCCAGGAACTCTTTTTGTTCGGCCTTCAGGGGGCTGGCCAGCTTCCTTTGGCCTTTGAGGGTTATCACCAGCGTATTGGTAAACTTGGTGGTCATTGATTCCGGTGTCGATACTATGGGGGCGCCGATAATGAATCTCTCGTGATAAAGCGATCGCAGGTCTGTGACGGGGCCGTGGGGCCCTGGCGAATGGCTTGCCAAAAATTCGTCGATTCATTATGAGGTGGCTTCATCCGGCTTTCTGCGATACCGGCCATGAGGGCAAATAGCGAGGAGAAACGATGAAAATCAAAACAACCGCAGCGGTTTGGCTGGTATGGATGGTACTGACGGGGATCGCCGGCGCTACGGCGCCGGCAGCCGTGCCGCACATAGAGATCCCTTCACTGGCGTACACCTTCGACCCGGTGGCCGAGGGGGAGGCGGTGGTGCACGATTTCGTGGTGCGCAACACCGGCGAAGCCGAGCTGGAGATCTACAAGGTCCGCACCGGCTGAGGGTGCACGGCCGTTTCCTTTCCGAAGCGGCTCCCTCCCGGCGGCGAGGGAAAGATCACCCTGAAGTTGAGTACCTCGGGCTACGGCGGCGAAACCATGCGCAAGGGCGCCCGGGTGGAATCCAATGACCCGAACCGTCCCGCCGTGGAGCTGGCCATCGGCGGCGAGGTGCTGCGCGTTGTCACCATCCAGCCCGGTCGTCTCGTGTTCCAGGGCGAGGGCGACAAGCCGATGCGCCAGACGGTGACCATTGTGCCAGAACCCCGTTTCGCCTTCAAGTTGCTGAAGGTGGAAACCAACGCCGGCAAGCGGTTCATCGACTACCGGCTGGAAGAGATCCGGCACAACGGCCAGCCGGCCTATCGCCTGACGGTGGAGAACCGGCGCACACAACCGGGCCGCTACGCCGAAACCCTCACCTTGCATACCGACAGCCCCATCCGGCCCAAGCTGTTCGTCCACGTTTACGGCAACATCCTTGCGCCCAAGCAAGCCGAAGGGGGCGAGCAGTCGCAGGGCGCTTCGCCCAAGGCGGTGCGATGATGGCGATGATCCAGGTGGTGACCTTCGATTGCGACGGGGTGATGTTCGATTCCCGGGAGGCCAACGCAGCCTACTACAACCGGGTGCTGGCGCAGTTTTCGCGTTCCCCGTTGACCGCCGACCAGTTGGCCTTCACCCACATGAATACCGTGGACGCCTCGCTGCGTTTCCTGTTTCCCGACGAAAAGGAATACCAGGCGGCCCAGGCCTTTCGCCGCACCCTCACCTATCTGCCGTTTGTTCCCTACATGCGGATCGAACCGCATCTCAAACCGTTGCTGCGGCGCTTGAGACCGGCGTGCAAGACGGCCGTGGCCACCAACCGCACCGACACGATGCACCGGGTGCTGGAGGACCATGACCTGACCGGGGACTTCGACCTGGTGGTGGGCGCCCTGGACGTGCCGCGGCCCAAGCCCCATCCGGACAGCCTGCTGAAGATCGCGGGCCACTTCGCCGTGGCACCCGAGGAAATGATTTTCATCGGCGATTCGACCCTTGACGCCGAGGCTTCGGCCGCTGCGGGGGTTCCGTTTGTCGCCTATCAGAACCGGGAACTGCCGGCAATTCACCACATTGACGCCCTCGATCAAGTGGCCGGCATCGTGGAGCGCTCCGGGGTGAGGCTTCCCGCCTGAGCCCCCACGGTCCAGGCGAACTCCTGCGATAAAGGAGACGCTTCACCGGCGATTCGTCTGTGACTACGCGCAACTGCCTGATAAATTTCCTGGAACTTTCAGCCGTTCGAAATGGTTCCCCGATCAGGCCTGCCCGGACTCGATCCGGGCAATCCATGCTCATCGGAACGAGGCGGCGGAAGCCGCCGGCAAACTTTAAAACCCGCTGTCACCGGAGGCTGACAAGGGCCGAGCGCGGAGCCCCACTTTGACGGTATTCTATCCCTGCCGCTTGACAAGGTCGCCGCGCATGGGATACGACGGCAACGACTGCTCGTTCGAGCAGGTGTCCGGGTGCGCATTTTGCGCTCAATAGGGAACTCCGTGCAAATCGGGGGCGGGCCCGCCGCTGTGATCGGGGACGAAAGCTGCATCCAGGCCACTGCACCGGAACATCGGTGCGGGAAGGCGTAGCCGGTAGGAAGATCCGAGAGCCAGAAGACCTGCCCGGGCAGACGCGGCAGCGGTGCGTGGAGCGCCCGCTGGCCCGGATCTTGAGGATAAATCAGGGAATCCCCGGATCGAAGCATTTTTCGGTCCGGGGATTTTTTTGTTCTTCGACAACAATGCTGTTTGTCGGCGTTTGGGTGCTCGCTTGCGAGCGCAAGGGGAACCCCGTGCAAATCGGGGACGGGCCCGCCGCTGTGATCGGGGACGAAAGCCGCAGGAAGTCACTGCATCGGCGTAACGATGTGGGAAGGCGCGGCCGGTAGGAGGATCCGAGAGTCAGAAGACCTGCCCGAGCGCCAAGGTTGCGCACCGCCGCGGCAGGGGTGCGCCGTTTTTGATTCGGGGATGAAACAGGGACGTCCCGGATCGCGACCGGTGTCGCGGTGCCGGGAAAAAGCCCGGCCCGCCACCCTCATGTTCATATCAAGGAGGAGAAGATGGGAAAATGGCGCGGTTTGGGAGTGTTGGTCGTTTTGGGAATGACGCTGATGGCCGCCACTGCGACGGTACAGGCGGCGGGCGATGACCCGGTTCAGATCGAAGATCTGGTGGTCACCGCCACCCGCACGGAAACAAACATCGACAAGGTTGGTGGTACCAGCGTCACCGTGATCACGACCGAGGAAATTCAGGCCAAGGGGTACCTGACAGTGGAGGAAGTGCTCAAGGGATCGCCTGGCATCGATGTCAAGGCCAACGGGGGACCCGGCACGTTGACGTCGGTTTCGATTCGTGGTGCCGACAGCAAGAACACATTGGTTCTCATTGACGGCATCATGGTGAATGATGCCTCGGCCATCAGCCGCCAGGCGGATTTGGCCAATCTGACCACCGACAACATCGAACGCATCGAGATCGTGCGAGGCCCCCAGAGCGTGCTCTACGGCAGCAACGCCACTGCGGGGGTGATCAACATCATCACGCGTAAGGGAGACGGAAAACCACGGGTCTACGCCGGCATGGAAGGCGGTTCATACGATACCTGGAAGGCTTACGGCGGCGCTTCCGGTGAGATCGGAGACGTATTCAACTTCGCCCTGGCTGCCTCCAAGACGGAAACGGGCGGTTTCTCCATTGCCGATGCCGACAACGACCGGATTCCTCAGGGCGCCAGTACCGACGAAGACGACGGTTGGCGCAACACGACGTTTTCGGGGCGTTTTGGCTTGGATATCGAAGACCGATTCATCTTTGGCGTGACGCTGCGCCATATCGATTCCACTGTGGATGCCGATGACTTCGACTTCGCCGGATATGCCGTGGACAACAGCTTCGGCCCCGGCATGCCGGAAGCTTCCCGCCAGGACAGCAAGCAGACATTCTTTCGAACCGACGCCAAAGCGAAATTTTTGGATGGGTTGCTCTCGACCGCCGTTTACTACAGCAAAGCCATTCAGGATCGGGAATTTTACGACAACAACAACAAACTGAGCGGCGATTATGAATCGAAAACCGATGAGGTGGGCGGGCAGGTCGATATGAATTTTAAACACAACGTGCTCTCCATGGGCGCCGTCTTTCTGGACGAAGGCTTCGAGAGCGATATCGAGAAAGAAAAGACGGCCAATACCGACAGCTTTTGGATTCAAAATCACTTTTTCTGGCAGGACTGGTTCGAACTGGTCGCTGGCTTGCGAATGGACGACCATGAGGAATTCGGCAGTGAGACCACCTATCGCATCGCCCCGTCTTTAACGCTTCCGCATACGGGTACAGTGCTGAAGGGGGCCTATGCCACCGGCTTTCGCACCCCCTCTCTTTATGAACTTTACGCCGCTGCCGTTCCGGCATGGTTTTTCGCCGGTGGCAACGAGAAACTCGAGCCGGAAACGAGCAAGGGCTGGGAGGTCGGCTTGGCGCAACCCTTCTGGCAGGGGCGCTTAAAGATCGGAACGACCTATTTTGAAATGAAGTTTGAAGATCGTATCGGATATGTCACCGATCCGGTCACCTGGCAAGGGACTTACGAAAACCTGGACGGTACGTCAAAGAGCCGGGGCCTGGAAAGTTTCATCGCCTGGCAGGCGATGGATCGATTGAACCTGCGTCTCGATCACACTTACACCCATTCGGTGGACGCGGAAGACGAAAGGCTTATCCATCGTCCCTTGAACAAGGTGCGGTTTAATCTGGACTACCAGCCGGTAGAGGCGCTGAAACTCAACCTGGACATTCAGTGGGTGGACGAACGCGACGAAGATCCGAGCTTCAATTACGATAAAGACGGCAATCCGGTGCAAGAGCTGGATGCCTACACCCTGGTCAACCTCTCGGCGCGTTACCGCTTAACCCCGCGCCTGGAAATTTACGGCCGGGTGGAGAACCTTTTTGACGAGTTTTACGAGGAGGCTTGGAGCTACGCAACGCCGGGCCTGTCGGCTTATGCCGGCATCCGGGTCAACTACTAGCGGATCCCCGGCCGGGATCGGCCTCCGGTGCCGGCCGGCCTCTTATGAGAACATTGAAATTTGAAACGAGTTCGGCTGAGAAATGTTGTTTGATGCGCGGATCAGACGCCCAATACTGAGCGTTGCGGTATGGTTGAGCCTCTGGCTGACATTCGCTGGGCCGGCCGTGGCCGCGGAGCTGGCATTCGTCGACGCCGACGGACGGCGCATCTCCCTTGACGCCCCGCCGCAGCGGGTGGTGAGCCTCGTGCCGGCGGTCACGGAAATCATTTTCGCCCTGGGCGCCGGTGATCGGATCCGGGCCGTCACCTACCACGATACCTGGCCTCCCGAAGCGGCAGCGCTTCCCGTGGTGGGCGGCTTTGCCGCCCCGGATCCCCGGCGGATCGCCGCTGTCGCGCCGGAGGTGGTTTTCGTCTCTTCCTTGCACAAGGAGACGGCGGCCATCTTGAGCGCCAACGGGATTCAACCCATCGCCTTGGACATCGATTCGATCCAGGACAGCTACATGGCCATCGAACGGCTGGGGGCCATTTTTCGGCGCCGTGCCGCTGCCAAGGCCTTGGTGGACCGGTGCCAAGCCGACCTGGATCTCGTGGCCGCCAAGGTGGACAAGATCCCCCTGGCCCAGCGGTTGCGGGTGATACGCTTCATGGGCGGCGAGGAGGTGGCGGCGCCCGGGGACGATTCGTTCCAAAACGAGATGATCCGGGCCGCCGGCGGCATCCCGCCGGCGATAGGCAAAACCGGGGACGTGGTGGAAGTGTCGCTGGAGCAATGGCAGCGCTTCAATCCCCAGGTGATCTACGGCTGCGGCGGCGACCGCCAGGCCGCGGCCCGCCTCCTCGACCGGCCGGGCTGGCGGGACGTTGAGGCGGTGAAAAACAAGCGCCTGCTCTTTTTCCCCTGCGATCTGACCTGCCGCTGCGGGGTGCGGACGCCCGGTTTCGTCGCCTGGCTGGCCTCGCGCCTCTACGCAGACGCCTTTGCCCGGCAAGGCGATCAGGTTCACCCCGACGCCGTGGTCGGCAAGCGTCCCCTGGTTTTGGACCTGCCCTACGTGGCGCGGGCCGGCATCGTTGAAAGCCGCATCCACGATTTTGTCAACAAGACCCTGGCGGTCGATTTCAACCAACCGTTGACCGTTGTTTCAACCCTGGAAGGCCAGCGCGAGGGGGTTTTGACCGTGGCTAACCACCACTGGCCGCCGCCCTGCTGGAGCCTGGGGCATGACGCCGGCCTGGCGTCCGAGCGTCTGCGGGTGTGCCGGGTTTTGGGGCGGCGGCCCGAGACTACGGCGCTTCTTTTCACCGGCGCCGACGTCGACCGCCTCTCCGTCCAGCAACGAAACCATCGGGAGATGGCCGTGACCGCCCTGGTCACCGCCGGGATCGAGTCCAACGCCCGGCGGGCCGGCTGTGACGCCGGCCACTGGTACGAGCCGGGCACCATTAACATCATTTTGATGACCAACATGCAGCTCAGCCCGCGGGCCATGACCCGGGCCCTGGTCACCGCCACCGAGGCCAAGTCCGCCGCCTTGCAGGACCTGGATATCCGCAGCAGCGTGGCGCCCCATCGGCCGGCCACCGGCACCGGCACCGACAACATCATCGTGGTCCAGGGGGCCGGGACCGCCATCGACAATGCGGGCGGCCACAGCAAAATGGGGCAGCTCATCGCCGAGGCGGTGGCCGCCGGGGTGCGGGAGGCGATCTTCAGGCAAAACGGCATCGCGGCGAGGCGGCCCCTGGTGCAGCGGATGGCGGAGCGCGGGGTGAACCTGTGGAACGTGGTTGCCGATACATCCTGCGACTGCGCCGGCCGCCGGGGCGAGCTGGGCATCGTCCTGGAGCGGCTGTTGCTGGAAGATCGGTACACCGGTTTTATCGAAGCAGCCATGGCGCTTGACGATGCCCAGGCCGCCGGACGCCAGACGGACCTATCCCTTTTTGATGCCTGGTGCCGCCAGGTGGCCGCCGAGATCGCCGGCGCGCCGGTGTCGCTTGAAGACGAGGCACGCGTTCCCTCAGCGCCGGGCGCTGCGCTCCAGAGGGCCTTGGCGGCGATGATGGCCGGAATAAGCGCGCGCCCCCGGCAAGGCGGTCTCCCATGAGGTGGCGGATAATCCATAATCTGCGGCTGACGCTGATTTTTTTCCTGCCGACGGTGTTGCTGGCCGCCGTGACCGCCGCCGGGCAGACGCGCCGGGTCACCGACCTGGCCGGCCGCACCATGCAGGTGCCCATCGACCCCCAGCGCGTGGTGAGCATGGCGCCGAGTGCCACGGAGATCGTCTTTGCCATCGGCCGGCAGGACCGGTTGGTGGGAGTCAGCCGCTTTTCCGACACCCCGGCGGCGGCCCGCTCCCTTCCCAAGGTGGGCTCCTACGTGCACCTGGACCTGGAGCGCATCGTGGCCCTGAAGCCGGATCTTTGCCTGGCGATTCGGGACGGCAACCCCAAGGTGGTGGTGGACCGCCTGGAGGCGATGCAGATTCCCGTTTATGCCGTCGATCCCCGGGACCTCGAGTCGGTGATGGAAACCATTGCCGCCCTGGGGGATCTGCTCAATGCCCGCGAGGCGGCCCAGCGACTGGTGGACGACATGCAGCAGCGCATCGCGGCGGTGGATCGGCGGGTGGCCAGGGCCTCGCATCGGCCCCGGGTTTTTTTGCAAATCGGAATGACGCCCATCGTATCGGCCGGCACGTCCACTTTTCTCCACGAGCTGATTACCCGCGCCGGCGGCGTCAATGTGGCGGCCGGAGCCACCGTCTATCCGCGTTTCAGCCAGGAGCAGGTCATCGCCCTGGCCCCGGAGGTGCTCATCATTACCTCCATGAACCGCGAGGGGCTTTTCCAACGGGCCCTGGCCGAGTGGCGCCGCTGGCCCCAGGTGCCGGCAGTGGCCAATAACCGCGTCCACATCGTGGACTCCAACTGCCTTGACCGGCCCAGCCCGCGCCTGGTGGAAGGCCTGGAGCAGCTGGCCCGGCTCATCCACCCGAACCTTTTCGAGGCCTCGCCATGACTGCCCAGCGTGCCAATGTCACGCCGACGCGGGTGCTGGCAGTGAGCGCCGGCTTGTTGCTTCTGCTGGCCCTTTCCATCGTGGCGGCGGTTTCCTTCGGGTCCTCGGAGGTCGGGCCGGCGGCCGCCTGGCGGGCCTTGACCGGCGGGCCGGGCTCGGTGGACGCCGGCGCAGCCATCGTCTGGCGCATCCGGTTGCCCCGGGCCCTGCTGGCGGCCGTTACCGGCGCTAGCCTCTCTTTGGGGGGATTGGTGTTCCAGGCGTTGCTGCGCAACCCTCTGGCCGAACCGTATATCCTGGGTATTTCGGGCGGCTCGGCGATTGGGGCCATCACGGGGATTCTCCTCGGGCTGGCTCATTTTCCCGGTGTCAGCCTCTTCGCATTCGTTGGGGCCCTGGCCACTTTGGGGCTGATTTTGGCCATGAGCGCCGGGCAAAGCCTGTTTCAGCGCGACGCCCTGCTGCTGTCCGGGGTGATGGTCAACGCCTTCTGCTCGGCCCTGATCATGTTCCTGCTCACCTTGAGCCAGGACGGCCGCTTGCACAGCATCCTCTTCTGGTTGATGGGCAACCTGGGGACCATCGGCCTCGGTCAACTCGGATTGCTCGCGGCCCTGGTGGCCCCCTGCTTTGTGGCCATCTTTCTGCTGGCCCACCCGATGAACTTGATGCTGCTGGGCCGCGAACTGGCCTCCTCCAGCGGGGTTCCGGTGCGGGCGGTGACCATCGCCTTGCTGGTGGCTGCCTCCTTGATGGTCAGCGTCACCGTGAGCCACTGCGGGCTGGTGGGTTTCGTGGGCCTGGTGGTGCCGCATCTGCTGCGCATGCTCCTTGGCAGCGATCACCGGCTCCTGGTGCCGGCCTGCATTTTCGGCGGCGGTACCTTCGTGGTGGGCTGCGACCTGCTGGCTCGGGTCCTGCCGGAACAGGGCGAAATGCCCGCCGGGGTGATCACGGCCATGATCGGCGCGCCGCTGTTCATCTACTTGTTGAGGCGGTCGCGGCAGTAAGCGGGATCCGCCTGGCGGATGAACCGCAAACCGGCGTTGACCAACACGCGCTTTTTGGCGGCCGGGCCATCTGGAATTCTGGTAAAGAAGGTTTTTTCATGCCATGCGGCCAAACGATCTGAAAACGGGGCGGCGATGAGCCATTCGGTGGCCATTCGGGGAGTGCGGTTTGCCTACGGTCGCCAGGCGGTGATCGAAAACCTGTCGCTGGAGATCGCCGAGGGGGATTTTTTCGCGGTGATCGGGCCCAACGGGTCGGGCAAGACCACTTTGCTGCGCCTGATCCTCGGCAGCCTGACGCCCCAGGCCGGCGACATCGCCGTCTTCGGCCGTCCCCTGGCCGGCTACAGCCGGCGCGAGCTGGCCCGGCGTATCGCCCTGGTGCCCCAGGGCAGTGTGCCGGTTTTTTCCTTTGCCGTGGAGGAGCTCGTGCGCATGGGCCGGGCCCCGCACCTGGGCCTGCTCGGCTTCGAGGCCGCCGAGGACATTGACGAGGCGGCCCGGGCCATCGCCGCCGTAGGGCTGGAAGCGTTGGCCCGGCGCCCCATGGAGCAGCTCAGCGGCGGCGAGCAGCAGCGGGTCTGGATCGCCCGCGCCCTCTGCCAGCAGCCGCGCCTGATGCTCCTGGACGAACCGACGGCGGCCCTGGACATGGGCCATCAGCTCCAGATCATGCGCCTTCTGGCCCGGCTGCGGCGTGAACGCGGGATGACGGTGGTGATGGTCTCCCACGACCTGAACCTGGCAGGCATGTTCGCCACCCGGATGCTGCTGCTTCACGGCGGCCGGGCCGTCTGCACCGGCACCCCGCAAGAAGTGCTGCAGCCCGCGCACATCCGCACCGCCTACGGCTGCGAGGTGCTGGTGGACCGTCATCCCCAGGGGGATTTTCCCCGGCTGACGCTGCCGGTGGATCCTGCCGTCGCTGACGGAAGCCGGATGTGACGCGAAACGGGTATGGCTGCGATACGCAATTTGCGCAATCAGCAGCTGGCTATCCCCTCCAGAAATTTTCAGCCCTCTGAAATAGATCCCGGGTCGGTGCCCGGGATGACGAGCGCTGCAAAACGCCGGATCAAGCTTTGTCATTCCGGTTTTTTCCCGTCATTCCTGCGCGAAAGCAGGGATCCATGTTCAAGGGATGCGGCCCGGATCTGGTCATCCAGGCCGCGGCGATCATGGCCCGCACGTAGATCCCGCTGCCGGTGGCTTCGGGGCGCTGGCTGAGCAGATGAAGGATGCGCATGGGGATTTTAAGCCCCAGCGAGGCTTTCAAAGTGTCAACAGGTAACGCCAGAAGTCGGCGGCGCTCCTGGCCACGAAATCGATGCCCGCCCGTTCGGCCAGATCCGGGTCGGCGGCGAATATCGGTCCGCCGGCCACGATGCGGACGGCCGGGTCGATTTGCCGGCGGATGGCGACCAGGTCCGGTTCGGTGTCGAACTGCAAGACGGTCATCCCGAGCAGGTGGGGGCGGTGTACCCGGCAGCCGTCCACGATGGCTTCAGCCGTGAGCAGCTTGCCCAGGTGCACCCGGCGCAGGCCGGCGGCCTCGGCAAAGCGGTGAATCACTTCCAGGCCGTGACCGAAGCTGTCGTCCAACGTGGCGGTGGCCATGAGGGGCGGATCGGGCCACAGGCTTTCAATTTGTCTTTCCCGGCGCCAGGCGGCCACCTTTTCAGCGGCCTTGAGCAACTGTTGCCGGGACGGGCTTGCCCGGGGACGCCATTCTTCGAGCTGCGCGGTGATCTGCGCCCGCAGTGCCGTGGCGCCGCCATCGGTCTTGTGGGGGGATGGCATCTTTATGCTTTCAGGGTCTCGACGAATTCGGCCACGGCCGCGGTGAACGTTTCGACGGCCTCCAGATGGGGAGCGTGGCCGACTTGCGGCAGGACCAGGGGCCGGGCCGGGCCGGCGACGGAATGGACGATGGCCTCGACCTGGGCCGGCTCCCCGTAGGGATCGGCGGCGCCCTGGATCGCCAACACGGGGCAGCGGACGCCGGCGATGTCGTCGGTGATGCGCCAGTGGCGGAACCACGGGGCCAGCCAGGTGTCCGCCCAGGCGAAAAAGACCGCGTCGGTCTGTTCCCCGTGGTAGCGCTTCAGGCGGGATTGCAACTTGCCATGGTAGGCGGCTACCGCCTTCCGGATGCCGGCCAGGGTGGTTTCGTCCACGAAGACATGGGCTGCCTCGGTGACGATGCCGGCGCAGCGTTCGACGAATTTTGCTCCGAAGAGCAGTGCAATGGTGCCGCCGTCGCTGTGGCCGATGAGCACGGCCCGCCGGATGCCCAGCCTATCGAGCAGGGGGGGAAGGTATTGGTAGGCCTCCAGGTGGAGGTAGTCGATGCGGCGCGGCTCGCTGCAAGGGGTACTGCGGCCGTAGCCGCGCCGGTCGAAGACCACCGCGGTGCGGCCGGTCTGCTGGGCGAGCCGGGCCGGCAGGTTGCGCCAGAACTCGATGCAGCCCAGCCCTTCGTGAAGAAACACCAAGGGCGCAGGCTCGTCCGGCGCTGTCAGCGGTTGGTGGATTTGCACCCGAAGCCGGTAGCCGTTGACGTCAACCCACTGTTCGCTTGGCGCTGGTTTGGTCATTTAAAACATCCGTCATTACGGGCGCTGACCCGGGATCCATTTCAAAAGGCGGAAGGTTCCCGGAAGATTCCAGAGAGCCGATCTCAAGGTAGCGATGCCGATGGTTCCCTGTCAAGCCTGCCCGGCCAACCGCTGGGCCAGCCGGGTGAAGCGCCGCCGGGGCCGGTCGTTGGCCACCGCCATGGCCAGGGCGCGGCGCTGGCCCACGATTACCGCCAGGCGGCGGGCCCGGGTGATGGCGGTGTAGACCAGGTTGCGCTGGAGCATGAGGTGGTGCTGGGTCATCAGCGGCATGACGATGCACGGGTACTCGGATCCCTGGCTCTTGTGCACCGACACCGCGTAGGCCAGCACCAGATCGTCGAGTTCGGAAAGGGCATAGAGCACCGGGCGCCCGTCGAAAACCACCGTCACGCCTTCGGGGCCGGCGGACGCCACCCGCCCGATGTCGCCGTTGAAGACTTCCTTGTCGTAGTCGTTGCGGATCTGCATCACCTTGTCGCCGGGACGCCAGCGGCCGGCGGTTTGCGGCCCGCTTTCCCCGGCCGGGTTGAGGGCGGCTTGCAGCAGCGCGTTGAGCTGGTGGGTGCCCACCTCGCCCCGGTGCATGGGGGTGATGACCTGGATGTCTTCCATCGGGTCGAAGCCGAAGCGGTCGGGGATGCGCTCCACCACCAGCTTTAAAATTGTTTCCGAAACGACCCGGGGATCGCTTTTTTCGATGAAGTAGAAATCGTTTTCTTCGGAGGCCGTTTCGCGCAGCGGCATTTCTCCGGCGTTGATGCGGTGGGCGTTGATCACGATGCGGCTGCGTTGGGCCTGGCGGAAGATTTCGTTGAGAATAACCACCGGTGCCAGACCCGAGGCGATGACGTCCGCCAACACGCTTCCCGGTCCCACCGAGGGGAGTTGGTCCACGTCACCCACCAACACCAGCGTGGTACCCGGGGTCAGGGCTCTGACCAGGTGGTACATCAGGACGGTGTCGATCATCGAGGCCTCGTCCACCACCAGCAGGTCGGTCTTCAAGGGATGTTCGGCGTTGTGCAAAAAGCGTCGCTCCCGGGGGCTGAACTCCAGCAGCCGGTGCACCGTGCACGCCTCGGCCCCGGTGCTTTCGGCCAGGCGTTTGGCGGCCCGGCCGGTAGGGGCGGCCAGTCGGACCCGGTGCCGGAAGCGCTGGTAGATGTTCAGGATAGCCCGGACGATGGTGGTCTTGCCCGTGCCCGGGCCGCCCGTGATCACCAGGACGCCGCCGGCCAGGGCCCTGCCTACCGCCTCGCGTTGACGGTCGGCCAACTCGATACCCAACTGCCGTTCGCCGTTGGCCACGG
>Ga0190329_1000195_pt1 | contig 18039 bp, 12 predicted proteins | sample 48720423_MG_FD_161655 | JGI IMG/M metagenome (GOLD analysis project Ga0190329, IMG submission 161655) | Hydrothermal vent sediment bacterial communities from Southern Trench, Guaymas Basin, Mexico - 4872-04-2-3_MG | ecosystem: Environmental > Aquatic > Marine > Hydrothermal vents > Sediment ... | reverse complement strand
CAAGATTTAAAGGCATTTTAACTAAAAATACTCTATACCCCCTTTCAGAAATTTTGTAGCATAAAGGAGAATAAGCCTCAGGGTAGACAAAACCACCAGGATAAAATATAATAGCCATATTTTTTTTATTAACTGGGTTAAAAAGGATGAAGTCATTTTCAATTAATACATTAACTATTTCATTTGATATCAGGTAATTTTCCACCCCTTTTTCTGGTTTGTAATTTAAATTATTGAAAATTCCTATAAGAGAAATTCCTAAAACTGAAATGATAATTAATGTCCATATCCATTTATTCACTTGTTTTACCTCCCATTATTTTTATCACAAGAATGTATAGGAAAAAATTTCATATGTTTTGATTCTTTAAATAATGATTAGGATTATTTTTTTAAAAAAGTATAATCGAGAGTAATTACTTCAAATTATCTATTTTAAAGATTGATTTAAAAAATTCAAAGTGATTAAATTGAAAGGAGTTAGTTAGTAAACTTACCTTACTAATTAAAGGGGGTTTTATTATGTTGAGAAAGAAAAGTTTATTTTTGGTAATTTTAGTTTCACTTTTGTTAATGATAACTTCGTTGTATGCAGCAGTCAAAATTCAATTTTGGCATATGTATGATTCTGGGCCTGCGAAAGAACTTATGGATTCTCTAATTGCAGAGTTTAACGAGATGCACAAAGGTGAAATTGAAGTAGAAGATTTAGGAATTTCTTTCTGGGATTACTGGGATAAGCTTGGAGTTGCTATTGCTGCTGGCCAAGAACCAGATGTTTTTCAGAATGATTTAGGAAATGTTGGAGGAAGGGCTGACAGCGGGCTTCTGGAAAATTTGTTACCTTATTTAAAAGAAAAAGGTGTTAATCCTGATGAAGTATTTTTTGAAGAACCTTTGAAAATGTGTAAATTAGGAGAAGGATTATATGCACTACCGTTTGAAACGGATGTTCGATTATTATTTTATAATAAGAAATTATTCAAAGAAGCAGGACTAGATCCTAATACACCTCCTAAAACATGGGATGAACTATGGGAATTTGCTGATAAGATAACAAAAGTAAACGAAGATGGTAGTTATGATGTTTTAGGATTCAATCCGATTTACGGTCAATCTTATTTTTGGATGTATGTTTGGGGTAATGGTAAATCATTCATTGATGAAAATGGTAATATAGTGGTTAATAGTCCAGAAATAGTGAAATTACTTGAAGAATGGCAGGAAATGATTGATAAATTAGGTGTAGAAAAATTGGATGAGTTTAATGCAACATATGGTTGGGGCCCTTCAGATGCCTTTTTAAATAACAAGCTTGGAATGGTAATTCAGGTTGGTAATTTTATTTCTCAAATTAAAACATTTGCACCAGATTTAGAATATGGAGTTGCTTATATTCCTTATCCAAAAACATATGCTTCATGGTCAAATGGTTTTTCGTTGGAACTTTCTTCAAGAAGTAAACATAAAAAAGAAGCTATAGAATTTATGTTATTTTTAACTAGTAAAGAGCCCCAATTCAAATTAGCAAAAACCCTTTCTTCATTGGTATGTAATGTCAAAGCTGCTTATGATCCCGAGTTGATGTCCAATCCTGAATGGAGAATTCAGGTCAATACTCTTAATTTTACAAAATTTAGACCTTTTGTTTTAGAAGCTCCAAAATGGTATGAAGAGCTTCAAAAAGCAGTAGATGAAGTAAAATATGGCAAAAAAACTCCTCAAAAAGCTCTAGATGATGCTCAGAAACGAATTTTGTCTGAGATTGAAAAGTATAGGTTAACCCATAAAAAATAAATTCCTATCCCCCTTACAGATTTGTAAGGGGGATATTTGAAATTTTTTAGGAGGAAAAGAAATGAAAAACTATCATTCAAAACAAAGAACAGTAGGTTTTTTATTTGCTTTGCCATGGTTAATAAACTTATTTATTTTTGTCTTGTTGCCAATAGTTATCTCTCTTTATTTAAGTTTTACTAATTATGACATGTTTAATCCTCCTAAATGGATAGGATTTACGAATTATAAGATTTTATTTAAATATGATTTTTCTTTTTGGAAAGCTTTGGGAAATACATTATATTATATGTTTGGTTCGGTCTTCTTAAAAGTTTTTTTAGCATTAGTTTTAGCAGTTTTATTGAATAATGCAAGGAAAGGAATGGGAATATTTAGAACTATTTTTTTCCTGCCGGTTGTACTTCCTACAATACCAGTAATGTTTTTATGGATGATGTTATTTAATCCAAGAAACGGCTTGATAAACAAGATTTTAGGTTTTTTTGGAATAAAAGGTCCCATGTGGTTGAGTTCACCAACATGGTCCAAACCAGCGTTAATTCTAATGAGTTTGTGGGGTATTGGGGGAATAATTATTATATTTTTAGCAGCACTTCAGGAAATTCCAAAACATGTTTATGAAGCGGCAAGACTGGATGGTGCCAATGAAGTGCAGATTTTTTTCAAAATAACAATGCCGTTGCTAACTCCAATAATTTTCTTTAATATTTTAACGGGGTTGATTGCTGCATCGCAGGTTTTTGCAGAAGCATACATTATGACTGGAGGAGGTCCACTTGAGTCTACCACTTTTGTTAATTTAAAAATATATTTGCTTGCATTTAAACAATCTAATATGGGATATGCTTCAGCGATGGCGTGGATGATGTTTTTAGTTTTAGTACCACTTTCATTAGTTGTTTATAAAGTTTTCAAAAAGATGACTGCAGTTTGAGGTGGATTGTATGGGTAAATTCGTTAAAAAGATTAGTATAAGAAAATTAATTGTTTATTCAATATTAATAGGTCTTTCAGTTGTTTTTATAATTCCTCTTGTTTGGATGATATCAACTTCTTTAAAACCTGACGATGAGGTTATGTTAGTAAAACTTTTTCCTTCAAAACCTCAATGGTCTAATTACATTAATGCAATAAAATCATTCCCATTTTTAAGGTATTTAATGAACACTGTTTTTTTAACAGTTGTTATAACCTTTGGGACCGTTTTGACAGGTTCTTTGGTTGCATATAGTTTTGCAAAAATGAAGTGGAAAGGTAGAAATCTTTTTTTCTACATAACAATTGCTACCATGTTTATTCCAGGTCAGGTGTTAATAGTTCCTGTTTATATTATTTATTCTAAGATTGGATTAGTTAATACTTATTTTCCATTAATAATACCTGCATTTTTAGGTGGTGGGGCGTTTACAATTTTTCTTTTAAGACAATTTTTTATTGCCTTACCAGATGAGTTAATTGAAGCCGCAAGGCTAGATGGAGCCTCTGAATTGAAAATCTTTTTTAAATTAATTTTACCAATTTCAAAACCAGCTTTGATTACTGTGAGTATTTTTACAATTTTATTTGCTTGGAATGATTTTTTTGGCCCACTGATTTATCTACATAAAAGTGAATTATGGACGCTTTCAATAGGGTTAAGAAGTTTTCAACAAAGATATACAACCAATTGGAATCTTTTGATGGCTGCCTCTACTCTTACTTCACTTCCAATGATTGTAATGTATTTCTTATTACAGGACAAAATAGTTAATGGATTTAAGTTGAGAGGTGGTATTTTTTAAAAATGAAAAAATCATTTCTAATATTGTTATTTTTAATGTTAAATTTAATGGCTTTATCAAAAATAAATACGGTTTTTGTTATTCCTTTTAGTCATTTAGATATTGGTTTTACTCATACGCAAAAGGAAGTAAGTAATTTGTATGTAAATATGTTTAATGATTTGCTGAATATAATGGATAAATTCCCTGATTTTGCTTTTACTGTTGAAACTGCTTGGCAATTTGAACAATGGATAAATTCAAATCCTGATAATGATGAAATTTCAAAAATAATTTCGTATTATAAAAATGGAAGACTAGGCTTTGGAGCTGCTTTTGCTAATATGCATACGGGATTTATGAATCGCTTATCTTTGGATGAAACATTTAAATATCCCCAAAAAATGTATTCTAAATATTCTATTGAACTAAAAGTTTGCTTAATGGATGATGTTCCAGGGTTTACAGCAGATCTTCCGGATATTTTAATCCAAAATGGAATTAGATACTTTATAGCTGGTGTGAATGACAAATATTCAAGTAGTTTAAAGATTCCTGGAAAAGTTAATCTATTTTATTGGGAAGGACCTAAAGGGAATAAAGTATTGACTTGGATAAGTAAAAATAGTTATATGGAAGGAATATTACTTGGTTCTTCATCTGCTCTTGAAGAATATATTAGTGAGTTAGAAGAAGAAGGTTATCCTTATGATTCCATTGCCTTACTAGTAGCAAGTGATAATGGAGGAATTGGTAGTGGATTAATGACATTTTTAAAATTTAAAAAAGGATTTTTTAATGAAGATTTGCAAGTTATATTTTCTACGCCAAGTGAGTTTTTCGAGCATATTGAAAGAAAATATAAAGAAGAAATTCCAACTTTTAAAGGAGACTGGTCTGGAAGTTGGGAAATTGTTAAAACAGTAAGTCCTTTTTCATCCTCAATGGTTAGGTGGTCTCAGGATGTATTAGAGGATATGTTAAAATCCAACCTAATTGATAAAGATGATAAAAATTTTGAAAACATTATTGAAAACATCTTATTATATTGTGAGCATAGTAACCCTAATGGGGCAGGTTGGCCAGGAAAATTGACTTATGATCAAATAGTAGAATCTAACGAAATTACCTTATCATATGTTTTAAATTCGTACGATGAAATAAAAAATTTTCTCAAAAAATTCGAAAAAGGAAACGATTATACAATTTGGATTCGAAATAATGTGAGCAAGAATACTTTAGTTAAAATTCCAGAGAAGTTAAATGGTAAATATGAGGAAGCTATTATTGAAATTAATGGAAAAGATATAATTGCAACTTCTTTTACTGAACCATCCACCAATGCTTATGAGCCATATAAAGAAGGATTTCAATTTTATGTAAATTTGCAACCAGGTATATACAATGTAAAAATCAAAGAGAGAAAACCAATAGAAAAAAAGATTATTAAAAGTAATGTAATAGAGAATGAATATTACAAAATTACTTTAAATGATAATGGAACATTTGATGTTTATGATAAAGATAGCAAAGAATTTATAGGAAAAGGATTTGGAAAAATACTAACCTCTTTTACGTCAAATGAAAATCTTCGTAAAGAATTCTCATTGCGCATAATTGATAGTATCTTGGTTGAAGAGCAATGGGGAAAAAAATTAGAAATAGATTTTGATGATTCCTTTCCTATATACAAGTTAAGAATCACTTTACCTAATGAAAAAAAGGAGATTATACTTGATTATTTTTTAGATAAGAAAAAAATCCCTCATGTTTCTTATAAAAATCACTCAATTAATTATTATATAAAATTTCCTTCTTTAATTAACGGTAATTTCTTTTATAATGGACCTGTAAGTGTGGTTTATAACCCCAATGAATTTCCTGCTTATAGATCAAAAGAAGTATCAGTAAATGGATATTGTGGAATATTGAATAACGAAAAATCTATTGTTTTTGGTAGTAGAGAAACATTTATGGTCGAATACGAAAAAGAGGAATCATCTTTAATCTTTCATCTTATAAGATATCATAGTATGGCTTCGACAAAAGATAAAGGAATAGTAAATATCCCAGATGTTGAGTTTGGAACTCCTTCAAACTTAAGATATTCTTTCATAATTATATCTGGTCAAACTTTTGATTATGAATCTATTGAAGCTTTTTTGAAACCAAACATTTGTTTTAAATAAAAAGGAGTTGATCCAAAATGCATTTAAATAACATACCAATCACAAAAACATTGAAAATATGCGAACCGTTGTTTTTAAAACAGAGTAAAACAGGTATTTTAATTTTGCATGGTTATACGGGTTGTCCATATTCGTATAGAAATCTAATAAATCTTTTAATTGATGAAGATTATTCTTTAAATGTTCCTAGATATCCAGGACATGGTACAAGTGGAGAAGATTTTCTTGGCACCACATGGAAGGATTGGCTTAGACGAAGTATAGATGCATATTATGATCTTGCGGGGATTTGTAATGAGATATACGTCATTGGATTTTCTATGGGTGGTGCTATATCATTAATTCTTTCATCATATTTAAAACCCAAGAAAATAATTCTTATTTCTCCAGCTACAGAGCTTTTTGGAAATAAAATTATATTTTCAAAATTTTTGAGTATATTTAAAAAGAAAATGAAAAGCGGCTATTATGAAAAATCAGATGTAGAAGAGTATCAATTTTTGATAGATGAATACTTATCATACTTTTGGCCTTCTCAAGCAAATTCGTTATTGAAATTATCAAGGATGGCCAAGAAGAAAGTTAAGGAAATTACCAGCGATACTTTGATTTTGGCAGGGAAAAAAGATGATATAGTTCCTTATTCTGCATCAGAATATATTTATAACAATATAAAAAGTAAAAATAAGAATTTAAAGATATATCCTAATTCAGGACATGATCTATTAAATGAAGTTGAAAAAGATGAGGTAATTAAAGATATAATGGATTTTTTGCATAATGATTATTCAAATTAGGAGGGATATCAGATGGAAAAAGTCAAAGTAAAATCAGCGGAAAACATGGGGAAATTATTTGTAAATAATAATTATTCAGTAATTGGACATGATGGAGCTTATTCAATTCCTTTAGATGATGGAAGGGTTTTTTGGACATTTGGAGATACATTGCTTGGTTTTGAGAGAAAAGATTATGATCCAACAAAGATAATGCTTGATGAATGGCTTGCACAAAGTTGGGCTAAAGAAAATGTAAACATGATCGGAAATACTTCTTGTTTTGTCAATGTCAGAAATGCCAGCGAATTAGTTGATACTCAACCGGTATATATTAACGAAAAAAATACTGCAAAAGAAATAATTAAAACAACTTTACCTCCCAATAGAGCAGGAAGATATAGACCTTTATGGCCAATGGATGGGATTTTTTTAAATGGAAATTTGTATGTTTTTTATATTGCAGTTGACTGTGGGCCAGCCAACCCGGAGCAGGAGATTGCGGATATAAATGTATACGGGGCAGGTGTTGCAAAAGCTTCTTTTCCATACACTGAATTTAAAAGATTAACTCCCACTGTTCTTCCCAACGTTCCAAAGGACATTGCAAATTATAACGAGTATCCATATCTTTGGTGGAATTGTGATTTGGATGAAAATTTGAATCAAGTACCTGCATTTGGAACAGCAGTTGTTAAAGAAGTTATAGATGGATATGTTTACATCTTTGGTAGTTTGATGAGAAAGGTTGATAAAAGAATAGTACATGGAGTAGCGCTAGCGAGAGTGAAAGTAAAAGATATTGAAGATATTACAAAATTTGAATATTTACAAGAAGATTTATCCTGGGGCAAGGATCCAAAAAAATCAAAAATTGTATTTGAAGGAAATGCTAATGAATTATCAGTATCATATAACAAATATTTAGGTAAATTTATAGCTATCTATTCTTATGTGGGAGAAATCAAAAATAACAAATTAAATAGGTTTTTGGAAGAAATACATTTAAGATATGCAGATGAGTTATGGGGTGAATGGAGTGAACCACAGGTTATTTATAAATGCGAGAAATCTCTTGAAAAGGATACCTGTTATGCAGGTAAAGAACATCCTGAATATTCAGAAAAAGATGGAAAGATCATATATATTACTTATGTAAGTCACCAAAGATATTGGCCGGAATTAATAAGGGTAGAATTTGAATAATTAATAACAGGAGTGATAATATGAGTTTATACACAGAAAATGATATTAATTTTATAAGGATAAATGGAGAAACAAAAGATAAGTTTTGGACAGATTGGAAATCTTTTTTTAAAAAATTAGGAAAATCTTCTAAGAAAAATCATATAATTGCTTTAGATGGCTATTATGGCGTTGATTGGTCCGTTTTTTTTGATTTTTTTAATGATTTAAAAAATGAAAATATTCCTTTAAAAGTAATAAATATAAGGAATATTTTTAAGGAGAAAAAATTTGCTTGGAAGAAAGTAGAGGAAAATTTAATTTTTGATAAACATTTTGGGCGGGTTTTTAAAGGAGATATAGAAGATTTCTTAGATACAAATAAATTAGAGAGCTTAAAAAAAGAAATTGAAGAATTTAGAAAAAATAATGAAGGATTTTTATTTATAGTTGGAGAAGGGGCTTTTAACAAGAAACTAGAAAAAAGTTATGATTTTGTTATCTATATAGATTTAACCAGAGAAAAATTTTTACAATCGCTTCAAAATAATGATATTTGGCTTGTTGATAGTGAAAATTTAAAAGATTCTGGAGCAGCTGATGTTGGTTTATCCATTTCTGCATTTAAATTTTCCCAGTATATCCTTACTCCTATTTTTGACAAACACAGAAGAAAATTGTTGAAAAAAATGAATTATTATGTCTTATTAGAGGAGACCCCGAAGATAATGGATAGAAAATTCTTTGAGGATGTAAATAATGAATTAGCTTCAAAACCATTTAAACTAAAACCATTATATATCCAAGGTCCTTGGGGTGGACAATGGATAAAAAAGATAAGAAAGTTGGGAAATGATTATAAAGTTTGTGCATGGGCATTTGAGGCAGTAACTATGGATATGGGATTGCTGGTAAATGTAAATGATATTTTGAATTTTGAACTTCCTTTTTCAACATTTTTAGCTATGGAAAAAGAAAAAATAATGGGAGAAAAAACTTTTAAAAGATTCAAGTATTTTTTCCCTATTAGAATACATTACGATGATAGTTATGATGGGGATAATATGGCAATACAGGTTCATCCTAACAAGAACTATGTAAAGAAAAATTTCAATGAAGAAATAGGGCAACATGAAGCATACTATATTATTAAAAGAAAGAAAGATGCTGGAGTGTTTTTAGGAATAAATGAGAATATCAATATTAAAGAATTTTATGAACAGGCAAGAAAAGCGGAAGTTGAAAAAGTTCCTTTGGATTACAAAAAATATGTAGCCTTTCATCCTAGTAAAGAAGGTGATTTGTTTTTGATACCAGCAGGAACTGTTCATGCGTTGGGAAAAAATCAAGTTTGTCTTGAAATTGGAACAAGTTATGGTTACACATTTCACATTTACGATTATTTAAGGCCAGATTTAAAAGGCAATTTAAGAGAAATTCATTTAAATCACGCTTTTAATTCATTAAAAACATACAGAGATAAAAAATGGGTGAAAAAAAGTTTGATACCAAATCCAATAGAAATTAGAAAATATAAAAATTCTAAAGAACTTCTTCTTGGAAGAAGACGGGAAATGATTTTTGAAGTTAGAAGACTAGAAATTGATGAAGAATGGAAAGATAATACCAATGATAAGTTTCACATTCTAGTTTTAGTGAAAGGAAAAAAAGCAAAAATATTTTCAAAAAAAGACAAAGAGTCATCTGTAGATATAGATTATACAAGAACGATAATAATACCCGCAAATTTTGGGGAATATTTTATAAAATGTAGGGGAAAAGCAACTTTTGTAAAAGTTTTGGTTTCAGAATAAGTATTGGAGGAGAAAACAATGTCTTCAAATTTTTTATTAGTACTTGATGTAGGTGGAACAGAAATAAAGGGAGCAGTTGTAAACTGCAAAGGAAAATTAATTGAAAGTACTATTTCCAAGTATCCATCTAAATCTGGAGAATCAAAAGAAGTTATACTTACAAATTTTGTAAATATAATTAGGAATTTAATTAAAATATCTAAACACAAGAATGCAAAATATTTTGGGGTTGTTTTAGCTTTTCCTGGACCTTTTGACTATGAAAAAGGAATTAGTTATATAAAAGGCGTTAATAAATATGAGTCAATATATGGAGTTAATATTTATAATTACTTGAAAAGTAAAATTAAAGAAGATAGATATTTAAGTGAAGTTTTTTTAGAAAACTTTCGAGTTTGTTTTGAAAATGATGCAAGAGTATTTGCTTTGGGAGAGTATAATAGTTTAAAGGAGACAAAATATAAAAGAGTAGTTGTTGTAACTTTGGGGACAGGAGTAGGCTCTGCTTTTATAAATAATGGGAAAATTGTCAAAAAAGTTTCAGGTATTCCTGAAGGAGGATATATATATAACATAAAAATTGATAATACAACGATTGAAGAAAGCTTATCGGCAAGAGGAATAGAAAGTATAGCAAAAAGCTTGTATGATAAACTTGGAAAAGATAAGAATTTAGAATTTTCTGGTGTAAAATCTCTTGCGGAAAGAGCAAGAAAAAATGATGAGATTGCTTTAAAAGTATTTGAAATTTATGAAAAGAGATTAATAAAGTCTTTACTTCCAATTTTGGAAAATTTTAATTCTGATGCATTGATTTTAGGGGGGCAAATTTCTAAGAGTGCAGATCTTTTTACAAAAAAATTAGGAAGAGTGTTGAAAGAAAAATCAATTGATCTTATTATAAGTAAAAACAACTTTATTTCAACTTTTATTGGAGGATATTTTTTATTTAAAAATAGATTTTTAGGTGGTGTTATATGAAAAATTTTGATCTTTCGAAAATTAGAGAAAAAAATTCTTTTATCATTTTAAATCATATCTTAAATAACCAATTATCAAAAGCCGAAATATCGAGATTAACAGGTTTAACCAAAACGACTGTTGGTGATATAACTAACAAGATGATTAATTTAGGAATTATTACTGAAAAAGAAACAGTAGTTGGAAACATTGGAAGACCTGCAAAAAAGTTAGGAATGAAAGCTGATTGGACTAATATTATTGGCTTATCGATAGAAAGAGATAGATTAAATGTTGTTCTAATTAATAGTGAAAAAGAAGTATTATACAAAAAGAAATTTTTGAATAATAAGCCATTTGAAACTTTTGAAACTCTTTTTGATAAAATCACTTTATTGTTGGATAATACTTTTAATTATGCTATTAAAAATGATTTAAAAATTGATTCAATTGGAGTTGGAGCGCCTGGACCATTTGATGATTATGGATTTATAAAAAATGTTCCTAATTTTCCTGCTTGTAGCAATATACCGATAAAAAAAATATTAGAGGAGCGTTATAATCTTGATGTTTGGCTGGGAAATGACGCAGATATGGCAGCGCTTGGTGAAAGATACTTTGGGTATGGAAAAGAATTTGATTCCTTTATTTACGTTTTTCTTGATAAAGGAATTGGTGCAGGTATTGTAAAAGATTTAGAACTTTATAAAGGTGAAACCGGATATGCAGGTGAGTTAGGACAATTTATAATTCATATGGAAGATAAAATAACATTTTTAGAGAAAGAGTGGAGTATTGATTCCATTCTTTCTAAGATGAAAAAATACAAATTAAATACGGTAACCTGTATTCAAGACTTAAAACGTGAATTACGTAATAAAAATAAATTCGCTTGGTTATTAATTGAAGAAGCTACTAGGTATATAGGAGGTTCCATTCTTTCTTTAATGTATGCAATGGGAATATCTAATATAATTGTCGGGGGGGAACTTTCTAAATTAGGAAAATATTTAATCAAAGGTTTAAGAGAGGTGATTGAGGAAAATATTATTCATGAACATCCAATTAATGTTGTATTGACAAATTTAGATGATTATTCAATTTCTTTGGGGGCAGCTATGTATACACTTGTAAATTATACTTTGGAAAAGATGAAAGAATAAATTGTAAAAAATAAAATATTATAATATCTTTTTGAAAACAAACAAATTTAACATTATTTCTAACAAAGAATATAAAAATTAGACTGCCTTAAATGGTTGTAAGAAGCAGAATTATATTTTTAAAGTCTATTTAAAATTTATTTGATTTTTTAATTAAAAATATTCAGAATAATGTTGGTTGATCAGTTTCATCAAGATTTTCTAAAATTCCAAGTTTTCTCATTGTTTCAATATGAGCTTTACTTAATTTAGTTCTTTTTTTGAGATCTTCAATAGAAGTGAAAAGTTTTGTTTTTCTTGCCTCAACAATAGAATAAGCAACATTTTCTCCAACACCAGGAATTCTATTGAGAGGTATTCTAAGTCTTCCTTCTTCAATTAAAAATCTTCTATAATCACTTTTGAAAATATCTGGAGGCAAGAATTGAATACCTCTAAGATACATTTCAAGAGTTGCTTCGAGAACTTTTTCTTCATTCCTTTCTTTTACATCTCTTTTATTTCCCACTGAAAGTTCCATAAGTCTTTTCTTTATATATTTTGGACCTTTCATAATTATATCAATTGGAAATTCTCCGCCTTTAATTGAGAAGAAGGCAGCATAGTAAGCAAGAGGATAATGCACTTTGAAGTATGCGATTCTAAATGCCATACTTACATATGCAACGGCATGAGCCTTTGGGAAAAGATATTTAATTTTTTTACACGAACTAATAAACCATTCAGGAATATTTTTTTCCTTCATTAATTTTTCTTCCTCTTCTGTTATACCTTTTCCTTTTCTTACTTTTTCCATAATTTTAAATGCGGTTGATTCATCAATTCCATGGTGAATAAGGAAAATCATAATATCATCACGACAGGAAATTACTTCTGAAAGTGTTGCCTTTCCTGAACGAATAATTTCCTGAGCGTTGTTAATCCATACATCAGTGCCGTGAGAAAGCCCAGAAATTCTAACGAGCTCAGCAAATGTTTTAGGTCTTGTTTCTTTGAGCATTTCTTGAACAAAATTTGTACCAAATTCGGGTATTCCAATTGTACCAACATCTGTTCCAAGATCTGAAGCTTTTATTTTCAAAGGTCTTAAGGATGAAAATATTTCAAGAGTTTCTTTATCATCCATAGGTACAGTTGTAGGATCAATTCCTGAGTATTCATATAATAGTTTCAACATTGTGGGATCATCATGTCCGAGTGCATCAAGTTTTACAAGGTCATCGTGGATGGATTCATATGCAAAATGTGTAGTACACATATCAGCATTCTTTTTGTTAGCAGGAAACTGAATGGGAGTAAAATCGTACACAGTCATATCCTTTGGAACTATCATTAGACCTCCAGGGTGCTGTCCTGTAGTCCTTTTAACTCCTGTTATCATGCTGGCAAGTCTTAATTTTTCAGCATTATTAATTTTTTCTCCGGTAACTTCAATATAGCTCTTTACATAACCAATAGCGCTTCTAGTGGCTATTGTACTTATAGTACCTGCTCTATAGACATGATCTTTTCCAAAAAGTTCCACTATGTAGTTATGTGCTCTATCCTGATATTCTCCTGAAAAATTCAAATCAATATCGGGAACTTTATCACCTTTAAATCCCATAAATGTTTCAAAGGGTATATCCTGGCCAGTTTTTGAAAGTTTAGTTCCACATTTGGGGCATAACTTGTCTGGAAGATCATATCCAGAACCAATATCTTCGACAAATTCAACATATTTACAGTTAGGACAGAGATAGTGTGGTGGAAGAGGATTAACTTCAGTAATACCCATTAGGTACGCTACAAACGAAGAACCAACCGAACCTCTTGAACCAACGACATAACCATCTTCATTTGCCTTTTTGACAATCAAGTGAGCAATTTCATACAATACCGCATATCCATTTTCAATTATACTTTTAAGTTCTTTTTCGAGCCTTTTTTGTATCAATTCAGGTAGAGGATCTCCATACAATTCTTTCGCCTTTTCTATTGATAGATTTCTAACTTTTTCATCGGAGCCTTCAATGATTGGAGGATGAAGCTTTTTCTTAACAGGAGCAACTTCTTCTATCATGTCTGCTACTTTATTTGGGGCTTCTATAACTATTTCTTTAGCTATTGATTCATCTTCAAAAATCTCCATCGCAGCATTAATCATTTCATCAGTTGTTCTGAGATAATAATTTGCGTTTTTATCCCTCAAATCTTCATCGTTAGGGTTGCTGCTTTCTTTTGGAGCTAAAAGGGCATGTCTTGCTTTCATATCTTCAGGTTCAATAAAATGGGCATTGCTAACCATAACAATTGGCATATCAAGTTTTTTTGCGAGGCTATAGAGTCTTTTAAATATTTCCTTTGCGTTTTCTTTTTCTACTGTTGATATTGTATCAAGAGGAAAAATTTCAACGTAGTCATAATCTTTTAAAAGTTGAATAATCTCTTCGTCAGTAGCTGAACCGGTGAGTGCATTAAATATTTCACTGTTTTCACAACCGGTTCCAAATAGTAATCCGTCTTTGTACTGTCTAAGGACATTTTTTGGAACAAACGGAACGTATTTAAAATATTTTACATGAGCATCTGAAACAAGTTTGTATAAATTTTTAAGTCCATCTTTATTTTTTACAAGTATTGTAAGATGATTAAATACCCTTTTTGTTCTTATACTGGAAGTTGAAATTTTGGATTTGAGACCGTTAATTTGAGAGAGAGTTTTTACTCCTTGCTTTTTAATAATATTCAAAAGTTTATCAAAAACATCGGCCGTAATAGCCGCATCTTCATATGCTCTGTGGTGAGTGAAGGGGCCAAGTTTAAAATATTCAACAAGTTTATTTAAGGCAAATGATTTAACTTTATGTTTTAAAACAGCCCGTGATAACCTCAGTGTATCAATATATGTGAATTCTAATTCTTTGTTGAATAATTTTCTCAGTGCTTCTCTAATAAATCCAAAGTCAAAATCGGCATTATGTGCAACAAGCACTGTATCTTTGATGAATTCTAAAAATTCAGGTAAAACTTCATCTAATTTTTTTGCGTTTTCAACCATTTCATTTGTAATACCGGTTAAATTTTGGGTGAAAGAATTTATATTTTTCGTTGGCTTTACAAATGTTTGATAAGTGTCAATAATCTTACCATTTTTGTATTTTACAGCTCCAATTTCAATAATCTCATCAAATTTTGCATTTGTTCCTGTAGTTTCAAGGTCAAAAACGGTGTAAATAACATCATCAATGTTATTGTCTTCAAGTAAGTTTTTGACAATTTCTCCTTCTTCACTTAAAAAGTACATTTCAGTACCAAAAATTGGTTTAATACCGCTTGAAATTGCCTCTTCATAAAGATATGGTATTGATTGTACATTACCGTGGTCTGTTATAGCAACTGCTTTCCATCCCCATTTTTTTGCGGTTTTTACGTATTCAGAAATGTCAATAATGGCATCTAAATCACTCATTTTTGAATGTGCGTGAAGCTCCACTCTTTTAAGTTCAGCATTATCATTTCTCTCAAGTGGCTTTGGATCTTCAAATACGTCTTTTATAGAAAAGTAAAATTCCCCATTTTTATCAATAGCCATTGAGCCTTTGAAATAATACCATTTACCTTCTTCAATGAGACTTGCAAATTTTTCAACATTTTCAAACATTTTTCCTGTTATTGATTCTTTTCGGTCGGTAATGTATACAGTCAAAATATTATTTCCATATTCAGAAACTTCTACTTTAAAAACTTTACCACGAAGCAGAGTATTTTTGGCATTTGGAAGGATATTAGATGGGAAATAATACTTTCTTTTTGAATTTTCGAGTTTTTTTAAATCTTCGTTTTTTGCATTTTTAGAATAAACAATCTGAGGAACTTCATTTGATTCACTTTCAATAATATCTACAGAAACCTTTTTATTTGTCAGTTTTTCAACATATTTGATTTTTTTGGAGATTTTATTTGCTGCAAATTCACTGAAAGTCTTAACAATTATTGCTTCCTCTGTAATGTCAATATCTTTAACGTATGGTGCATTTCCATTGAAAATATTTAATATTTCTTCTTTAGAAACATTCTTTGAGGTTAACTCAATAAAAACGTCTATACCAAAAAAGACCTTTAGTTTTTCTTCAAAAGATTTTATAGTATCTTCATCTATTGTTGATGTGATATAAAATTTAAGTGATTGTTTTTCTGGGTCATAAATAATTTCATGTATTTCACCAGAAAGTTCAATATTGAAATAATCAGATATTTGAGATATGGGAAAGTTTAGATTAGAGAAACGATATTTCATTTAATATCCTCCTTAAATTACTTTTTCGACTGCATAGCACCACGCAACAGCAAGCGCATCTGCGGCATCATCCGGTTTAGGTATTTCATTTAAGTTTAAAAGTATTTTCATCATTTTTTGAACTTGCATTTTATTCGCTTTTCCATAGCCAGTAACGTTATTTTTCACTTGATAAGGTGTAAACTCCTTTAGGGGAATATTTTTCTGAGAAATGGCAAGTAAAATTACACCTCTTGCTTCTCCAACATGAATTGCAGTTTTTGCATTTTTATAGAAAAACAACCTTTCCATAGCGCAAACATCGGGGGAAAATTCATCAAGAATTTTTACAAATTCGGAATAAATATATCCCAACCTTTCCGGCATTTCGATTTCTTTTTTTGTAGTAATAACACCATGAGTGACATATTTTATTTTATTTCCTTCTTTTTCTAAAACACCGTATCCAAGTATACCATATCCCGGGTCAACACCAACGATTGTCATTATATTACCTCCATGACTTATTATACATCTTATCATTTAATTGACAACATCAAGTTTTGATGAAAACTTCAAAATTAGGACTTGACGGTTAAAACGTAGATAAAAAGAGTGATGAGGACAGCTATGCTTGCAGAAAGAAGCATGAACATAACATTGTTTCCAAAAATAGCTGAATATCCACTTAAAAGAAAATTACCTATTGCCCAGGAAAAGCCCATAGAAATGGAAGAGGCAAACGCCTTATTGTTAGGAAGGAGTTTTTGCGCAGAAACAATGTTGGAAGACATTGTAAAGAAGCTAAAACCATCGAATAAAACAAATGATACAATTTTAAATGTGATATTTGGTATAAAAACAAATAAAAGTCCAAATATCCCCATACCGAGAAAACCAATTGAATTCGTTAATTTTGGGTTAGTTTTTTCTAGAATAATTGTTCCAAGATAATTTGTAAAAACCCCAAGAAGCATTCCAGTGGTTAGCACAGAACCTCCAATTACTATGGAACTACCTATACTATTCATATAAATTGGAATATACGTATGGAAAGCTCCCATAGCAAAACTTCTTGTCATAACTATGAGAAATATTGGAAACAGCTTCAAAATATCCCCTTTAAATGAAAGTGTTCTTACTGAATTTGCTGTCTCTTTTTTATATGGTATAATTTTCTTAGAAACAATTAATACAAGTATAATCAATGGAATTGTAAAAAAGTATATTTTTTCTAAACCAACACTGTTGTGATAAAAGGTAATAAATAAAGGTGCAACGCCTGCACCAAGTGTTCCTGCAACTGAAAAAAGTGCAATATGTTTTCCTTTTTGAGTTCTTCCAGCAAAACTGGCTCCTACCGGGTGAAAAGCTGAATTAAGAAGCCTTGTACTTGTCACTAATATAAAGAAGAGTAAAAATGAGTTGATAAATCCAAAAAATGAAACAAGTAGGATTTCAAGAATAACTATTATGGTTATATATAAGCCATCTCTTGTCTTTTTGTCGAAATATGCTCCAAAGAGTATTTGAAATAAGGAGGTTAATCCTCCAATAAGAGCTATAAAACTAGCAAAAGTTCTATTGTCGATATTTAATTTATCTATGAAATAGGGTGCAAGTGGTTTTATAAAAGCATTTACAAAATCAGCTATAAAATGAAAGAAGGCAGCCAAAAATGACACAACTAGAACCCCCTTACTTCGTTCTACGAACTATTATATCACCTGATTTTAGAATGTAAAGTAAAATAATATTATTTATTATTTTGACATAGTTTCTTCAAATTTATCACTTTATTTCTTCTAGCTAAAACAGAAATGATAATTCCATTATTTTTACTCATGAAATCTTTTGGATGGGTTAATATATATCTAGCTTTTATTATTCCATTTACAGCAAGTACAACAAATACGTTTTTAATGAGATAACATTATTATTTCTGCAGCATTATTAATGCTGCTGCAGGGGTTGCCACTTTCAAAAGCAATGATTTCAGGTTCTTTTTTAAATATTTTTTAAGAAGTATTTGTGATTTCTTGTGATAGCTATGGGAAATGAAAACGGTGCAAATAGAGGTAAAATGTTAATAAATGCTGAAGCTACTTACTAATAACTTGGGAAAACACTTATA
>Ga0190329_1000194_pt1 | contig 18054 bp, 20 predicted proteins | sample 48720423_MG_FD_161655 | JGI IMG/M metagenome (GOLD analysis project Ga0190329, IMG submission 161655) | Hydrothermal vent sediment bacterial communities from Southern Trench, Guaymas Basin, Mexico - 4872-04-2-3_MG | ecosystem: Environmental > Aquatic > Marine > Hydrothermal vents > Sediment ... | reverse complement strand
CCCAGAATGTAGATAACCTGCACTATGATGCGGGCAGTAAAAATGTCCATGAATTTCACGGGTCTTTAAAAAATCTTGTCTGCCTTAACTGTAGGGCAAAATACAAGATTTTTCAAATTGATCTGAATGTTCTGCCCCCAGTGTGTGAGAAATGTGATGGAATTTTAAAACCGGATGTAATTTTTTTTGGAGAAGCCATTCCTGAACCTGCAAGCACCCTTTCATTTAATGAGACAAGAAAGGCAGACTGTTTTATCCTGATCGGTACCACAGGGACTGTGGCACCGGCAAACACGATTCCGCTGGCTGCCAAATCAAATGGCGCCCAAATTATTGAAATAAATCCTTACATATCTGAATATACAAGTTCTGTTACGGATATTTTTCTTGAGGAAAAGGCAGGTATTGCTATGAAAAATTTGATGAAAGAAATTGATAAATTATAATAGGTTAAAGGAGTTTTAATGTCCACTGATTGCCTGTTCTGTAAAATTGTTAACCGGGAACTTCCCACTGAGTTTTTATATGAAGATGATGATTATGTTGTTTTCAGGGATATCAAGCCGGCGGCTCCGGTTCATGTGCTGCTGGTGCCCAAAAAGCATATTAGAAGCATCAACGATTTGCAAAAGGAAGACGAATCAATTATCTCCGGTCTTTTCACGCTTGCCGGAGATATGGCAAAAGAGCAGGGGGTTAATGAATCCGGATATAAATTATTATTCAATGTTGAAAAAGGCGGCGGCCAGGTGATTTTTCATATCCATCTTCACCTGATTGGCGGATGGAAGAGATGACAGGCAGTTAAATGGTTTGGATTGTCTTTGTTTCCAAGTAGTTCTGGCTCTTTCTCAAGACAAATAGTTTGAACATACTCACATCGGGTATTAAAGTTGCATCCGGCAGGCGGATTTTCCACAGAAGGCACCTCTCCTTTTAAGACAATACGGTTTCGGCCAGATTTCGGGTCCGGTACGGGAATCGAAGATAAAAGCGCATGGGTATAGGGATGCTGTCCGTTAGTATAGATATCATCTGCATCTGCCATTTCCACAATCTTTCCCAGATACATGACAGCGATTCTGTCTGAAACATGTTTTACAACAGATAAATCATGGGAAATAAAAATATATGTCAGCCCCATTGTCTGCTGAAGTTCCAGTAAAAGGTTTAAAATTTTGGATTGAACGGAAACATCCAATGCTGACACCGGTTCATCACAAACAATGATTTCCGGTTCCAGGCTGATGGCTCTTGCGATACCGATTCTCTGGCGCTGGCCGCCTGAAAACTCATGGGGAAATTGAGACAGCATATCGGGTAAGAGCCCGACACGTTTAATCAATTGATTGATGGTTGAATCCAGATTCCCGCTATTTTTGCCATGAATAATGTATTTTTCTTCCAGTATCTGTTTGACGGTCTGCCTGGGATCCAATGATTCAAACGGATCCTGAAAAATCATTTGTAAATTTAATGCAAGTTCTTTCCTCTGCTGGGAATTGAGACTGGAAATAACCTGATTTTTTATAATGACTTGCCCATCCGATGGGTCATAGAGTCCCATGAGACATCGGGCCAGGGTTGTTTTGCCGCATCCTGATTCACCTACAATACCAAGGGTTTCTCCTTTGTTCAGTGCAAAGGAGACATCGTCAAGGGCGTATACCCATCCCGTACGTCTTAAAAATACCCCGCCGGTGACCGGAAAATATTTTTTAAGATTTTTTACTTCAAGAATTGCCATATTATGGTATTAAAATATGTCATTTGTCATGTCGAATCCAAATTTGTAAGGATCATTTTCATCCACAACAAACTGCTGGAATCCTGTTATAAAGGCACTGCCGGTTATTTCAGGAATAATGGCCGGCTTTCCGTTTATTGTAGTTTCCTGGATGATAGTCCCCACAAATTCTGTCCCAAAGATACTTCTGTACGCATAGGGTTTCCCAATTTTCAATCGCCCTTTATGATACAATAGCGCCATTTTTGCACTGGTACCGGTGCCGCAGGGTGATCGATCAATCTGTCCCTGGCCGAATACCACAATATTGCGAGGGGGCGTAGTGTTTTCGTAAATTTCCACCAGCGCAACCTCGGCAGCTGTTTTTGTAATGGGATGTACGCATTTAACTGTTTGATTAATCTGAGACCTGATCTCCAGTGCCATCTGTTTTAAGGGATCAATATCAGCCGGTTTAATTTGGAGCCCCAGATCCTGGACATTGACAAGGGCAAAATAATTACCGCCATAGGCGATATCCACTGATACTGTTCCAACAGATTCAAGGACGACTTCGGTGGAGACTTCAAAAAAAGACTCCCGGTTGCGAATAGTGACGCTTGAAACCCGGCCATTTGCTATCTCGGCACGGGCATGAATCAATCCAGCCGGGGTGTCCAGAGCAATATCGCGGGTAATCTTCTTTTTTTTGGGGTCCAGAGGAATTATCCCTGTCCCGAAGAGAACCGTTACAGCGCCGATGCTCCCATGGCCGCACATGTCCAGATATCCGCCCCCGTCCATAAAAATTACGCCTGCACGGGCATCTTTAGATACGGGTTCGGTAAGGATGGCACCAAACATATCCTGATGCCCACGAGGTTCCAGCATCAGCATTCGGCGAATGTCATCTCGATTTTCAGAAAGCCATTGTTTTTTCTCATACATTGTTGCCCCTGGAATATGACCGATTCCAGCAGTTACGACCCGTGTAGGCTCTCCCATGGTATGCGTATCCACTGTGGTGATCATATGGGAAAAATTCATATACCAAATCCTTTTTCGTTGCTTCTAAGGCTGATCGTCTGGGGTCGTGGGCATAAAAAAAGGGTTTTCTATCAACATTTCAAATTTCAAGAAAACCCTTTGTAAAACTTTATACAACAGTTACATTAACGGCTGCAGGCCCTTTCTGGCCATCTTCCACATCGAAAGTAACTTTATCGCCTTCATTCAGTGATTTGAACCCATTTCCATTGATACCTGAATGATGAACAAATACATCCGGTCCATCTTCTTGCTCAATAAAGCCGTACCCTTTTGAATCGTTAAACCATTTTACAATCCCATTTGCCATTGTGACGTTCTCCTTACTTAAAATAAATAATATAGTTTCAAACTTAAGGTCTTGCCACATGAACAGATGGGTCTTCCCTTTAGAACGAAACTGCAAGCCTTTATCCAAGAGGCTTTGTTGAGTATTATTGACTTTGATTTAAAAAATCAAGGATTATTTTAAATAACACTTCTTTTTTTATGAATTCATACATCTAGTAAATGACAGGCTGCTGTATGATTTTGTCCCATATTTCGCTCTATCGGAACTGTTTTTCTACAGATATCTTCAACCAATGGACAACGGCCTGCAAATCGACAACCTTCCGGCATATCCAATAACGACGGGACATTCCCCTTGATTGTCGGAAGAATGGTTTTGGGTCCTTTGGCAAGCGAAGGAATTGATGTTAACAATCCTTTCGTATACGGATGTTTCGGATATTCAAAAAGTGTCGTAACGTCAGCTTTTTCAGCAATTCTTCCGGCATACATGATAACAACATCGTCACAATTTTCTGCAATAACCCCCAAATCATGGGTAATCAAAATTACAGACATTTCTGATTTTCTCTGAAGGGATTTAATCAACTCCAGAATCTGGGCCTGGACGGTTACATCCAATGCTGTGGTGGGTTCATCTGCTATAAGGATATCCGGTTCACATGCCAGTGACATGGCGATCATTATCCGTTGTCTCATACCGCCGGAAAGCTGGTGGGGATATTTTTTCATCACCTTGTCAGGATCAGGAATCCCTACTTTTTCTACCATCCTGACAGCGGCTGTTGCCATTTCACCAAACGATAATTCTGAAAAATGAAGTTTATAAATTTCAATCATCTGCTTGCCAATTGAATGGACCGGGTTCAGGGCGGTCATAGGCTCCTGGAAAATCATGGAAATTTTTTTACCCCGGATATGATGCATGTCACTTATTGGCAGGTCAAAAATATTTTGATCATTAAAGATTGCCTGTCCCTGAACAATCCGTGAAATGGGTTTGGGTAAAAGTCTCATGATACTGAGAGCGGTAACACTTTTGCCACATCCGGACTCTCCGGCAATGCCGAGAATTTTGCCTTTTTTAAGTTGGAAATCCACTTGTTCAACGGCTCGGATAACACCCAGTTCCGTGTTAAATTCAATGACAAGGTCCCTGACATCTAAAACAATTTGATCAACCATAGCCGATTACTCCACCTTAAATTTTTCATCTATTATAATAACCGGTTGAAAGATCTTATCCTTTTTGATGGCAGTGAGGGTTTCATCCTTTTTTTCAGCATTGATCCAGAAAAGGCCGCCTGTTGTGGATGAGAAAGGATCAAACAGGCTGTCAGATCGCCGGGTTCCATGGAAATCAGGAAGTTCAAGCCATCTCCAATATCCCAGCCGGACATACGGCACCATAAATGTAGGAACAAAGGCACCGGTTTCATGGATGGCATCCTGGATTTTTATTGACAGATCTATCCTTTGTTCTTCATTCAGGCTTGCCCGGTATGTATCAATCAGTTTATCCAGTTTGGGATCATCCGTGTTGGTAATATTATTGGTCTGAGGTTTATGGGCATTGTCAGAATGCCACCCCTGCCAATAAGAGGGCCTTATGTTTGTACTCCATCCCATCCACGCGACATCATGTTTTTTTTCCAGAAATTTTTTAAACATGGCAGTGGAATCAAGGCGTTCAAGCAGCAGTTCAATGCCTGCTTTTAATGCCTCTTCTTTCAGCACCACAAGCCTGGGCGTATGTTCTTCATAACTATAAGTGACCTTAACAGAGAATCTTCTCCCCTCCTTTTGCCAGACACCATCCCCCCCTCTTGTCCAGCCGGCAGACATCATTAGATTTTCTACCTTTGCGATATCATAACGTCTTGGTTTTATCCCATAATCGGTATATTCTCCATACCCGAAAAAAGCCTGGGACAGCCTGAAATAATCTTTCCTTAACACATTGTTAATGACTTTTTCAATATTCATTGCATGGGCAAATGCATAACACAGTCGCCTGTCTTTGAATATTTCTTTATCCTGGTTAAGCCACATTCCCTGGGCGGATCTTTCCTGATCATTAAAAAACCAGATTTTATTAATATACCCTTTTTGAAACAAAGCAATATTTGATTTTTCATGCCAGTATTTGGGCATTGTCAGGCCAAAGGCATCAAGCTTCCCTTTCTTGAAATATTCCCATTGAAGGTTACCATCCCGGATGACATCAAACACGACACCATCAACGTTGAACCGGTTTTTTAAAAATTTATGATCTTTAGCCCACCAGTCTTTCTTTCTTTTGAATTTAATAAATCTTCCTTTTTTAAAATCACTGATTTGGTAGGCACCGGTATTGGGAACAATTTTCCAATTATACTTCTGGACAAAGGTTTCATCAAGCGTGCCAAAGTAGTGTTTTGGTATGGGAGATATGCCTAATTTTAAGTACAGATCCGGTACGGCTTTCGTGCTTTTTACCCCGATGGTATAGTCATCATAGACCATGACCGTTTCTATTTCTTTTGTATAGTAATCATTATACCAGGGAGCAATGATATGCTCAGACCGCATAAATTCGAGGGCATAGACATAGTCCCATGCCGTTACCGGTTTGCCGTCCGACCACTTGGCATTTTTGTCCAGTTTGAAGTACATGGTTTTTTTGTCATCCCCAAAGGCCCAGTGTGTGGCAAGCTCAGGAATAATATGATCGGTATTGGGATGGAGATTAATCAAGGATAATTGATTATCCAGAATAGCACTTCTGAAGGAGCCGTTTGAATCCGGCCCCACCACCCTGAACGTCATGGGGAAACTGGTGATGGCAGAATGAAGGATGCCGCCTTTGAGTGCCTTTTCGGATGAAAAAATCGGATCTGATTTATTGGTCAGCCATTTAATATTATCGGGCAAAATCGCATATTCTTTTTTTACCTCAGAGGTGATAATGTTTTTTGATCCGGGTTGTTTTTTTTGACTGTCTTTTTGCGGATCATTGTCCCCACAGCCTGTCAGATAAAAACAACACAGTAATATTAGGATCCATATTCTTATTTTAAAATTCACTTTCCCTCCGGTGTTATAAATTGACAGGATATTCTTTATTCCCATGGGTTAAGCAGGACCGCACCACTTTCTTTCATGTCTGATGTATTGCGAGTTACAACCGTTAAATGGTGAGTAATGCCTGTGGCAGCAATGAGTGAATCTATCGCCGGCATAGGCTTACCAACACGTTCTGTCATTCCTTGAATTTTCCCCCAAATCATCGCAACTTGTATATCGATGTCAATGATTTTGTTCCAAAATCTTTCTTTAAGGTCATTTTCTACCCAATTATGTAATTTCCCTTTTCTTTTTGATTCTGATAGTTTCTCAATTCCTTTGTGGAGTTCACCAATTGTCAAAACACTAATAAAAAAATTAGTTTCATCTTCATTTTTAATCCACTTCGTTACTTTTCCTGATGGCTTTTGTTTGATGATTTCTGAAATGACACATGTGTCTAATAAATATTTCATAGTTCGATATCTCTTGAAGAACTTTTATCTCTTGCAAGGGCGAGGGTTATACCGGATAGAGGAGAATTTTTAAAAAAAGACAATAAATTTGATTTTGGCTTACTAAGTTTCTGGTAATCTTCAACCGCAATAATTACGACTGATTCTTTGCCATGTTTGGTGACAAATTGAGGGCCGTCATGATGGGCTTTGTCCACTAAATTGCTGAATTTATTTTTTGCTTCTTGTAATTGCCAGACATTTCCCATAGCTGTACCTCCTATTATAAATTTCATCTAGTCTGTCTAGATTATAATCTGTGTAGATATAGAAGTCAATGAGGTGTAAAAACAAAAGGATTAGGCGGTACAAGAATAAAAACTAAAAATATCAAAACAGCCCTTCAATATCCGTCTTAGCAGGATTCATCTTCATACCACTGCTCAATAAAGTCCTCAAAGAAATTGCAAAATCATCATACTTCTCAGAACAACAATTTTCCCTAACCTCTTCAGCCAAAGCATTATACTGATTATCATTCAAAATGCCTCTTCTTTTTTTCAAAATGCCAACTTCCTTCGGCAAACCAATTTTACAATAAGCCCTCAAAACCTTATCCAACTCAGAAGGAGTCAAAATAGTATTTCTTTTATTCAAAGTATTAAGCAACCTTCTCCCTTTTCCACTCTCAGCAAATCCTATAACCTTCTCAAGCAAATCTCTATTCTCCATAAAAATTCAGTGTATAAAATATAGTGGTGCAAGACAAATAAATTTTCAAAAGGCAATTCAAATAGGTGTGGAAAGGACTTTTATCGCAAACATGCCTCGGCCGGTTTCAAGTTGACCCTGAAAATAATATCATATACCATAAAAAATATGATTTTGCACATTGACATGGACGCATTCTTTGCGGCGGTTGAACAAAGAGACAACCCGACCCTGAAAAATAAACCTGTCATCATATCAGGCAATTCAAAAAGAAGTGTGGTGGCAACGGCAAGCTATGAAGCAAGAAAATTCGGTATTGGGTCAGCCATGCCGGTATTCCAGGCAAAACAAAAGTGTGATCACCTGATTATTGTTCCCGGAAATATGAAAAAATATCGTGCCGATTCAAAAAAAATCATGGAAATTATGTCACATTTTTCCCCTCTGGTGGAACAGGTTTCCATTGATGAGGCTTATGTTGATATTGAAGGGTGTGAAAGACTGTTCGGATCTCCGGAAGATATTGCCCGTACAATTAAAAAACAGATATATAATGAACTGTCTTTAACCTGCTCGGTGGGGATTGCCCCGCTTAAATTTCTCTCCAAGATTGCATCAGATATGAACAAACCCGATGGTATAACCATTATTAAAAGATCCCAGGTAAAAGACGTTGTTTTTTCCCTGCCCATCCAAAAAGTGCCGGGAATTGGAAAAAACACAATGAAAATAATGAAGATATTACAGATCAAAACCCTGGGAGATATCAATAAATTTTCCCTTCCCATATTAACCCGGAAATTTGGTAAAATGGGGCAAAAGTTGTTAGAACTTTCAAATGGTATTGATCCGTCAAAGGTCGAAACCAATTATACGAGAAAATCCATTTCCAGTGAAACAACCCTGTTAAAAGATATCTTTGATTTTGAAACGATTAAACAAATGATACTGGACAGATCTCAAATTGTCGGCAGAGAGTTAAGAAAGAAAAATCTTGTGTGTGAAAATGTGGTTATAAAGCTTAAGTTCTCTGATTTTTCACAAATCACCAGGAGCAAAAAACTGGATACATCCATTTGTTCTTCATCGGCTATTTTTAATGAAGCACTTTCCCTGTATAAAAAAATTCAGTTAAAAAAGAGAATAAGATTGGTGGGTGTGGGTGTCACAGCACTAAAAGATAAAAACACCCCGGTCCAGATGCAGTTGATTCAAGACCTGGACAGGCAGAAAAAACAATGGGAGTCGGTGGATTCAGCTGTGGATTCGATATCGGAAAAATTTGGCACCCATATCATTAAAAAAGCATCATTAAACGAAATAAATTATAGGAGAAAACCTGATGCCGGGAAAAATTCAAATTAAAGTTATTGTCAAAGGCAGAGTTCAGGGCGTTTTTTTTCGGGCCAACACCAAAGATACGGCCGACAGGCTTGGAATCAAAGGATATGTTAAAAATTTACCCAATGGCTCTGTCGAAGCCGTTTTCGAAGGAGAACAATCGGCAGTCACCCAGATGATGGAGTGGTGCCATAAAGGGCCGGTAGCATCAAAGGTTGAACATGTCATGACTGAAAAGGCAGAGGCGTCATCCAATTTTGAAATATTTGAAATCAGATATTAGATAAAAAAGAAAAAACAGTTCAAACTGTCCTATATTTGAATAATTACCGTAATAACAATACCGAAGACTCGTTTGCCTTTAAAAGCCGGGACACTTTACTGCTGGGAAAAACCCTTTCCAGAATTGATTTTTTTCCCATCCACATGGCCATCAATCCCCATCGAACCTTCCGGGAAACAAAGGTTTCAAGATTCGTCAATTTTACCAGTTCAATACATGGAAAAATATCTCTGGTCGAATAGTAGTCGATCAACCAGGACAGTTTCTTTTCAATTTTCCCCTGCACATCTTCACTGTCTGTCAATACCACAATATCCAGATCTGCATGGAAAAGGGTGATCATCTGGCTGACCATTTCCAGGGATTCCTGGCTGATATTGTCATGATCCAGACAGCAAAGCATTTTGTTTATTTTTTTATCTTCTTTGATTACCAGAACAGAACAATCGGCATCCTTTGCCACCTTTAAAGGGACGTCCCCGGCATCCTTCCATGTATAATCCTTTTGGGTGCTACACCCGATAACAATAAGGTCACATTCAGCTTTTTTCGCTTCTTCAAGTATTTCCCTTGAAGGGTTGCCTCTCCTTATCCGGGTAGTGATCTGTTTGTGAATCCCGGTTTTCATATTGCCCTCAGACCGGGATTGCTGATAAGGAGACAATTTCGGATCAAAATATTCTGAAAGCTTTTTGTAATAAGTGTTAACTATATCCGCCATGGCCTTTGATTGATTTGAAACACCTAAAAGTGTAATATCCGCCCATGTGTTTTCTCCAAGCCGTGCCACCTGGGGTAATGCATCAGTACTGTACGAATGTTCATCTGCTGCAAAAAGAATTCTCATATTCACCTCATACTTTAATCTATTTTAAATTCCGGACAAAACAGGATCGGACAAGGAGACATACTGAGCAGTTGTGCCATATAGCTCTGACTTTGCGGGTAAGCAGATATAACCAGTGCATGATCCCTTACAAGTAAAGCAAGCCCGTCCGGAGATCCTTTTACCGTTTTGATCTTGCCAACGGTTTTCCCCCGTTTTAAAAAATCATTTTCAATATCTGAAATTAAGGCTGCATCATTCTCCATAAATACAGCCTCTTCCCATGATGTTTCAAAATGACACACAAAAATATCCGGATCTGCCGGCAGATTGTTAAAGATCTTAAAAAACCAGAGGAGTAAAGATGGAATCGTATCCGGGGTTCCAACAATTTGTATTCCCCGATCCAGAACCACCAGATTTTTCACCAGGAGTGCCGGACAAGGCAGGCTTCTATAAAGCATTGAATCAAGCTTTTGGAAAAACCGGTCCGGTTCAAAAGAATGAAGAAGCCCTTCAATGAAGAGATCATACTTTTTTTGACGTATTTCCTCAAGAATCACCAGATCCCTTTCTCCCGGTATAATCTTGGGTTCAACGGTACTATAATGAAAAAATTCTTTTTGTACCAGCTTTGCAATGTCTTCTCTTGCCTGCTGAACAATTGCATTTTCCCATGTTTCATGCACCCATCCGCTGCCGTGCGAATGCCCGGTTTCATCCATATTCGGGATATGAATCACCTGCATAGTAAACCGGACTAATTTTTCCAACCGGCAGGCATAACGAATGGCAATACTGGAGGCCAGATCCGGCTGTAGTGAAATCAATACATCTTGCATAATTAAAGTTCTCCTGTCCTTTAATCAAGGGGATTTAATTTTCTTCCGCCTGCAACGCATCTTCAGCCTTTTGAATGGCCCCGCGGATTTCCTTTAACTTGAACGGCTTTGCTATAAAATCAAAGGCCCCTTTAGTCAAGGACTCCCTTGCAACCTCCAAGGTTGCATATCCGGTAATCATAATCACCTTTGTTTTTTGACTTTTTTTCCTGACTTCTTCTAGAACCTGTATTCCGTCCACGTCATCCATCCGGATATCTGTAACCACCACATCAAAAACTTTTTCCTTGATCCGATTCAAGGCGGCAACTGGATTAATAAAAATTTCAAGTGTGTGACCTTCTTTTTCAAGGGACGCTTTTAAGCGTTCCCCCACGATTTTCTCGTCATCCAGAACTAGTATTTGAATTGGCACGGTTTATCTCCTTTTTTTTATTCTACCCCCAGGGTAACGTTTGTTGATGATGATTTAACCACTCGAATACTCTTTTGTATTTTCCGTCGCTGCCGATACGACCGGACCACATTAATTAAAATTAGCAGCGTTCCGGTAATACCGCTGGCAAAGAGAAAAAACTTACTGATATTGTTAAAATAAACGTCAAGTCCGGGATCCATGTCAATCAGACCCAGCTGGCGCAGATACATGGGAATGGCAATGGCACGGCTGATGACACACAAAAGGATAATCAAGCTCGTCACCATGCGGATATACCGTTCATTGACAACTTTTACGCCATAAACACCCAGATAGATACCCACCAGCGAACCCAGATACATCAACAGGGTTAAGCGGATATCCACAAACCCCTGGAAGGCATAACTCAATGCCCCGTAAGCACCCATGAACATGGCAAGATACAGCTCCGTGCCGGCGGCAACAGCCGTGGGCACGCCAAAGACGTATATCATGGCAGGCACACCGATAAACCCGCCAACCCCTATGGTTCCCGCCAGGTACCCGGTTGCAATACCCACCACCAGAATAACCCAGAGGCTGACGGTAACATCGGCAACCTTGAAATGGATCATGGGCGGCAGGTTCAGTTTTGCCAGGGCATCGGCAATCTGTCGGGACGGACCGGAATCATCCTCACCTTTCCCCCTGTTTTTAAGGACATCCCGTAACATGGACAATGCCACAACAGATAAAATCAGAGCAAACACAAGACTGATATAAAGGTTGGCGCCTGCCCCTTTTGAGGCCCCGTGTCCGGTGCCTCCCTTAAACAAAAGGCTGTTGATAAACACAGCAACCTGGATACCCACCACGGCCGACCCCAGCACATATATAGCCAGTTTCTTGTCTACATTTCCGGCTTCACCATGTTTATGTGATCCCACCATGGCTTTCCCGAATTTATGGGTGATATTACTGGCAACGGCAACGACCCCTTCAACGCCTAAATTCATCATTCCCGGGGTCATGAAAAAGGCACCGCCGCTGCCGATAAACCCACTGAGCACCCCTCCGATAAACCCCAATAGGACAACCTGAAAAGCGATACTCATATCAATATGTATAAAATTCACGATAAGATGTTCCATAAAATCCTCTCTTTTAATTGTCTAATCTATATCAATAATCTTGAGAACCAGGCCGGTTACTGTACTGTACACATAAGCCACCACCGGCACAAAAAGCGCGACTCCGATGGACGCGGCCCATTTAAATTTTGAATGGAGATCGCCTCCCAAAACATTTAAAATAGGTTTTTGAAATGTAAATACCAGCCAGTAGATTAAAACAGTAGTCAGAATAAAGCCAAGCAGCTTGAATGCCTGGGTTTTTCCAAAAAGAAAACGTGAATGAAGTTCTCCTGATGCAATAACAGGGACTTTGAGCTTTTCCCTCAGGTCCAGACCCAGCTCACGGGTCAAACGGGTAGATGTTTCATTCCCTTTTGAAAGAAACAGATTGCCAAGGACAATCAAAGAATAATTATTATTGTCCTTAACTGCGTCAATCACTTCCCGACCGGCACCGGATATGGGGAACCCTCCTGCAGACCGCCCGAGCGCTACTAATTTTTCCACAGTCCTTGCAAGTCCTTTATCATCGTAACCGGTGTCTGCATCATCATCTTCAACACCGCCGGTATCTGTCTTTAGAGATAAACTGCCGCCTTGATTTTCTATCATAACGGGTATTTGAGACCGATCCTTACCTTCTGAATCCAGCCGTAACAACTCGACAGCAGCTCCCCACCGTTTTGCCAATTGAGTGACCTGATCAAAATTCTTACCCTTGGGATCAAAAGATTCCTGTATCCACAGGATATTTGTTTCCGCCATGGTGCAGATCGTTTCCCGGCATCCGGAAAGCTCCTCAAGTGCCCGGGAAATATGATCTGCAGACGCTTCCTGCCGGGGCATATAGGTAACGGTTACCACTCCGTTAACCGCCCTGACACTTAGATCCATTCCCGATGTTTCTATATGATCGGCAAGATGAATTTTGGCATTGGCAGCCAGACATTTATCATCCATTTTTTGTTGGCTTTCAACCGTGAACTTAAAGTCCTGAAGCAGTGCGGTTTCGTATAAAATGGCGGTGGCATTTTCAATGCTCATGTGCTGTAAATTTAAAAACAAATCATAGACTAAGGGATTTTGAGAATCTTCACGATGAACATAATGGATCCACTTTTTAATATCTTCATCCAGTTTCTCCAGGTAATCTCTTGCCTTTTCCTGGGGAAGATTAAGCTGTTTCATGGCATGCTCAATGCGCATTTCCAAGGCACTGCCAAGGCCGACCCTCAAAAGGCCTGAAATTCCGGGTGAAAGCAGATGCCCTGCCCGCCCATAATAAATTAGGTTACCGTTTTTTGCTGTTTCGCAAATAGTTTTGGTTACCAGAGCAAGGTATAAGTTTTTTTCCCTGGCCAGGTTTTCACTGATGACAGGAGACTTGATAATTGACGTCTCAAGCCGGCTTAACTTGATCCCGGTTTCATGGGCTTTTTCCACCACCTGGTCACGGCTGTATAGCGGCCATCCCGTTTTTTTGGCCAGATTTTGGGCCAGTTCCCCGCCCGAACCATGGGGTGAACTTGATATCAATACAATCGGCATATTTTTTCACCTTAGTTAAATAGAATTAATATTATTTTTTCCCTTTACTTTAATAATCTGAATGGATAGCCTGAGCTTAATACTTTTAATGGCTGATTCCATCTCGGTATCCCCGGCACCCATCACGATCAGATCAATATGTTCCGTTTTTATAATATTGAGAAGTTCCACCTCAAACCGGTCATTCGCAATATGAAATGACACGGACATTCCTTCTTCACAGGCACAGTGAACCATCTCCAGGCATGCTTTTTCTATAGGCGTTATCTGTTCCTGAGACGAATTCTCCCTTTTAAAAAAAAACACAAAAATCTTTGCCCTGATCCTCTCAGCCAGGGCAAAGGCATGATATAAAGATTTCAGGTCCGAACTGTGCCTGCTAAAGGGAACGAGTATATTTTTCGTATTCACCTATTTCCTTTTCTTATGTTTGGAATATTTATTGTATTGGAACTTGAAGATACATAATCCATGCCACGATAAAAAATATTATAATTTCAATGAGTTGAAGTATTTATAGAAAAAGAAAGAATCTGTTTTGGTTCATATTGAAACAAAACACGAGGGTTGCCGCTATGAACAAAGCTGACAATGAAGCATTGACAGGCGATTACACCAATATTTCAATCTGAAACATTAAAAAATCAATCCAGATTGAACCGTTTCATCTTTCGCCATAAAGTGGTGCGGGGAATTTTCAGGATACCGGATGCCCGACCCTTATGGTGGCCGGTTTGAGTCAGCACTCTCTGGATATAGTCTTTTTCCATCTCTTCTAAGGATTTCAACCCGGTATCCTCAAGGCGGGTAATGGACAGATCCAAAAGATCACCGGGCAGGTCCGTGCATCCAATAATGGGCTTGTCTGAAAGCGCGACAGCCCGCTCGATTATATTTTCAAGCTCCCTTACATTGCCGGGAAAAGGGTATTGCATCAGGATTGCCATTGCTTCCTTGTCCACGGTGACGACCTGTTTGTTAAACAGCGGGTTATATCGTTCCAGAAAATGCTGAATTAATAGAGGGATATCTTCTTTTCTGTCCCGAAGCGGCGGAAGGGTGATTGATACCACTTTCAGACGGTAATAAAGATCTTCTCTGAAATTTTTTTGTTCCACTTCCTGCAAAAGATCATGGTTACCCGCCGCAATCAAACGGACATCCACCGGAAAGGATTTTACGCCGCCCACCCTGATCAAATTTCGTTCCTGAACAAATCTCAAAAGTTTCATCTGCATATTTAAAGGCATCAACCCGATTTCATCTAAGAATATGGTACCCTTGTCTGCTGATTCCAGCAATCCGATTTTGGTGTCCACGGCGCCGGTGAAAGCCCCTTTTTCATGTCCGAAAAGCTCATTGGCAATAAGGTCATCTGTAAACCCGCCGCAGCTGAAGGCAATGAACGGCTCTTCCCTTCGTACGCCAAGAAAATGAAGTGCCCGGGCCACCAATTCCTTTCCCGTACCACTCTCCCCCTGGATCAGGATATTGCAGTTCAGAGAACACACTTTTTTAATCAGCGCCAGTACATCCTGGATGGCCGGGGAGTGACCAATCAGGTATTGTTTCCGGGACTGGTTAAAAAGCACTTTTTTCAGTACCTTCGTCTCTTTTACCAATTGAACGGTTTCAAGGGCCCGCAGGGAAAGGGAAGTCAATTCCTCAATTTTTATGGGTTTGACAACAAAATGGAATGCCCCCGCCTGAATGGCACGAATGGCAACATCTACAGATCCGTAAGCTGTGATGATGATTAACTGGGTCTGTGAAAATCGCTTTTTTATGGTTTTTAAGACTGCCATCCCATCCATCCCGGGCAACCTTAAATCACACAAGACCAGATCAAACAGGACCGTCTCCATTCTTTTCAGGGCAGATTCCCCATCCAAAAAAGTCTCGATCTCAAAATTGGTTCGCCGGGCAAGCCCTTTTTTGATTTCACGGCATGCAATGGGTTCATCATCAATGACGGCCACCTTCATAGGGCTGATATTTTTTTTACACTCCATTCTTACGCTTTTACAGGAAGGAAAATGGAAAAACACGTCCCCTTGCCTAACGTGCTTTTAACGGAGATCCTGCCATTGTGGCTCTGAATAATATTGTAGGTAACAGAAAGGCCAAGTCCTGTTCCCTCGCCCTCTTTTTTTGTGGTAAAAAAGGGATCAAAAATTGAATCCAGTTGTTCCTTTTGGATACCCATCCCTGTATCCCTTACGTCCATTCTTATCCCACCGGATTCAGGGTCGGCCTCAATTGTCAATGTCAGTATTCCCCCATCCGGCATGGCCTGAATCCCATTGAGCAGCAGATTGACCAGTGCCTGCTGAAGCCGGCTTTTATCGATCCTTACCTTTGGCAGGTTTTCCTGAACCCCGACATGAAATTTTACCCGTTTGATACTTAATTCATTTTTAAGCAATCGCTGGGTTTTTTCAATCATTTCTTCCAGGGAAATATTTTCAAAATGACCCTGATCCGTTCTGGAAAATTCAAGCAGGTTCTTCACAATTTCAGTTGACCTTTCAGCCTGGTCCATCAGGTCATTGTATAGCTTCATGCGCTCTGCCAACAACAGGGTATCCCCATCTTCGATTAAAGAATCCACAATCAGGGAAATGTTATTAATGGGGTTATTCAATTCATGGGCAATACCTGAAGTAAATGTTCCGATTGACGCAAGTTTGCGGGACTGGAGCAATTGTTCCTGCCCGGCATCAATTTCTACCACCATTTTATTAAACGCCGCAATACACTGGGACACCTCATTTTTTTTTCGGATAACATGTCCGATGGGGTCAAAAACACCCTTGCTCGCATTCTCGGCAGCGATCTGCAACAATGACAGCGGTTTTAAGACATCTTCCCGGGTCATGTGCATAACAAATATCACTAAAAAAATAAATCCGGCAGAAAAAGCAAGGGGCATGATCAGCATCTGCCTTAATACTCTGGCAATTCGGATGTGTTTTTTGTTAATCAATTTTTCACTGAAAGCTGTTAAAACCGCCCCGGTTGCCCGGAGATTTTCCACATCTGAGTCCCCCCCATCCATCGCCTCTTCTGTATGTTTCAAAATTTTATGGTATACTTTTAATGCTACGGCACATTGATTATATTCACTGGTATTCAAAATATCTTTCATTTCCTTTTCCAGGTTTAAAAAGGAATTTTCTGTTTTTGAAAGATAAAAATCCATCTGTCCAAAATGGATGGCATTGCCGGTGAGAAAATAATTTTTCTCATACCGTCTCAGCTCCAGAATATCGCCCTTGAAATCATCCAATTGCTCTATGAGCACTAATTTTTTTTGAAGGGAAAAAATATGATAATAATCTACACAGGTCAGCCCGACTATAAATGAAAAACACACAACAAGAATAATGATCAATCTGTTCCTGATGGTTTGCATATGACTCCTTGAAATAAAATGACCGGATCAGTAAAACTAACTGAAATTCAGGCTTGATCCCTATTTTTTTTCTTTAACCCGGCTTTCAAAACAGCGGTATGAACGTCTGCCGCAAGATGAACCGGGCTTTTCCCCCAAAGCGGATCCCAGGAGGCAGGATCTGCCGAACAAAAAAACTGAACCTCAAGACCAAATCGGGTCAATGCCTTTTCAATGGGCATATTTTTAATTTTTTGGGCCGCATTCCATGTCGCACCGCAGGGCGCACCTTTTGAGACCTTGATATTTGTAATAATATCTTTTTTTGTAACGATTTCAATTTCAGGTGTCCCGAAAGCCTTGCCATACTCTCCAAGGCAATTCTGTCTGGAAAGTGCACAGCATATGGGAGGACAGATGGCATCCCCGGTTGTTATTTTTTTCCCTGAAGCAACCACCGGGATCCCCAGTTTTTTACATAAAATACTTAAATCATCGGAAAGATCCCTGTGCGTTAAATAATCAAGCACAATATCGGCTTCAATTTTATTCGGCAAATATTGTGATGTATCATCAAGCACAAGCGGCAATGTCTCATCAATGTCAAATGTTTTAATAATAAATTGTTTTTCACCGAATTTATTAATACCCTCTATTTTACTTTGTCCCGACCCATTCTGCTGGAAAACCATAATTTTTTGCATGTGTTAAAATCCTAAATCTTCGTTAACGAGGATAATCTTAATCCTGTTTTTTATAAAACTTTTTTCTGTAATCGTCCAATAATTGCAAATCCTGTCAGGACTGCTGCAATCATGACAGACACCGGTTTTTCGACAGGGTGTTTTTTTATCAAGATTCATAGCATTTACAGGGGCGGCATAATTTTTTATCCGGATCATGGCATCTTCCAGGTCATTTGTAATTTTATTTCTGCCAATGACTAGTAATACGGTTTTCGGGCCCCACATGATTGCTGCGACCCTGTTCCCTATCATATCAAGATTAACCAGCT
>Ga0190329_1000190_pt1 | contig 18159 bp, 17 predicted proteins | sample 48720423_MG_FD_161655 | JGI IMG/M metagenome (GOLD analysis project Ga0190329, IMG submission 161655) | Hydrothermal vent sediment bacterial communities from Southern Trench, Guaymas Basin, Mexico - 4872-04-2-3_MG | ecosystem: Environmental > Aquatic > Marine > Hydrothermal vents > Sediment ... | reverse complement strand
AATCAAATCAGCACTTATCCCAAAATCTCCTCCTATGGGTTGTCTAACGTTATATCCATAGAGGGAAGTGGTCATCGGATAAGCAATGTTGTTTGTTATTGTTCCATCATATTTATGCCTCAAATATAGAGGAGCAACAAAATGATAGCCTTCTTCAATAGGTTTGGCAAATTTATATACCCACTCTGGGGTAATACTCCTTAAATCACTATCTACAAACACCACAGCATCTGCTCCTTCATCTCTTGCTATCTCGAGGACTTCCTTCATCGCACTCCCTTTTCCGGGGATTGGCCACTTGTAAACCGTGCTTCTTACCTCCACGCCATCTGGAACTGGAGTCTTCATAACAACATCTCGAGTCCCATCATTACTGCCACCATCAGAATTAATAATCAAACCTCCGTCAAAATACTTTTTTAAACCTTCTGCCGCCTGTTTAATTACATGTTCTATGGTCTCAGCGTTGTTATAGCTTGGAATTCCCACAATGACTTTCATAGTTATCACCAAAATACAACCATCTATAGTGGTTTAAAATTAAAAATATTTAAATATCTTTTGGTAGGTATTTAACATGGGGGAGCCCATATGGGAAAACTAAAAATTGGGATAATAGGATGCGGGAACATTTTTAACTTGGCCCATAAAAATGCCCTGAAGAACATAAAAGAAGTAAAAGTAGTCTCCTGCATGGATATAAAAGCGAAAAGAGCTAAAGAAGCCGCAAAAGAATTCAATGCAAAAGCATACACTACTCTGGATGAGTTCTTAAGTCAAGAGTTGGATGTTGTTGAAATCCTAACGCCTACATACACCCATGCAGAACTTGCTGTTAAAGCCCTCAAAAGTGGCAAACACGTTATTGTTGAGAAACCAATAGCACTAACAAGCAAAGAAGCTAAAAAAATGATAGATATTGCAGAAAAAGAGGATTTAACTCTCTTAGTTGGACATACAAGACGATTTGACAAACGATGGATCCAAATAAAGGAAGTTATCAAAAAGAGAAACATGGTGCCAATGCAAATAAGAAAAGCTGAGGTTCAGAGATTGCCATTTCCAGAAAGCGCGTGGTATTGGAAGCCCAATAAAGGAGGCGGGGTGGCAATAGATTTAGGCGTTCATGTTACAGATTTTCTCCGTTGGTATTTTAAAAGTGAACCTGTTGAAATTCTGGGCATAGGAAAGGCAATAAGAAAAGAAGCTCAAGTAAACAACACATATGATCACTTCTTAATGATGATACAATTTGAAGGTAATAAAACCGGACTTGCAGAAGTTAGCTGGGCGTACTCCTATCCTGCCCGCTATGGGGTCTTTTACCATCACTTAGATATCTTAGGAAAGAATGGAAGGATCAGATACACTCCTCTAGACACACCGGTTGTTGGAGTTGTGAAGCATCACTTCGAGATGCCGAGGTTCTCACCGTTGCTCTCAGCGTTTCCTGAAGCATTTGAAGCAGAACTAAGGCATTTCTTCAGAGTGATCATGGGTAAAGAAGAACCAAGAATAACGGCAAAAGATGCACTAATCGCCCTTCAAATGGCAGAAATTGCCATAGAATCTGCAAAAAGAGGAGAACCTCTCGAGTTTAAGGGGGTGAGGGAATGATAAACGTTGGAATAATTAGCTATGCCCATCCTCATGCGTTAAGATACGGAACAACTTTTGCATCAAACCACAAAGCAAAGCTATATGCAATCTCCGGGGATGGAGCAAACGCTGATATTGCAAGAACCGAAGCCCAAAAAATGAAAGCAAAATTCTACTCAAACTACGAGTCCCTCCTGAAAGATGAAAAAGTGGATGCGGTTTACATAGCTATTGAAACTTATAGGCATAAAGAAATCGCCATAAGAGCTGCTGAGGAAGGAAAACACATCCTCCTTGAAAAACCCATAGCACTAACGCTTGAAGATGCTGATAAAATTATTAAAGCAGTAAAAAAGGCCGGTGTAAAGCTCATGGTACCATTTAACCCAAGGTTCACGGTACCCCTTAAAAAAGCAAAAGCAATGATAGATTCCGGTGAGATAGGAAATCTTGAGTACATATATGCAATTTCAGAGTATGTAAAGCCGCCAATATTCCTTGAAGGCTTGGATATGAGTTGGTTTTTAGATAAAAACAAATCTGGCGGCGGAGGATTCATGGATACTGCACCTCATGGCATAGACTCCCTCCTTTGGCTTGTAAACGACGAACCGAAGACTATCTATGCGAGCATAGGCTCAAAAATATTTGGATTTCCTGTGGATGACATAGGCACTGCAGTGCTAGAATTCAAAAACGGTGTTGTAGCAGTTCTTAACGCTGGATGGGCGAACCCCAAAGGATATTCCTATGGCTTAGAGATAAAATATTATCTCTTAGGAAAAGAAGGCTTCCTTGACATCAGAACAGCTTATCCCGACTTTACGGTTTACCAAGACAAAGCTGAAAAAATATACTGGGAAAGAGCAGATGTTAGTGGAATTGTAAACTCTTTCCTGAACTCCATAATAGAAGACAAAGAACCCCTGATAACTGGAGAAATGGCTAAGAAAAACTTGGAAATAATCTTAGCCGCTTATGAATCTTCAAAAACTGGAAAACTTGTCAAATTTTAGTTTTTTCATTTCCCACTTTTCATTATACAACTACAAAAAGTGGTTTATATCACAAAACTTATATATTTTGTTAGCAAACATATGGTGAACATTTCAGAGGTGATAGGCCATGAGCCGAAAGATAGGTTTTGCAGGAGTTTTGGTTTTAGTTCTTTTAGGAGCAATAGTGAGTGGGTGCATTGGCGGTGAAGAGACAACGAGCCCAACCACCACAGAACAAGTGACAATTAACTGGCTTTCAACACAACTAAACCCGCCAGAAGAGAGAGCATTTGTACAAGAACAGTTGCTTAAGGAGTTTAAAGATCAATCCGGAATTGATGTAAACTTCGTGCCTATAAGTTATTCTGACCTGGCCACCCGACTTGAGGCCGAAGAACAAACTGGAGAAGTCACAATTGACCTTGTTGCTGATCTTCACGGCGGGCTTGACTTCTTTAATTCACAAGCCTGGCTTGAGGACTTAAGTGGAAAGACCCTTGAAGGGAGAACATTCATAAGCACTTTTGAAAAATACGCAACAATAGATGGTAAGAAGGTTTACATCCCATGGATGAGCGCCACTTATGTAATGGTAGTAAATAAGAAGGCCTTTGACTACCTCCCAGCAGGTCTTACACAAGATGATGTTATGAAAGGAACTGAGAAGTGGGACTATAATGCTCTTCTTGAATGGGCCAAGAACTTAAAAGAGGCAACCGGACAACCGCAACTTGGATTCCCCGCCGGGCCAAAAGGGCTCCTCCACAGATTCCTCCACGGATACATATACCCAAGCTTCACAGGTTACCAAGCAAAGAACTTTGATAGCCCTGAGGCTGTCCAAATGTGGAATTACCTTAGCGAGCTCTGGCAATATGTTAACCCAGCAAGCACTACATGGGACGCTATGGGCGAACCACTCCTTAGAGGAGAGGTCATGCTTGCATGGGATCACACTGCAAGAATTAAGAACGCAATAGAAAGCAACCCAGATCAATTTGTAGTAGTTCCAGTCCCAAGAGGACCTAAAGGAAGAGGATTCATCCTCGTAGTTGCTGGATTGGCAATTCCAAAGAATGCACCACACCAAGATGAAGCCTGGAAGCTGATAGACTATCTTACAAAACCAGAAACACAAGTGAAGATTCTCGAAAACGTTGGATTCTTCCCAACAGTTCAAGAAGCAACTGGTGCAATCCCATCAGGCCCACTTAAAGTCCTTGCAGAGGGAGTCACAGCACAATCAGCAACGCCCGATGCAGTTGTAGCCATGATTCCAAACCTTGGTGAGAAAGGAGGACAGTTCACAGACGCTTACAGAACTGCATTCCAAAGAATTGTACTTAAAGGGGAAGATCCAGAAACCGTGGTCAAAGAACTTGGACCACAGATAAAAGCACTCTTCCAAGAGATGGGACAAGAAATTCCATGAGGGAGGTGCCATGAAGGTAAAATCCTCCTACATTCCCTATTTTTTAATTTTACCCGCATTTGCATATCTGTTGTTTTTTGTTGGATATCCCCTTGTTCAGGCTCTCTATACTGCATTCACTCAAAACGGGCATTTTTCCCTCGCAACTGTTAGAAAAACCTTTACCGATCCTTATTTTTGGGACGCTTTAAAATATACCATAACCCTTGCGGGAGTTATTGTGCCAACCCAAGTGGCATTGGCTATAATATTGGCTCTTGGTGTTAATAGGGTTTTTAAAGGCAAAGATTTTACAATTTATGCTCTTACGATTCCCCTGACTATAAGTGATGTAGCTGCTGGTTTAATATGGTATTCTATGCTCTCCCCAAGTGGATTTTTAAACAAACTTCTTCTGAATATTGGCCTTATTAATAACCCAATCTATTTCTTCGGCTATCAATATAGGCATATGGAGTTTTTGGCCATTGTTTTAGCGGAGCTTTGGAGAGCCACTTCGATAGTTTTTGTTATAATTCTTGCCGGACTTCAGATGATAAGTCACGAATACTTAGAAGCCGCAGAGGTATTTGGGGCAGATTACTGGACACGACTCAGAAAGATAGTGATTCCCCTCCTAAAGCCAAGCATCCAGAGTGCTTTGATAATCAGAACTCTCTTTGCGATGCAGATCTTTGGTATTGTATGGATACTAGCAGGAAGAGATATACCAATACTAGCTGGAGAAGGTTTCTACAGGCTTACAGAACTCAAAGAATACGATGTAGCATCAATATATGCCTTAGTTATAGCCGGGCTATCAATCATTCTGGGAGCTCTATATATCAAGTTCATGAAGGCTGAGTATCTGGAGGTGAGAGGATGAACGAGGAAACCAAGTTTATACTCAAAAAACTAGTATTTTATGCATTTATCTTCACTGTAGTTGCATGGATAGTTATCCCAATAATAATATCCACCCTCTATGGCTTTGCCCTCCCAAAAGATTACTACGATCCAAAAAAGATCCTCCCAACAAGCTTTACAATTAAATACGTGAAAACTCTCTTAATCACCTTAGGAGCCTTGGATGGCATAAAGAACAGCGTTATTGTAGCCCTAATCACAATAGCAATAAGTTTTGCCCTCGGAATTCCAGCCGGATATGCTGTGGCAAAGTTCATTTTTCCAGGAAAAGATACAATAAAACTATCTATAGTGGCTTTAAGGATGTTTCCAATCCCTGTAATGGCCATTCCCTTAGTAATTTTATACATCCGACTTCACCTCATTGATACCCTATTAGGTGTGGCATTAGCCCATACAGCAATGAGCCTCCCATTTGTTGTGCTAATAACTTCCAGCATCTTTGCTGGAGTTTCAAAAGAACTTGAAGAGGCCGCAATGGTATTTGGATTAACACGGTTAGGATCATTCTTTAAAATTACCCTTCCCCTAGCCCTACCAGGATTAGCTGCTGCTGCCATGTTCACTTTCGTTATGTCATGGAACGAGGTCTTTGTGGCTTCCATACTAACTCTAGCACATAGAACTTTACCAGCCCAAATTCTGTCAATAATGGCCGGAGCAAGTGGAGGGGCAGCCCCAGATTATTACAAATTTGCAGCAGCTTTCATCATGATCCTACCCGCTATAACATTCATATTCTTCGCAAGGAAGTATCTAGTAACCATGTGGGGTATAACACTCAAGTGAGGTGAGAAAATGGTAGAAGTTAGACTTGAAAATCTGAAGAAGTATTTTGGTAATGGCAAGGTAAAAGCTGTTGATGGAATCGATTTAACGATAAAAGATGGGGAATTTCTTGTATTACTTGGGCCTAGTGGATGTGGTAAAACCACAACACTTAGAATGATAGCTGGACTAGAGACTCCAACTGGTGGCAAAATATGGTTTGGCGACAAAGATGTGACTTATTTCTCCCCAAAAGATAGAAACATTTCCATGGTTTTTCAAAGCTATGCAGTATGGCCTCATATGACCGTCTATGATAACATTGCCTTTCCACTGAAGATTAAGAAGCATCCCAAGGATGAGATAGATAAAAAAGTAAAATGGGCGGCAGAAATGCTCCCAATAGAGAATCTTCTTGATAGATACCCCGCTCAACTCAGTGGAGGCCAAAGACAAAGAGTAGCTGTTGCTAGAGCAATAGTTGTTGAACCTGCTGTCTTGTTAATGGACGAACCTCTCTCCAACTTAGACGCAAAGCTTAGAGTTGCCATGAGAGCCGAGATTAAAAAACTTCAAACAAAGCTCAAGGTAACAACCATTTACGTTACCCACGATCAAGTGGAGGCCATGACAATGGGAGATAGAATAGCTGTAATGAATAAAGGAAAGCTCCTCCAAGTTGGGCCACCAACAGAAGTCTACTTAAAACCAAATTCCATCTTTGTTGGAACTTTTATAGGAGCTCCAGAGATGAACCTCCTCGAAGTAAGTATTAAAGAGAAAGAGAACGGCCTTGTACTTGAAGGAACCGGTCTGGAGATAACCCTCCCTGAGGAATTTAGAGAACTTCTGGAAAGATATATTAACAAAAGCGTCATCTTCGGAATAAGACCTGAGCATATGACTATAGAAGGTGTCTCAACTCTTGAACACGTCAAAAGAGCCAGAGAAATTGAAGGAACTGTGGATTTCATTGAAGCACTAGGAACAGATACCATAGTCCACGCTAGAGTAGGAGAAGGGAATCTTATAAAAATAAAGCTACCAGGACATATACCTTTAGAAATTGGCAGCAAAGTTAAAATAGTAGTTGATTTAGATAATATTCATATTTTCGACAAAACTACTGAAAATGCTGTAATTTGAGGGACGTAAGGATGGAGGAAGGCGAGCTCAAGGCACTCTTGAAAGAACTGGGCCTTAACAAGTACGAGGTAAATGCATATCTCACTTTAATTAAGCAGGGCCCCCTAACAGCAGGTGAGCTCGCCTCTCTCTCCAAAGTCCCCCAACCCAGGGTCTATGATGTTGTAAGGAGCTTAATGAGCAAGGGATTTGTCGCAATCACAAGTGATCGTCCTAAAAAAGTGGTTCCAATTGATCCTGAGAAAGTTCTCAACTCCATGGAACAAAATTATGTGAGAAAATTAGAAACAGCAAAAAAGGAACTCAAAGCAATATACACTCCATATGAAAGCAGTAGGGAAGTGATAATCGTAAAAAGTAAAGCAGTGTTAGAGAATTATATAAAAGAAGCAATAAAAAATGCAAAATACCATCTTTCCATAGCCATTCCTAACCTATTATTGAAAAAAGTAACACCACTAATAAAAGCTAGAAGCAGGAAAATCGCAATTGATCTTTTCGTTTATGGAACAGAACAAGTCCCCAAAGTGGCAAATAAAATAAGAAGTAGAGATGTCGAAGATCCAATAATAGCAATACAAGACAAGACTCTTGGGATTTATGCTCCTCCTGAGACTTTCAAATCAACAAATCGAACTTTAAGAGGGTATGCACTGATAATAAAAGATAGAAACCTCCTTTTTATGTTGGATCGATATTTTTATCATGCCCTCTGGCCCACTGGTAAGCTAATATACAAAAAACGTGGAAAGCTTAAATTGCCAAAAACATATATACACATCCGATCTCTTGTAGAAGACCTCAGAGAATACAATTTGCTTGGAAAAAAAGTTGAAATAATTGGAAGATTCGTAAAGAGTAAAGAAGCTGTTAAACTAACAGGCAAAATAGTAGCCTTCTTCGAAAACGAAGGAAAAGTGGTATCAAACATAACAGTTGAAACAGAAAAAGGAGAAAAATACGTGATAGGAGGTTGGAATTCCTCGCTTGAGGATATTGAAGCCGAATTAATCACTCTTAAGGATTAAATTATCAAAGATACCAAATCTCTTATTGCTTTTTCTGGGTCTTTGGCTTTTGTAACGCCACTTGCTAAGAGGACTCCAACCGTTCCCAATTCCAAAGCCTTCTTAACGTCCTCGCCAGTTGAGATTCCAGCACCGGTAAGAACCTTAACCCCTGGATTGACCTTTTTCACGAGCTCTACCGTGTTAGTTATCACCTCTGGCTTTGCTTTGCTAACCGGAATCCCAGTTCCTATAAGCTCAGGCGGCTCAACGGCAACGTAATTCGGAGTTAGAGCAGCAACTGCTGCACTGACCGCCGGATTGTTGCTGCAAACCATGGTCATTAAGCCGACTTCCTCCGCCCTTCTTATAGCAACTTCTAAATCCGCAAGAATCATCCTATTTTCCGAATGATTAAGTAGAGTTCCAACGGCTCCAGCCTCTTTAACGGCCTCTGGTAAAACATGTCCCGTATGACTGCCGGGTTTTATTGGATCTATGTGCTGGGCAAAAATCGGAATCTCAACCTCCTGAGCAATTCTGTAAAGGTCAGCCAACTGTGGGGCAACCACAATAGTCACACCAGTCTCTTTGTAGACTTCTTCCGCTGCTTTAGCTATCTTTAAAGCCCTTTCTCCAGTCGCTTCTATGTAAGTTTTAAAATTTATAGCAATAATTGGCTCCTTTAACATTCCTATCACCCTTTGAGTTTTAAACGCAAATAATGAAAGATTAAAGCGTCCAATCAACACCTAAAATCTTACTGTACTCATCTAAAACTCTTCTAAGGTACTCTTTTGCCGTCACAACTTTGTCCTTCTTGAATTGTTCAGCCCACCTTTCGTTGCCAAACTCTTCCGCACCCTTCGCAACCAAATCTATAACCCTCATTGAATCCCAGAATACTGGCCCATAGCCGGCTTTCTTGAGGAAATTAACAAGTTTTCTTATTGTTTTTCTGGCTTGTTCTTCCATGTCTACGTTTTCTCCATAAGCTTCCATAAAGAGTGCCTTCAACACAGGCTTTGCCCATCCCCGGTGGAATCTACACCAACCAACATTATCATACCAGTATTCATAGAGAACACTGGCAACTATCTTATTAGCCAGCTCCTCCGGCTCAAGAAACACTCCAAACTGGTAGAACGTCCAGTAACGACCTTGAATTGGCAGCGGTATGTAGTTTCCTATCGCCCAGTACATAGTCGGCACGATTTCTCCGCTCATTCCTATGGGCGTGTAAACTCCATAATCTTTGAAACTCTCTCCATAGCTTAGCCTATCCTTGAACTTCTCGTCAAGTATTTCAGCGGCTCTCCTTATGCCCTCTCCAATTATCCTGGCAATTTCAGTTTCGGCAAAGGCAACCTTATGGGCTAATTCGGCAACGAGTTTGGCGTTCTTTTCGCTCGCTTCAACCGGCTTCAAGAGGAGAGAATCCTTATCAAACTCGGGTTTATCGCTTAGGCCAACTTCTTCCGGCTTGAGCAATCCCCTATAGACAAGGTCCAAAACCCATGCCGCAGTGCCTCCAAAGCTGATTGCATCAAATCCCATGGCATCAACCGCGTGAACACTTACATCACTCGCTCTAAGAGTTATCACCCCGTTGAGCGGGCCGTTTGCTTCCCTCGGCTCGTACTCTATGTGGTGACCATTGGCGTATTTCTTACACACCACTGGACAGGGTTCTCCACAATTAGTCCAATTTTTGGTCTCTATCGCCTCTTTATTGAAGGGCTCCCAGTAGTATTTCATAATATTTTCATAAATTTTGATACGCTCTTCTTTTGGTATGTAAGGCATCTGCCAGTTAAGTATCGGCACGAAATCCCCTTCAGCGGGATAGTTGCCCCCAAAGGTTCCTCCAGTCTTGAGCTTGGGATTGTACTTATATTTTACAGTTTTCTCATTTATGATTTCATTCATGGGTTTTTTATGAACTCCCTCTACTATGGACTTTGCAATCCTTATATTGCTTATATCCTCCTTCGGGAACTCTTTTTTAGACTTTCCACCAAAGATTACGGCAACTACATTGTGAGCCCTTAAGAGAACGCTTCCAGTTCCACCTCTGGCAGCCCAATCCTCACTTCCAACAACTCTTTTTCCATTTCTAAGAGTTTGAGAAAATACTGCACCCATGTTAGTATTCAAAGAAGCCGGCCCCACACAAGCAATTCTATACTCTATGCCTTCAAACTTGTCAGCAAAGTTATCAATGAGGTATTGAGTGAGTGCATAAACGCCCTCTTCATCTTTGTATCCTCTCCAAATTTCAATAACCTTCTCAAGCTCTATTTCATGAAGCTCAACGTTTAACTTTTCTCCATCATTGGTGAGAATAAGCACTGTTGGTTTCTCCCGCTTCCCTTCGAGAACCACAAAATCAATACCTACTCTCTGAAATTGATAAGCGGCCCCTCCCATTGTTGAAGGAAAAATTCCACCATATTGGGGTGATCTATACACAAAAGTCATTCTATGAGCTCCAGGGAGAACAGAGCCAGCAAATGGGCCTTTCCCAAAGATCATGATGTTTTTTGGGTCGTAAGGATCTTTAAGCTCATAAGTTCTGTAAACCTCGTCATGAAGATATAGTGCATAGTCAATGATTCCATAAATTCCCTCTCGCTCAAAATCCTCCAGATTTATACTCTTTTCACTCAAGTTAACTTTAAGTACTGAAAACTTCATAGCACTCCCTCCAATACCACTCCGAGTGTTATGTAAAAGAGCAAATTATTTAAGATTTTTGGATACAGAAATAGGATTTTATAGGAGCTCAAAATAATAGAAAAATCCAGAAAAAAGAAGTCATTAAACGGGTTCAAATCTGTCTTTAAGCTTCTTTAATACACTTGGTAAAGTAGTGTACTCCATTTCCTCAAGTGGAAGACGGTGTGGCTCAAACGGCCCATGCCTTCTTATGTAATCAGCAACTTCTAAAGCCTTGTTCCTTGCATGTTCAAAGGCCACGTCTTCAAAGAGGTCAACGGGCCCTATCAGCTTTCCATCTTTGTTGATCTGCCATCCTAAAGCTATCACCCTCGGAGGCCCGTCAAATCTCGAGGGAGTTGCATATTTGAGGGGAACAGGCATTATTGGACCGTTGTGAGAACCACGCATCCACCCACTTACCAAGTGCGGAAATGCAAATGGCTCAAGAACCTCTCCAAGGGCTGGAAGTCCGCTTTGGGCCCTAACTATTGCCACTGGGTCATCTTTTCCTACGTATTCTCCCGCAATTTCATAAAGCTTCTCAGTACTTATAACTGCAACCGGCTCATCTTCTGGAAGTTTGTGACCCTTCTTCGGATAAACACGCTTTATAACATATCTTGATTTTGCACCAATTAATGCTAAGATATCATACAGCTCCTCGGGTGAGTTGAGTATAACTTTTTTATGTTCTTTGATATCCCAAACCTCAAACCTAAAGCCCATGTGCATGTTGGGATCAATAACAAGGCCTGCTGTGTTGAAAGGATCTCCAAACATTCTGAAGATTGGTAAATTGAATGCTCCAGGTTCAGTTTTGTCCATATGGAATGTGACTATCGGTTCGCTCTTTCTTAGAGTGATTTCCATTTCAGCTATTCCGGGACCCATTCCTCTGATGTTCCCACTAAAAGCATCCTTAAGTAAGTCCTGGCCTGCTCCATAAAGGCCGAGTTCTTTTGCGATCTCAGTAGCCTCTTTGAATACATCCCATGCCAATCCGTGGATTTTCTCGCTGTCGACACCGTGTTTGTGTGTCATAATAAGCTGAAGATCATCCCCACAGTAGGTTGCGTGGAAGTCAATTATTATGCCCTCTTCTTTTGCTTTGTTTAGGAGTTCGTTAGCTTTTTCTATTAACGCCGGATGAACCTTGCAGTGGCCTGGCCATCCTCCAATATCCGCCTTTATCACACTTATAGTTATCTTTTCACCAATCGCCATATCATATCACCAATAATACGTTTACTTTCGGTCTTATAAAATTTTACCACCATAAAATATATCACTCCCAATGATACCAAAGAAGAAAAGAGTAAAAGAGCTCAGCAGATGTCAGTCCAACCGAATTCTTCCCTTGCCACCTTTATAAGTTCTTTAAGCTCCTTTTTCTTGATGTTGACACTGCTTACGGCACCTACAAGGGCTATAATTCCATGAATCTCTTCTTGCACTTGAATGACATCATCGCTTATCTTCGTCACCTTAAGTTCTCTTCTGGCAACTTCTTCCTCCGTAATCCTAAACTTATCCTCCCCAATTTTTATGTGCTTTATCTCGGTCATGGTTATCCCTCAAATTATATATGCGCTCAAATCTGATAAGCTTTCCCATTCTCACGACTTTTGTGCATATGCACAAAGTTTATATGCATCAAACTTCATCCATTTTTTGGTGATGCAGATGAGGATTGCAATACCTGCGGAGGACAACAGAGGTTTAGAAAGTAACGTAAGCGGACACTTTGGAAGGGCTAGGTACTTTGTTTTTGTGGATGTTGAAGACAACAAAATCAAAAATGCAGAGGTTGTTGAAGTGCCTTTTGAGGAGCACAGCCCAGGTGATTTGCCAAATTTCATCAAAGAGCACGGCGGTGAAGTTGTTTTGGCCTATGGAATGGGAAGGAGAGCGATAGACTATTTTAACAGCCTTGGCATTGAAGTTGTTACAGGAGCTTATGGGAAAATCAAGGATGTCGTTGAGGCATTTATCAACCAAGTTCTCGAAGTTGACCCTTACTGGAAAGAGAAGATAGAAAGGGAGAAAGAAAAAGAGGGGTAGTGCAGAGATCGTGAATGCCACTAATTACTTTTTAAAGCACTCTGTTTCCTCCTCTTCCATTTTAATTATCTTTGAGAGCACGCATTCCAGAGCTTTTAGGTCAGAGAGAACTTCCTGGAGTTTTAGCTTGTGCTCTTGAGAGTTGCTTTCCCTTAAAATCACTTCCGTCAGGCTCTTCAATGGCCTTACCTCCTTTTCGAGGATCTCCTTTGGCTGATTCAAGAATTTTTCAAGAAAAGCAGGAATCGGTGTAAAGAGCTTTATCTTTCCATTCTTCCTGACGTTAACAAGATAATCTCGAGAAAGGCGAGTTAAAGAAGCCGAAACAGAGGAGCGACTTAGATTTGTTGCTTCAACTAAATCACTAATGGTTAGAGGCTCCTCACTTAAAAGAAGTATAGCATAAACCCTGCCATCCGTATGGGTGTATCCCCATCTTCTCATCATCCGTTCCACAATTTCGATAAATTTTCGGGTTTCTCTTTTATTACCCTCCACTTTTTAGCCCTCCAATAAAGTAAGGCAAGAGGAGATATTTAAGCTTTTCTCAGCTAAATCAGATATAACAGATATAACTGTTATATCGAAAACTTTATACAGGAAAATTCCTAACCTACAATCGGAGGCGGAAGTATGGAAGAAAGTAAAAGAAATGGTGGAAACCAGCTCACAACTGCTCTAACCGCTTTCAAGCTTATCCTGGGTAATCCCATAGCAAGAAGCATGATAAAGCCATCTCTAAAAAAGTATAAGATAGAAGGGAGGGAGCTTCCAGGACTCTACTGGGCTCTTAGCATTTACGCGGGTGAAAGCATAAAATGCCCTTTCATGGTGCGTTTTCAAGCAGAAACAATAAAATTTCTTCTTAAGCTCGGCATAAAAGTTGCAAGAGGGGATGAAGAGGTAGTTAAAGAAGCCCTCTTAAGGGACCCACACATAAGAAGAGGCATCTGGGTCGTTCTTGAAGGAATAGCGAAGTATGGTGTAACGGTTCCTCAAAAACTGGCTGGACCTTTCTTAATAGTGTGGAACTTCACCAACATGTGCAATTTTAGATGCAAGCACTGCTATCAGAGAGCGGACAAACCATTACCGAGTGAGCTCTCCCTTGAAGAGAAGTTAATGTTAGTTGATCAGCTTGATAATGCTGGAGTTGCTGCTGTTGCTTTGAGCGGCGGTGAACCTACTATACACCCTGACTTTTACCGGGTTGTTAAAGAGCTCGCGGCCAGAGGAATTCACACTTCAGTCGCAACAAACGGATGGACCTTTGCCAATAGAGAAAACCTTGAAAAGGCTGTGAGACTTGGATTAAAGTACGTGGAAGTTTCCATAGATTCAGCAAATCCCAAGAAGCACGACGAGTTTAGGGGCATTCCAGGTGCATGGGAGCACGCAACAAAGGCACTAGAGAATGCTGTTAAGCTTGGGATAAGCCATGGAATGGCTGTGATCATGGACAAGGAAACCTTCGAGGAGATAGATGGCATTCTCGACCTGGCGGAAAATATTGGTGTTAAACGTGTTATATTCTTCAATCTCGTGCCCACTGGCAGAGCAGAGGAAATGATAAAGACCGACCTGTCGCCGGAAGAGCGCGAGGAATTCATGAAGGAAGTGTATCATCAGATGAAAAAGCGGAAGCTGGAGATACTGACCACGGCACCTCAATATGCCCGTGTTACACTCCTCGAATCCCAGGGAAAGAATGTAACGCCAGCCCACTTCTATATCGGGGAAAACAACGCAGTTAGAACCCTGGCCGAGTTTATAGGTGGCTGTGGTGCCGGAAGAATATATGCAGGAATAGAACCCGATGGAACAGTTACGCCATGTGTATTCCTTCCTTTGCCCGTAGGCAATATTAGAACAAAGCCTTTCAAGGAGATATGGGAGACCAGCAAAATATTTAACCTCCTGAGGAACAGGAACAGCTTCACCGGTCAATGCAAAAATTGTCCATATAGAAATATTTGCGGCGGATGTCGTGCCAGAGCATATCATTACACTCTTGACATCATGGGAGATGATCCCGGTTGCATAATAAACAAGCGTGTATGGGAGGACATAATGAAGCATGGAAAACCAACTGGCGTAAGTGAGGTCAACTGGGTTGATGAGAGCGTTGTCATGCGTCTTCCGGTGCTTTACATCCCAAGCTACTATAGTGCCGTTGAGATGTCCGGGGAGAAACTCCTAGAGATGGAAGAAGGAGGCATCAAAGAAAGACTTCATGCCTGATCATATCCTTAGTATTACCAGAGCAAGAAAAGGCTGAAGAAAAGCTTTCCCTTGTATCATGCTGGTTCTTAACTTAAGGTTCAAAAAATCTTTAAATTTTTTCATATGATGTCTTCTTTTGGTGAAACAAATGAAGGTGAACATAAAGGACTTCGCGCCGAGCTGGTTCGCGAGCGTTATGGGAACAGGGGCTCTTGCACTGGTCAGTTTTGCATACTCCCAGAGGCTTCCGGAGCTTAAAACCCTGGCCATTATCCTGACGTATCTCAACACGGGACTCTTTTTCATCCTGCTGATTCCATGGCTCCTCAGATGGGTGAAGTACACGGAAAACGCCTTAGAAGACCTCAAACATCCGGTTGTATCTCATTTCTACGGGACGATATCTGTGGCCATGCTTGTCCTTTCGGCCGATTATCTGCTTATACTTAAAAAAACTGCCATCGCAAAGGCATTCTGGATTCCCGGAGCCACTCTCACAATATTCTTTTCCCTGCTCATTCCTTATCTGATGTTCGTGGAGAAGGAAATAGACCTCAAGGTGGTTACCCCCGCATGGTTTATTCCCCCTGTCGGGTTAATTGTGATTCCCTTGGGGGGTGCGGGGCTAATCCCAAGCTTCTCCGGAACTGCCAAAGAGATTGCTTACGCGGTTAACTACTTCGCCTGGGGCACAGGCTTCTTCTTGTACCTGGGTCTCTTCGCAATAGTGTTTTTCCGCTTCATACGGCACGAACCACTGCCCTGCGGGATGGCGCCGGCAGTATGGATAAACCTCGGTCCAATCGGTGCCGGAACTTCAACGCTCTACGCGCTTGTCAAGGTCAGTACATTCATAACGGTTAAAGAACCGTTCTTCGCTTTCGGTTTAATCCTCTGGGGATTCGGCGTCTGGTGGCTGGTAATGGCCGTCATAATGACCATTTACTACATCCGGAAGCTTACCCTCCCCTACAGCCTCGCCTGGTGGGCTTTCATCTTCCCGCTCGGGGCTTACGTCAGTGCAACCCGCAACGTTGGCACTGTCTGCGGCATAGGTGTCATAGACAACTTCGGCTTCGCCCTCTACTGGCTTCTATTGGCGATGTGGCTGGTCACGGGAGTGAAAACCATAAAGCATATGGTACTCGAATGATTTTTTTCTTTTTAATTCTTTGAACCTTCATTCCCTCAGAAGCCCCTTAATTATCAGCTCTGCCGCTTCCTCCTCGGTTAATCCCTTGGCCATGAGCTGCATCAACTGGACCTCATTTATCCTTCCTATTGAAGCTTCATGAGTAAGCTCAGCTTTATCGTTCTTCACCCTTAGGAACGGCACAGTCTGAACGTCAGCTTCGCCCTTGACTATCTCATGGCACTCTACATGGCCTTTTGAGTGCTCTCCAAGGCCATAAGCTTCATTTATAACGTTTGCCTTTGCATTATCAAAAGCTATCACAGTGGTCTTTAAGTTTGCCCGTGAATGAGCTCCGGTTAAATATGCCACTTCCTTAACCTCAACAGAATCATCTTTAATAGCCTTTACCTTGGAAACAAGCTCTGTTACAGCATAATCATCTAGATCAACCCTCATTTCAAGTTTAAGCTCTTTAGCACGGTGTTTTATTAAGGAGAATTTCCCCATGTACCTTCCTTTCCTCCCTACTTTAACCTCGGTTTTGCTGATCATCCTTACGCCTTCTCCGTGCACGTGTTCGTCTTCATAGACTACGAATGCTCCTTCATCGATCCTAATCTTTGCATATGCATCATGGGTAAAATCTTTGGCATACGGGAAGATGCAATGAGAGAGGAATTTAACTTTTGAGCCTTTTCCCACAATTATGTCAAAAACAACTCTCTGATAACCCTCACTTTTCAAAAATCCTGTACACAAATGAATAGGAAAAGGAAGTTCAATGTTATCCTTTATTTTTATCTCCGCTCTCACACCATTTTCTATTTCCTCACCAACTATCTCAACACCCTCAATGTTGTTTAATCCTACTATTCTCTCCCCGCTTATGATTATCGCCGCTATCCTATCACCAAAGAGAGATGTATCCAAGCCTTCCTTCTCATAGATATTTACCAAGGCTTCATATTCCTTTACTCGATCCATCTTGATGACCATATCTCATCACTTCCAAAAGCGGGCACCTTCCACAAGCCCTCTTGTAGTATTCAACTACTTCATCAGAGAACCCTTTTCTCACGACTTTTCCACTACACACAAAGTAACTAAACTCCGTCTTCTTTGCAATGTCCTCATGGTGAGTGATTAGAATTATTGTTGTTCCAATCCTTTTCAAATAATCTAAGGTTCTGTCTATCAACTCAGTTACAGTTATGTCTAGGCCAGAATCGGGTTCATCAAGAATTGCATATTTTGGTTTTAAGAGAAGAATAGATGCAAGCTCGACTCTTTTTCTTTCCCCTCCACTGAGGCTCTTGTCAACAAACCTGGAATGATAGAGTTCATATGGCAGACCCACAATCTCAAGAACTTCTCTCACTTCCTCTTTGTCCACATTTAGTTTTCCTCCAAGTGTGAGATACTCCTCAACGGCAATCCCATCATAGCGGGCCGGTTCTTGCCATAGTAAGTTAATACCTAATTTGGCTCTCTCGGTTATATTTAACTCCGTTATATCCTTATCTCCCATAAAGACTCTACCTTCACTTGGCTTTATAACCCCCATTAGAATATAAGCTAGTGTGGACTTTCCAGCACCATTGGGGCCGAGAATAGAGTAACTCATACCCTCCTTGAAGCGCATATTGATTCTTTCTAATATTTTTCTGCCATTTGCAGAGTAGGTGACGTTTCTCAGTAACAACATGGACATCGAAAGAGGATCATGTGAACGAAATTTAAAGTTTTTGGAACATTTTTGTCCTCAAACCAAAAGTTGGCAACAAGAACATATGAAAAGAATTTTAAATGAAATTTCTTTAATATAAATGAGGTGATCTAGAATGAGTGAAACTGAAAAAGTTGATATGGAGAAATTGCCAAAGTTTCTCCCGAACTGCCACAAAGAAGCCGAAAAACTTGACATAATATTCACCTGCTCTGGTGCAGCTAGCGTTGGAAAAATTGGACATGAAGTTGGAGTTTTACTCACTAACGCTGGGCAAACTGCCCGTTTATGCTGTACTACCGCAGTTGCCGCTGGATCAGAAATGCACCTCAACATAGGGCATAGGGCAAAGAAGGTAATCGTCATAGATGGCTGCCCGATGAAGTGTGCAACCAAGGTGATAGAAAAGGCGGGTGTGAACTACCCCGCTCTAACGG
>Ga0190329_1000187_pt1 | contig 18249 bp, 21 predicted proteins | sample 48720423_MG_FD_161655 | JGI IMG/M metagenome (GOLD analysis project Ga0190329, IMG submission 161655) | Hydrothermal vent sediment bacterial communities from Southern Trench, Guaymas Basin, Mexico - 4872-04-2-3_MG | ecosystem: Environmental > Aquatic > Marine > Hydrothermal vents > Sediment ... | reverse complement strand
CAAGGCTAATCTCACCCTTAGCCCCAACGCTCTGAATGGCCTTGTTTATCCTCATAACACAGTGCTTGCAACTCATATTGGGTATCTTCAAAATTGCTTTCACCATTTTGACATCACCAAAATTATCTTAGAATGAGACTTTTATGGAGCTTATCTTTTGCAAAGTGGAAAAATATTGGTGAAGCGGCTTTAAATCCTGAAAGCCCACGGGACTAAAGTGTCTCTATGATTCTTATCACTCTCTCCTCCATGGGCCTCATTAGTTCCGCCACTTTCTCCCCCGCTATTTTCCAGGCTACACTCGGCAAAGTAACGCCAAGATAGTTGCCGTCTTCCCTTCTATATCCAAAGCCAGTGCATGGAAACAGGGCCCCGATGTTTGGGTTTATTTTCACGAGCTCCGCCACGAGTTCTCTGTCACATATGAAAAGGAGGTGATAATCAGCCACAATCCCATCTTCCCTCTCCACGATTGCCACCGGAATTCTTTCCCCTATGAGGAGAAAGCCCTCCTCTTCGAGTTTTTTCTTGAAGCGCTCCCAGAGAAAGTCGAGGTCCTCCTCAAACCTTCTCACGTAATAGAACACCTTTACACCTCCAAGAACATTTTCTTATCACTTGTTTCCACCATTATGCACCTCTCGAAGCTGTAATCCAGTCCAGCCTTCTCTAAGAATTGCCTTATATCCTCGCTCTCTGCCCCCAGCTGGAACCAAAGGTTTTTGAAGCCGGCTTCAACGGCTTCCTTTGCCACTTCAAGCCCTACTCTTGGTGGGACAACAAAGACTATTACATCAACGTCTTTTGGAAGCTCTTTAACGCTTTTGTAGCATTTTAGTCCTTCTATTTCATCATAATTCGGATTCACCGGAAGAATCTCAAAGCCTTTGCCAAGGAGATCTTTCAAAATTGTGTTGCCGTACTTCATTGGGTTTTTGGTTGCTCCGACGAGTGTTATCCTCTTAAAACCCTTCATGTCCATCCTTCTCACCAAGCTTGAATTTTTAAACTAATGAAAGAGAGACTGAAACCCTAAAGAAGATCCTTAATCAGCTCTATTATGTTGCTCCTTGCCTTTGCCTTCAGCCTCTCCAAGTGATCACTCAGTGCCTCTCCTATGCTGTGCACAAAGAGACTCAAAGCCTCTTCTCTGGTCAATCCACGGGAGCGAAGGTAGAAAAGCGCATCCTCATCAAACTGGGCAACGCTTGAAGAATGCGATGCTGTCTCTATTTCTCCCGTATCTACTTCAAGCATTGGCACGCTGACGCCAAGGGAGCCTTCATCCATGATAATCACGTGAGAGCTAACTTCACTCGAGGAACCCCTAGCTTTTTCAAAAACTTTTGCAACACCTCTATGCACCACCCAACCCTTCCTGTGAGAGTAGCCGTTTACCTTCGTCTCACTTTTACTTTCTTCTCCATACTGCAGGACGTTGGTGAGATAATCAACAGCCGATCCTATCCCTATGGGCATCCCTCTAAGTATGAGTTCGCTTTTGATCCCTTCAAGAGAGTAATCTTCTCTGTGGTGGCTCATTTTACCCCCTTTCACTATCGTGAAAGCCCTCACCTTTGCTCCATCGCCAAGCGTAGCCCTAAGCAAGTAATGTGATAGAGATGTATGGTTTCCAATGGTCAAAATCTCAGCTTCAGCATTTTTAAGCCTGAGTTCAACCACGAGGGATTTCGCTCCTTTCTCAGAGATCTCATAGATTATTATTGGCACGTTGACGTTTTCCGCTTCAATACTAAGGTGGTGGCTTACAAAGGCCTTCTCAGAGAGATGAGAAACTATCACAAGTGGCTCAAGCAAGTCTTTGGTTATCCTAAGCCGGTAACCTCTCTTGAGGGCATAAAAGTGGAAACCCAAGATCCTTGATTCCTCTGGCCGAGAGAGTCCTAGGGTTCCTTCTTCCACTTCAACGCCTTCCGGAAGATCAAATTTCGACTCACTTCCCGAGAAAAGCACGTTAGCTCTAATCCTCCCTTCCCCGGCCTTTGCCTCGGTAGGGAGTGTGAGGGGAGAGTTTTCTTCAAAGAGCTTCCATTTTGTGTAACTCCTTATCGTAGGACTATCGCCGTATTTTTGGTACGTAAGCTTCTCAAGGGTTTCACGGGTGATTGAAGGAAAACTGAGGTGCTCTTTAGAGAGTTCGTTAGGACGCATCAACCAACACCTCCCACTTCACTGAATTCCAACTCTATAACCTTCTTGAGAACCTCGACGTACTCAAAGGGAAGTCCCTCAAGAATCTCGCTTATAAAGCCGAGCACTATGAGGCTTTTTGCCTCTTCTTCCCTTATCCCCCTCGCGTTGAGGTAGAAGAGCTTATCCTCGCTTAGTTTTCCGATGGTCGCTTCGTGAATTATGTTTGCCGTTGGTTCGTCATTTTGATTGTGCGGATAAGTGTATGCTCTGCTCTCTTCGTCAAGAATTAACGAATCACAGGAAACCGTAGCAGTTGAGTTCTTTGCTCCTTTACCTATCCTCACGAGGCCACGATAGATGTTTATTCCTCCATTAGCGCTTATGCTCTTGGAAACTATCTTTGAGCTTGTATTCTTTCCCACATGGACACTCTTCGCCCCGGTGTCCTTTAAGAAAGGCCCGTTGCTAAGCGAAACCACATATTGAGCTGTTCTGGCGTTATTCCCTTTCAAGACACTTGCCGGATAAGTGTATGTGATTTTGCTCCCTATACTCCCTTCAATCCACTCTACGTAAGCATTCTCCTCGATTATCGCTCTCTTATTATTGAAGTTTATAACATTACGGCTCCAGTTTTGTATGGTGGTGAATTTGACCGTGGCGTTTTTGTGAGCATAAATCTCGACCATCCCATCGTGGAAGGAGAAGCCCTTATACATCGGTGCAGAACATCCTTCGATAAAGTGGACATAACTTCCCTCATCTGCAACGACAAGAGTATGTTCAAACTGGCCCTCTAAAGCCGAGCCTATGACAAAGAATGCCTCAATAGGAAATGGAACACGAACTCCTTTGGGGATGTAAACAAAAGCCCCCCCACTCCAGAGAGCATGGTGTAACGCAGAGAACTTGTGCTCCCCCGCAGGAAATATCTTGCCAAAATAGCGTTTTACTACATCCGGATATTTTCTAACGGCTTCCTCCATAGGAAGCATGACTATTCCTTTCTTTTCAAATTCATCTTTAAGCTGAGAATAAACACTCTCACTGTCAAAAACTGCCGTTAAACCGGAGAGAAATTTTTTCTCTATCTCAGGAATATTCAACCTCTCAAAGGTTTTCCTTATGTTTTCTGGCAAATCGCCCCAATCTTTAACTTCCTTCTCAAGCTCGGGTTTCGTGTATAGAACGAGGTTCTCGAGATCAAGTTCTTCAACACCCACAACCCACTTTGGCATAGGTAATTTTTCAAAAAGCTCTAACGCCTTAAGTCTATGCCTAAACATCCACTCTGGCTCATTTTTTATTTTTGAAAGTTCTTCAATAATACTCCTACTTATTCTCCCTTTGAGCTCAATTTCCTTAGGGTAAGGGACTGCAGTTCCAAGAATCTCCTCTAACGAACCAGCTTTTAGAATTTCTTCGAGTCTTGATCGCTCACTCATAATGCTTCCACCGCCGCAAAACCCTTCTCTTCAATAGTCTTAACCAGTTCAATCCCTCCAGATGCAACTATTTTTCCTTCCTTGATCACATGAACTCTGTGGGGTTTTAAGTGCTCTAGAATCCTACCATAATGTGTTATAAGTAAAATTGCAGTGCCTTCTTCGTGAAGCTTATTTATAATCCTCGCAATAACCTTAAGGGAATCAACATCAACTCCACTATCCGGCTCATCAAGAATGAGGAGCCTTGGTTTAACGAGATAGGCCTGCAACATCTCTAACTTTTTCCTCTCACCACCAGAAAAGCCGACATTTAAGAATCGCGTAAGCATTGAATTGTCCAAACCAAGCTCTTGAACAGCGTTGAAAATGACCTCATAAGCTTGAATTTCATCAAGGTTTTTGAGGTTTTTTAACACCCTTTGCAAGAATTGAATAACCTTCACTCCCTCTACTTCAACAGGATGTTGAAAACTCAAGAAAACACCTCTTCTAACCCTTTCCTCAGGAGGTAAGTTAGTTATATCCTCTCCATCAAAAATAATTCTCCCATTTATCACCTGATACTTGGGATGACCAGCTATTGTTAAGGCTAGTGTTGATTTCCCGCTCCCATTAGGACCCATTACAACATGAAGCTCTCCATCATCAACAATGAGGTTAATACCTTTGAGAATTTCCTTGTCCTCTACTTTTACCCTTAGGTTCTCAGCTTTTAACATGACCATCACCGTCCATTATCGGTACATTTTTGTGTAAGAGAAAGTATTTTTAAAAGTTTTCTACTCAAAAATGAGTAATAACAGAAGAGATACAGGTACTCAAAAACTTTGCTTAAAAGCATGAAATAAAGAAGTGCAGAATTGGAAGATCTCACTCCTCTTTCTGCATTAAAAGAGTTGGTAACTTTGGCCCTCTGGATGCAAGCTCTCTATCTAACATAAACAGTATTTGGGGGCTGTTTTCTGCAAATCTAAGCTTATCGAGAATTTTCTTTACACTGGCCTCTTCTTCAACCTGCTCATTAATAAACCACTCAAGGAAAGACCTGGTTGGATAGTCCTTCTCCTCCTCTGCTAGTGCAGCCAATTCATTTATACACTTGCTTATGAACTGTTCATGCTCGTAAGCCGCTTTAAAAGCTTCAATTGGAGATTCCCACTCTTTTGGAGGCTGAGGAATTTCTTTAAGTTCCACTCTGCCATTTCTATCATAGATGTAATTATAAAACCTTAATGCATGCCCAACTTCTTCTTCTGCCTGAGCTTTCATCCAACTAGAAAAGCCTTCAAAGTTTAGATCGTCAAAATAGGCCGCCATGGCGAAATAAAGGTATGCTGAATACATTTCTCTATTAAGTTGCTCGTTTAAAGCTTTCAACATCTTTTCAGTCAACACATCCTATCACCAAAGCTATTTGTTTTTCCAACTATTTAAGTGTTCACTTCAAAGTATCTCCTCCTTTTTTAACTCTTTTCGGATTCTCTCAAACTCTTCAAGTTTACCTTGAGTGACAACTCTCTCTGGCCTGAACGGGCAATCACAGTAGGGATATTCAAGAAATGCCCCATAAGTCCCTATCTCTCTAGCTATTTCCACAATCTCCTCTTTGTCCAAACCAATAAGTGGCCTGTGTATCGGAAAATCCGCACTCATCGTTTCAAAGTAAAGATTTGTTAAAGTTTGTGAGGCAACTTGACCAAGGGAATCCCCTGTAACGATTGCAAGTGCTCCCCTCTCTCTTGCTATTTCTGCCGCTCTTCTTAGCATAGCAACTTTACAAACTACACAAGTCCACTCTCTCTGACCAAGTTTATTTAAGGTAAGTACATAAGGTTTGAGAATCTCAAAGTGGTTTTCAACTATTAACTCTATAGGGCTTGGGGAGTACTCATTCAAAATTTCCACTACTTTTTCAACAACCTTTCTCGCATTCATTCCTTGGTCAAAATGAACGGCAATTATCTCAGCGCCCCGTTTAAGCATAAGAAAAGCTGCAACAGGAGAATCTATCCCTCCGCTTAAAAGAACAACTACCTTTCCCTGAGTTCCAACGGGAAGACCTCCAACCCCCTTAATCTTCTCAAAGAATACATATACCTTCCCACCAATAATCTCGATTCCAATAACAAGTTCAGGATTCTCCAAATCCACTTTCCAACCAAATTCATTTACAACAAATGCTCCGACTTCTTTATTCACCTCTATAGAGGTCCTTAGAAACGTTTTATCAAGCCTTTGTGTCTCAACTTTGAAACTTCTTGGTGATTTCCCTTTTAAAGCCTCTTTAAGGTAGTTTGGGATCTCGTTATAGTCCATAACCTCCGCTGGAGAAACCGAAACAACACCTGGAACTTTTGCTATAATTTCTGCAGCCTCATTTGGAGCATCAACAAGAATTCTCCCCCGTATAACCTTAATTTTCCCAGTTATCCCTTTCCTCTCCAAGGCCTTTTCAATGTTCTTTACGAGTTTTCTCTCAAATTCCTTTCTTTTTCCACGCTTTATTGCTATTTCTCCGTATCTAACTATTATCACTTCAACCACCTAAATAACGCGCAAATAAATTCTTTGCTTCTATCTCTCCCTCAGCTCCTCTTATGATCATCCTCCCACTTTTAAAGATTAGTATCTCATATCCATCATCTTCAAACTGGAGAAACTGAGAAGTTTTGAGGTACTCTATCCCAAGTTTTTCAAGCTTCCCCGCAAGATCTTCCAAATTTACATTCATTTTCTCTGGAGGTGTAACTTGAATTGAACCATCACAAAGTCTTTCAATTTTCATATGTTTTTCCAAGAATGTAAATTCTCTCTTTACACAAGCTGGACATTCTTCTCTTCTAGGAACTTCAACCCTTTCAAACTCAAGTGTTTTCGTATCAAAGAATATTAACTCGCTTTTAATTTCCTCCCCCAAAAGGATCTTTGCAGCAAGACCAACTGCTATAGAAGCTGCTAATGAAGGAACATAGCTCATTATCCCAGCGACGGCACATGTTGGCATTGGTCTCTCAGGGAGTTTTGGCATAAAACACCTAAAACAGGCTGTTTTTCCAGGAATTATTGGCATTATATTACCATATGTACTCAGGACTCCCACATAAATCCATGGTTTGTTATTCTTTACGGCATAGTCGTTTATTATCTGACGAGTATAAATATTATCAGTCCCATCGATTATTAAATCTACTTTCTCAAGAATTCCTATTGTTGCTGGATTTAGATCTTCAAAATACCCCTCGACACCAAACTTCTCTTTTAAAACCTCAACTTTCGGTTTGCCGATATCTTCTTTAGTATAAATTGTTCTAGGGAGGTCACTATCATCTACAAAGTCTCGATCTACTACAACGATTTTTCCAACTCCAAGTTTATGAAGGAAATAGACTTCCCAACTCCCCAATGCTCCAGCACCAACTACTCCAACCGTGCTCTCGCTCAATTTTCTTTGACCCTCTATACCAATGATCGGAAAGTGTCTTGAGAAATCTATCATACCTCTCACCGAAAGGAATACGAAAAAGGCTTTATGAATTTAATCATTGCAAGAGAGAAAATACATGTACCTTGTTCAACTGCTCATGAAATAATCACAAACTTCTTTAATTCCTCTGCGAGCTCTTCCGTCCCTTCATCGAGCCTTTTCCTAATTAAAACCTTCCTAAGGATAGGCTTCTTTCCCCAGAGCTCCTCCATCTGCTCAAGGCACTTTCCAGGCCTTCCAGCACACGTGGAGAAAAAGGCAGCATTTTTAATCTTCTCCCGGTTCCGCAGGAGATACGTCCTTATGGCCGGAGTCACGCGGCCGTTCCAGATGGGAGTTCCTACAATCACAAGATCATAATCATAAGGGTCCTTCTCAAACTCTATCTCCGTGGTTTTGCCCCTTGTTGCATCGTAGCCCGCCCTTAGAAAGCCGAGAATCCCCTTCCGGGACTTTTTGTCTATGAGTTCGTCAATATCGGCGTTGAGGGCTTTAGCAACCTCTTGAGCGACTCTTTTAGTTGTTCCACTCCGTGAATAGAACACAACGAGCGTTTTCATGAATATCCCCCAGTTAAAATGGTCATTGTGGTTAATATGTGTTTCTGAAAAAGTTTTTAAATTCTAAAGTTTCAATTGAAACTATGTCTGCAAAAGGTGAGAGGGCATGCGACCTCATATCGGAGCTCTACTGGACCATGAGAAAGGCCTTCGAGGAGAGACTTGAGGAGTTAGGTGTTACTTTTCTTGAGTTCAAAGCTCTGGTACACCTCAAAGGGGCAAAGACCCAGGGCAATCTTCTGAGAGAAATGAACGTTTCTAAATCAACGGTCTCAAAAGTGCTCTCCTCCCTTGAGAGAAAGGGGATTGTAAGGAGGGAGCGTAGAGGAAGGGTTTACAGCGTGAAGCTCACAGATAAGGGCCTTGAGATGCTCAAGGCCATGGAAAAGGCAGGGAAAGAACTTGAGGAGGGCATGTTCTCGGAAATGAGCAGCCAAGAGAAATCCAATTTCTTGCTTCTCCTTGAAAAGGCGATAAAAGGATTGGAGGGAAGTGAATGAGCGAAAAAACGACAAAGGGCGTACAGATTTTGAGGGGCGATCCAAAAAAGGCCATAATCAAGCTCTCCATTCCAATGATGATAGGCATGTCAGTTCAGACGGTATATAACCTCGCCGATGGAATATGGGTCTCCGGCCTTGGCCCCAATGCTCTGGCCGCGGTGGGGCTCTTCTTTCCAGTCTTCATGGGAATAATCTCTCTCGCCTCTGGCTTGGGCATAGGCGCAAGCTCCGCGATAGCGAGGAGGATAGGGGCCAGAGATAAGGAGGGAGCCGATAATGTGGCCGTACACTCCTTTATCCTCTCGCTGCTCCTTGGAGTAGGCATAACCATCACCATGCTCCCCACGATAGACTCGCTGTTCCGCTCAATGGGCGCAAGGGGAGAGGCCGTTGAGCTCGCCATAGAGTACTCGAGGGTGCTCCTCATAGGGGCCTTTGTGATTGTCTTCAACAACGTTGGAAACGGCATCCTGAGAGGAGAAGGGGATGCAAACAGGGCTATGCTCGCGATGGTACTTGGTTCGGGCCTTAACATAATCCTTGACCCGATATTCATCTACACCCTCGGCTTCGGCGTTGTTGGGGCCGCTTATGCAACTCTGCTCTCCATGATCGTAACTTTCCTCTTCATCGCCTACTGGCTCTTCATCAAGAGAGACACTTATGTGGACATAACGCTCAGGGACTTCTTGCCGAGTGGAGAAATCATTAAAGACATACTGCGCGTCGGGCTTCCATCCTCGCTCTCCCAGCTCTCCATGTCAATAGCAATGTTCTTCCTCAACAGTGTGGCAATAGCAGCGGGTGGAGAAAGAGGTGTTGCTGTCTTCACGGGCGCTTGGCGTGTTACAATGCTCGGCATAGTGCCGATACTCGGAATGGCCTCTGCAACCACAGCGGTTACCGGCGCTGCTTACGGCGAGGGAAACATTGAAAAACTTAACACCGCTTACCTCTACGCGATAAAGCTGGCCTTCACGATCGAGCTCGGTATCGTGGCCTTCATAATAGTCTTCGCACCCCAAGTGACATATCTTTTCACCTACTCTGAGTCTGCTCAAGCCATAAAGGACATCCTAATCTCTGCACTCAGAACACTCCCAGTATTTTTAGTATTGACACCCTTCGGCATGATGACTTCGGCGATGTTCCAGGGCATAGGGGAGGGTGAGAAGTCGCTTGTACTCACGATCTTCAGGACCCTCATCATGCAGGTGGGCTTTGCCTACCTGTTCGTGCACTACACTTCTCTCGGGCTCAAAGGGGTGTGGCTCGGAATAGTAATAGGTAACATGGTAGCAGCGGTTACGGGCTTCACTTGGGGGAGGTTGAGGATAAGGAGCTTTAAAAGGGCCTTCTCAGAAACCAAAAACACTACTTTGCCCTGAACTCCTTTCTTTTTACTGTTCGAAGGCGAGAGGGAAAGACAAAAGCAAAAAAGTATCTACAAATCCTTGACTCATCCTTTCCTTCTTGCTATTGTGTCAGCGAGAAGTTCTCCATCAACCCCAACATTCTCAAGCTCGACCTCATGAATTATCACACTCACGTGGTGCACCTTACAGACTTCCCTACCAACTTCAGTTATTTTCTTCCCAAGCTCCCTCTTGGTCTCCACATCAGCCCTCGGCCCGATAGAAAAAGCAATAGCTGAGGGTGATGAGAGATTTCTTCCCTGAATCAAAAAACTCAAAAGAACTCGGTAAAATTCCAATACCATGCAAGAGGATAGCAGAACTTGAAGGATTTGATTACTAGGGCGGGGGAGCCCACCCGAAAGGGCGAGGGTAGTTCATTAGAAAAATCCTCCAAGAAAGACCTTTCAACTCACTTTTCCACAATTTTAATAAGGTTAAGATACAAAATTTAATGAGGTGATTTTCATGAAAAGAGCCCTTGTTACTCTTACCCCCACTGAAAGCAAGCGCTTGATTGCCAAATCTGTTGTTGCCCTTGATGAAGTTCAAAATGCCCTTAAAAACGGTTTTGTTTACATAGCAACCGGAACCACAGCTGCTTACATTGCCGAGGAAATCTTAGGAGAGAAAATTGAAAAAGAAAAGTGGACTGTTGGAACAATAAGCAAAGGGAGAACCTGTGTTACCGCAAAGACCACATGGCCAAAACATCTCGTCCTTTACAAAGGGAAGCCATTTGATGACCCACTTGAGGCCTTAAAAGAAATGGGACCAGAAGATGTTTTCATCAAAGGAGCAAATGCCATAGACGTTAATTGGAATGTTGCAGTTTTTGCTGCAGCCTCTGATGGAGGGACAATTGGCAAAACATATGGTTGGACGATAACAAAGGGAGTCATTACGATAACCCCAATAAGCCTTGAGAAGTTCACTCCTACACCAGTTGAGATTAGTGCCAAACTTACAGGGATTCATTCTTTTGATTGGGGAACAGGCCTTTATGCTGCACTAGTTCCAATCCCACATGCCATTCCAGTTACGGAAGTGGAGGCCTATGACATCCTAGCTAACGTTGATGCAATCCCCATAGCCTCTGGAGGAGCCGGAGGCGCAGAAGGAAGCGTTACTCTTGTCCTAGAGGGCGATGACGAAGATATGGAGAGAGCTAAGGAGATTACAAAAGCCATCAAAGGTGAACCTCCTTTAGAACCATACACTGAAGACTGTTCTATATGTCCATTTGCGAAGATCTGTGGGATTGGGACAGGAGTGTTCTAACTTTTAATATTTCGTCACGTTTTCCAATTTTTTGCTCATTATAAAAGTATCTTCCTTTTTCACAGCTCCCTCGGGGATCATGAGCGGAGCATGAACCATTGCTAGAACCATTCCTTCTTTTGCTATCATTGCTCTGTGGGGAACCACTATCGTAGTTATGGGGTCCTCTTCAATTAGCAATCCAACGCCATGGGTATATCCCACTATGTAGTACTTCTCAAGCCCCATGTCATGATAAATTCTTTCAATTTCTTTTTCAACCTTAATGAACTTAATTCCTGGCTTTGTGAGCTCAATACTAGCCCTATAAGCATTTTCCATTGCCTCTATTGCCTTTCTACACCTTTCGCTTACCTCTCCCACCGGAAATGAGCGAGTGATGTTGGTATAATAATGATTCCAGTCTGCTCCTATAACCACTGATACTATTCTTCCCTTTTCTACCTTAACATCTTTAAATGGCTCAGCGTGTGCTCTTGGAGTTGCTGCCACATAAACCTTTGGTTCTTCACTACCGTTGAGCATAAGTTCTCTGGTTATTTCTGCTGCTATCTGAAGTTCACTTTTTCCAGGTTTTATCTCCTCCTCTGCCACTCTCATTCCTTTTGCTGCTATTTTTCCGGCCTTTCTTATATTTTCAAGCTCCCACTCATCCTTTATCATTCTAAGCTCCATAGAAAGTCCCCTTACATCGACAATTTCAATGTCAGGGTTTAGCTTTTTGAAGAGCTCGTAGAACAAAATATATGCATCTCTCTCAACACTGAACTCCATTCCAACAGTGTTGAACCCGTTTTTCTTTATCCACATGGTTACATTGGCCATGAGCTCCTCTGTTTTTTGAAATTCTACTACATTTTCAATCCAACTCCTGCTTTTGAAGAGTTCAGCTTCCCCTTTAGCCACTATGACTGTTGGCTCCCCCTCCGCAGGGATTAAAAGAGCCGGCCTAAGCCACTTTGTTCCCGTGAAATAAACAAAGGTTGAAAGCGTCCTTATGACAGCACCGTCAATGTTGTTTCTTTTTAAAAGTCCCTGGAATCGTTTTACCCTTTTTTCAAAAATTTTTTCCATAAAATCACCCACTCTATATAAAGTTTGAAAAAATAAAAATTTAACCAAGCTTCATGGTTAAAACCTCAAAGGATGATTACTTTTTCTCTTGAAAGCCTTGCCCTTTAGAGCGAAGAGGAGACCAGATTTTCCCTCCTGAGCAGAACTCTAACACCCACTCCATGAGGATTTTCCATCTTTTCAGCTTCTTCAGCTTTAACTACAAACCTCTCAATCCCTCCAGTCCAGAAGTCTCTTCTCACCCTCAATCCTCCTATATGGCTCGGTGTCCATCGTCATCTCAAGTGTACCCATGTAGTTCCCATACCTGTCAAAGAGGGGCACGTATTTGATGTAAACGTATTTCTCTCCAAGCTTGAGCCAGAAGGTTGCCTCCTTCTTCCTGCCCTCCTTGAAGGCCTTCAGGATTTTGTTGACTACATAAACGCTCTTCGGCGGGTGGCAGAGTTGAACTGGTCTTCCAATCACTGAGGGAGTCCTAGCGAATATCCTCTCTCCACCTGAGAAAAATCTCACCCTATCATCTTTATCCACGAAAGTTATGTCAATTGGTAAATGCTTAAATATTGCATTCAGCTCTTCCATACTTAGATAACCGGTTTCTAGTTCGAGATCACCCTTTCGCTTAACCTCTGTTCTATCAGCCTCAAGTTTTTGACCTCTAAGAACCATTTGCATTTCTTTGGGTAAGCCCAATATCTGCTCCGCTGTTAATGTGGGATCAATCTCATATGGCTGAAGGGGCTTTTCTTTAGGCCTCCATTCATCACCCGGCTTCACTTTATAGTAACCTATCATATTCTCCTGCTCTTTAATAGCTCTCCATTCTCCCTCACTCAAGAGGGCCTTAAGAGTTGGGTAAAGGATATTATCTTCCCTGAAAACCATGTCTATAATTGCTCTTGACAATTCTTGGGCCTTTTCTTTAACTGTATTTGCAAACTCTTCCCACTGCATTTCATCAACCCTATTTAAGAGCTCAACAAACTGTTTTATCATAACTCTATTTTCATCGTGCTTTCTCCAAAGAACTGTGGGTACTGCCGTTATGCCTCGTCTCTCTAAATAGGGGAATATCAGCATCTCTTCTCTGGTGTAGTGGGTAAAGCCAATGGCTCTTAATTGGTTTGCAAGTCCTTTCAGAACCCCTAGAATCTCTTTTTTCATATTTTCATCCTTTGTAGTTGCCAACGTTGATGCATATAAGTTCACCATCTCAGCATCTTTTGTTATCTCCCTATTCTCTTCATAGAGCGTCCTCAAAGGATGGCCATCTGGAAGTTCTTTCTCTTTTTCACCAACTCCAGAGACAGCTTCCCTAAAAAGCTCCACGTGAATGTCACACATCTTAGCTATCTCATATGCAGAGATACCTTCTTTAACAAGCTCCTGCTCAATGAGAGGGATTTCTAGTGGTGAGATACTTCTTAATAGATCTTTAAACTCTTCCTTGAGTTTCTCCACGTTCTCACCTTTGTGAATCTTCTTCAAAAGTTCTTTCATTTTTTCTTTTTTATATTCCCTGTTGTTCAGGAGTTCTGTCATTCCACACCACCTCTAACTTTTTCTTTAATGAGCTGGGCCAGCTGACGAAGTTTTTCATAATCCCCCTCCCCCGGCCTTGCACGAACCTCAAGATCACCAAGAAGCTCAAGCTTTGAACCCTTGAGCACCTCAAGGAGGGAATCTTTGCTTCTCCCGTGCCATCCGTGAGAGCCTATTATCACCGCATATCTTGCGGGAGGTCTGAGAGCCTTTACAAGGTACGCGGCATAGATAGCAAGGGGATGTGCACCTCCAAGGACGGTGGGAGCTGCCAAAACTATCACAGCTGAGTCCACGAGGTCTTTGGCAATTTCTCCTATGTCCGCGTTCACAAGGTTGTGGACTTTCACATCCACCCCTTCCGCAGTCAAGAGTGCAGCAAGCTCCCTTACCATAGCCTCATTTGCACCCCACATGCTTACATATGCTATCAGAACCTTCTCCTTTATCTCCCCACTGCTCCACCTTTTATACGCCTCAATTATCCTCCGAGGATTTCTGTATATCGGACCATGGCTCGGGGCGATTATATCAATCTCAAGATTCTCAAGTTTCTGAAGCGCTTTTCCAGCCATGGCGGAGAAGGGCATCATTATCTCGCCGAAGTACCTCTGAGCATACGTTAAGAGGTTGGGCACATCATCATCGTAAAAGCCTCCCGCAAGGTGGGCTCCAAAGAAGTCACAGGGAAAGAGTATTTTGTCCTCGACGAGGTAGGTAAACATGGTCTCCGGCCAGTGGAGCCATGGTGCCTCTATGAACCTGAGGGTCTTCCCACCAAGGGAGATGACATCACCATCTTTCATGACCATTATTCTCTTATCGGGGACATCATAGTAAGCCTTCGCCATGTCCACACCTTTTTCAGTTGCGATTAGAATGACCTTCTCATTTTTTTCCAGCAGATATGGGATTGCACCCGAATGATCAGGTTCGGCGTGGTTCATCACAATATAGTCAATGTCAGCCACATCCACGATTTCACTTATCTTCCCCTCAAGCTCTCCCTCAAAACCGGGGTTTACGGTATCTATGAGAGCGGATTTCTCACTTCCAACGACCAGATAGGAGTTGTAGGAAGTCCCTTCTGGCAGAGGTATCAAGGAATCAAACATCCTTCTATCCCAGTCCTTGACTCCAACCCAATAAACTCCATCGGCAATTTTTACACTCTTCATAATATTCACCTCTATGACAATTGTCATAGTAAACGTTTTTAAACCTTTCTGGACAAATTTGCCCAACAAAATTTATATGCCAAATGTCATAGATAGAAATGGTGACGTGCAATGATGTTGGACGTTAGAGGATTAAAACCCCTCAACCGGCGGTTATGATAATAGAAAGTCTAGAAAAGCTTAACACAGGAGAGAAGCTTGAGGTAATTGGTGACAAACCCTTTGTAGATATAATGCCTAAGCTTGAAGAGGCAGAATATGAGGTAGAACTGCAAAAGATGGGGGAGTTCTTTATTCTGAGAATTACGAAGACAGAAAGCTCCAGGGAGCTAAACATGGAAGTTGAAGAATGTGATGAAAGCCTTGAAGAGATAACGGAAAATACCAATGTGGCGAAGTTGCTCAAAGCTTATCCCGAGTCGTTAGACATACTCGTAAAGTATGGCTTCTCACCACTCCACAACCCGGTGCTCAGAAAGACCCTTGCAAGAACTGTAACACTCAAGCAGGCAAAGAAGCTCATCGGTATGAGCGATGAAAAGTTCAAGGGAATGGTGGAGGAACTTAAAAAGTTAGAGAAGAAATGATTTTTTTGCATTCCTTTTATCCTTTCTGTGTAGTTGCTTGGACCGGTTTTCTAATCTATTTTCCATATTTAAAAAAGAAGAGAAATTAACGTTCAATCAAGTTCTTCAGCGAGCGGTGCACTCTCTTCTACGTTGATGCCTTTGTTGAACATGCTCCTAAGGTCTTTCTCCGGATCTGCAATGAGCTTTAAGTCAAACTGCTTTCTGAGGATTTCGAAGACCCCGGGAGTCAGGAAATCCGGTGGCTTCGGCCCGATGTAGATGCCCTTAACTCCAAGGTAGAGGAGCGAGTAGAGTATCGCTATGGCCTTCTGCTCCATCCAGCTGAGGACTATTGAAACCGGCAGGGAGTTTACATCCGTTCCAAGCTCGTTCGCGAGTGCTATTGCAATCTCAATTATTGAGTACACGTTGTTGCACTGGCCGAAGTCGAGGAAGCGCGGGATTCCCTCGATGGTGCCGTAGTCCCTCGCGTTGTAGCGGAACTTGCCACAGGCAGCAGAGAGTATCAGCGCATCATCGGGGATCAGCTCGGTGAGTCTCTCGTAGTAGCCCATGCCCTTATGCGGCGTATCACAACCGCCCACGACGAAGATGTGCCTTATCTTGCCCTCCTGAATGAGCTCTATCAGTTTGTCCTTCATCGCCAAGACGTTGGTGTGGTGGAAGCCGGTGAGGAGCTTTCCACCGTCGTAAGCCTTCATCTTGGGGGTCTCAAGGGCGCGCTTTATGAGAGGCTCGAAGTTGTAGTCCTCGATGTGGAGAACCCCCTCAAGGCCCGCTATTCCGACGGTGAAGATTCTATCCTGATACGCCTTCGTCGGCTGCTGGACACAGTTGCTCGTGCCAAGGATAACGCCCGGGAACTCAGCGAATTCCTTCTTCTGGTAGAGCCACGAGCCTCCCCAGTTGCCGTAGAGGGCCTTGAACTTTCTAAGCTTAGGATAGGCGTGAGCCGGAAACATCTCAGCGTGGGTGTAAACTTTAAGCTCCTCCTCAAGGCCCATCTCCTTGATTTGCTTGAGGAGTTCGTAGAGGGCTTTGTAGCTGTGGCCGGTAACGAGTATGCCGTGTCCCTCGGCAGTCCCGGTTGAGACCTCAACCGGCTCCGGTCTTCCGAAGGTCTCGACGTAAGCCCTATCGAGGAGCTTCATGGCCTCAAGGTGGATCCTTCCGTTTTCAAGGATGAGCTCAAGGAAGCGGTTCTTGTCGAAGTTCACGTTGGTCAGGGTCGAATAGAGGGCCTCAGCTAAAAAGTGCCCTATTTTCGGGTCGTCGTAGTCGACCTCAATGGCGTGGTGGTAGTAGGCCGCGGTTCCCTTTATACCGTACAGCAGGGCCTCCTGAAGGGAGTTGAGGTCAGGATCTTTACCGCAGACTCCCCTTATCGTACATCCTCCAGCTAAACTCATCGAGCACTGGTTGCAGAGCATGTCCAAATTCTCTGGCACCTTTATCATCTTCAATCCCTCCTTTTATGACAATTGTCATATCCGATTTATTATTGAAAGACTCTTCATAAAAGCTTTGCGGTTTATTAACCTAAAGAAGGGATATGACTTATGTCATTACAAGAAATTAGGAAACTTGACAGAAAGGTTTATATATTCCACTCGTCATAAAAGATATCATGAGAACAAATGCTTTTGAAGCCGTTGCAAAATATGTATATCCCTCTCTCCGTAGAAGACTAGTGGAGATTTTAAGAGAGAAGGGCCTTAACCAGATGCAGGTAGCTAAGCTTTTGTACATAACTCAATCCGCTGTTTCGAGATATTTAAGAATGAACAGAGGTGCACTTGTAGATGTGGAAAAATTCCCAGACATTGACGATAAGTTGAAAGGGCTTGCAGAGACAATAGTAAAAGAGAGGCCCGATGAATATTATATTCACGGAGAACTCGTCAAGATCGCTATTGAGATGCTTGGAAAGGGCTATGTTTGCTCCTTCCACTCTAAGGTAGATCCGGAGATAGACCCGAGAGTCTGTAAAATATGTATAGAGATCTTTGGATAGACTCATCGCAAAGCTATCAGCAGTGCAAAAGCCATTATCAACACTATTTCGTAAGTTTCTATTAAGGCCACAGAAGGCCAGTTAATGAGACTTCCAGCAACTGCAAGAATAAAAATGAACAGTGAAATGTTTCTAAGCCTCTTCTCACTTCCCAAACCATAGAGGAGCATTCCAAGAAAGAACTGGACAAAAAAGTATGTGGAGACAAAGACATGAGGTCTGGTTCCCCCGGGATAAATTCCAATAAGTGCAAGAAATACTGCAGCCACACTTATATACGCCCCTCCAACAGTCTGAAGTTTTGTTTGAGAGGTAAGAACCAAGTACACCGCGAAAAACATTACAAATATTGAAGAAATCATCAACCCATAATTGTAAATCCAAGGTGCATTCGCTTCCGCTGTCCCAAGATCACTAAGTGCGTGTTCAAAAAACGAGAACCACTTATTTCTTGAGATTGCCCAGAACGTAAAAAGCCAATAAATTACACCTCCTGCTATTCCAGAGTACTTTAAGGTATCGAGCCTCATGGTTCAAGTTTGGTTTTGGTTGGAAATAAATCTTTCTTGAAAATTTTTTCACAAATTCATTTTTAAATCCTTTCACTTGAAGTTTTCTTGGGGGTGAGAGAATGGACGAACTGGAGATGATTAGGAGAAAAAAGATGTTAGAACTCATGAAAAAAGCGGGAATGATCGAGGTTAAGCCCAAAAAGCCGAAGGTTATCATCGAAGTCATAACTTCCCCCGGCTGTCCATACTGTCCGATAGCATGGGCAATGGCTCAGGAAATAGCAAGAAAATACGATGGTGTAATAGCAAAGGAAGTAAGCGTTGCAACTCCAGAAGGGCAGAGAAAAGCAATGGATCACAACATCATGGGGACCCCAACGATTTTGATAAATAATCGCGTTGAATTCATAGGTGTGCCGAACTTTGCTGAATTTGAAAGAAGGGTCAGGCAATATCTTTCCGCGTGAACTACCCCGGCCTTACGGGTGGGG
>Ga0190329_1000184_pt1 | contig 18411 bp, 21 predicted proteins | sample 48720423_MG_FD_161655 | JGI IMG/M metagenome (GOLD analysis project Ga0190329, IMG submission 161655) | Hydrothermal vent sediment bacterial communities from Southern Trench, Guaymas Basin, Mexico - 4872-04-2-3_MG | ecosystem: Environmental > Aquatic > Marine > Hydrothermal vents > Sediment ... | reverse complement strand
TTCGCTTAGTGGAGAGGGTTTACACCTGGCCCAGGGTGTTCCCGGCAGGGGCATGAAGTAATGGGCCCTGACCTTTCCGCCCTTTTTTATTATCCACTTCATGAAGTCAATGCTTTTTCTCTGGCTTTCCTCGGTTTCATTTGGCAGACCGACTATAAAATCGACAACCGGTTTTATGTCGTATTCGAGCATGTATTCGACAGCTTCTCTTACATGTTCTGTTGTGTGCATGCGGTGCATGGCTTTAAGCATCTCATCATCCCCACTTTGGGCCCCTATGGCCAGCCTCCTATTGTCCGCATACTTTAAGAGAAGTTCGAGAGTCTCGGGCTTGATAAATTCGGGCCTTACTTCACTTGGGAAAGTCCCGTAGAATAATCTCCTTCCCTCTTTTCTAAGAGGTTGAAGGGCTTTTAAGAGGGTCTCGAGTTTATTCAGGTTTAAAATCCCTCCCGGGGAACCATAGGCAAAGGCGTTTGGGGTTATGTAGCGCATGTCTTTCATTCTCTTTGAGTACTTTACTATCTGATCTATCGGTCTGTGGCGCATTCTAAAGCCTTTGACATAAGGAGTTTGACAGTAGTAGCAACCAAACGGGCAACCACGGCTTATTTCTATTGGTGCAATTAGGCGGGAACTTTCAGCAAAGGGTGGAAACTTTGTGAAGTCATCAACCCTGGCAAAGCCCGTAAAAACGAGCTTTCCATTTAGATAAAAAGCCATACCTCTGATACTAGCAAACTCAGGTGTTATTCTAAAGTTGTTTTCCTTGAGTGTTTTTAAAAGGTGGAATATAATTTCTTCTCCCTCTCCAATTGCAGCTATATCAAATCCAAGTTTGTCCAAAGTATGTTTTGGCATTGCCGTGGCATGGTAGCCACCTGCAACTAGAAGAGCCTTCGTCTTTTCTTTTAGAGTTTTTATCTCATCTTTGATGTCCCATACTTCTTCTGTAAAAAAGGAATACAACACCACTTTGGGACTTGCCTTTAGAATTTCAGAAAAATCTTTTGTTATCAAAAGCTCTCCAATATCGAAACCTTGGGATTCAAGGGCCCCCAAGAGGTGAACAAACGCATTATGATTTCGACGGGTCATTCTAATAGCTATCTCCTGCATGATAGAAACTCAGAAGAGAATTTTTAAACATTTGCCAAATTAAAAGAACAAAAGAAAGAAGGGCCTTCAGGCCTTGACAGCGAGTTTGATGTCTTCGGCTTTGACTGTCTTTCTGCCAGCGTGTCTGGCGAATTCAACGGACTTCTTAGCGAGCTCGACTGCGTACTCTTCGAGATACTCGGCAAGTACTTTGGCAGCATCTTCACTAACTCTCTCGGCACCGGCCTTTCTAATCAATCTATCAATTGGGGCAATTGGCAACTCAGCCATTCATAACACCTCCTGGGAAAATTCTTCATTCTTATTTTTGGAATTAAAGGTATATAAAGGTTTCGATAAAAGGACTAATTTTTGACCTTTTTATCCCCTATTTTCTTGTACATTCATAGGAACTGTTAAGTGAAGAAGTCACGTTGGTCATATTTAATAATGATTTTTCTATGTAAACAATTGACGAAATTTAAGTGCTCATCTGGGTAGGCACTTTATTTCTCGAGCCACTGTTTTAATATCGATGGTTCTTGATGAGTGATGTGTTTATCTTAGGTAAAAATTCAAACCTTGCTATTCAACTTGGGATGGGCCACATCTCATATTTTAAAACTCTCTTCCTTTAAGGACAGATGGAAGGGATATTAATGAAAGTGGCATCCACAAGAAATATAAAGACTTAGTACAAAAAAATAACTTAGTTAGGAATATTTTGAGGTGAAAACCATGGGGTTGTTTGACAAGCTCACTAAAAAAGAAGAACCAAAGAAAGAACTCGGGGCTGGTAGGAAGAGGGATGTTAAACGGGAAGTCGATGTTATTCCTATGGAAGAGGATCTTTTAGCAAAGACTATAACTGAACCTGAAGTTAGATATATAAAAAAGATTGTTGTTACTAGTTACAGCGATCTGGAAAAGATTTCTGAGGAAGTCCAAGCCGGTAATATTATTATTGCCGATTTAACTCCGCTAGAATCAAAGCCAGAAGTGCTTGCTAAAGTTGTTGAACAGATAAAGGGCATTACTCAGGCCCTTGGCGGCGAAACCGCAAAAATAGCCAAACACGAGATTAAGATCTTGATAACCCCCTCAGATATTAAGATCTATAGAGGCTGATATTTCTCTAATCTTTATAAACTCCTTCTTCTTTTTAGCTGTGGTGAATTAAAATGAGTGGTATACATGAAGTTAGACTGGGTGATTGCCCTATCTGTGGTGGGAAAAATACCTTGAAAGCTTTGAATTATCTCCATGAGATTCCCTACTTTGGGAAGGTTATGGAGTCCACGATAATCTGTGAGAAGTGTGGATATAGAAATGCGGATGTCATGCTTTTGGAAGAAAAAGAACCGAAACTGTATACTGTTAAAGTGGAAGAAGAAAAAGATCTATTTACAAGAGTTGTCAGAAGTAAGAGCGGTACGATTGAGCTGGAGGAAATTGGGATAAAAATAGAGCCAGGCCCAGCAAGCCAGGGTTTTGTCACTAACATTGAAGGGGTTCTTGAAAGGGCCAGAGAGACCCTTTTGATGGCTAAAAACTTCAAGAAAGAGGAAAATGAGGAGGAAAGTATAAAAAAGATTGAGGAGATATTGAACTATATTGAGGGGGTAAAGGAGGGTAAAAAACCCTTAACAGTGAGAATTATGGATCCTTTTGGGAACAGTGCGCTTGTAGGTGAGAAAGTTAAGAGCAGACTTCTCACCAAAGAAGAGGTGGCAAAGCTTAGCAAAGGCCCTTATGTAGTCTACGACCCCTCGGAAGAAGTTAAATGAAACACACATCCCTAACTATAAGATCCTCTAGAAGAGCCCTTACCCATGGTTGTCGGGTCCTGCTTGAAAGATGAATTATCCCATCCACATGTGTTCCATAAAGTTCTTTCATTTTTTCCCTTGTGAGGGGTTCTTGGAACAAAAATGGTTTTTCTATTGTGAATGCATATCCGTGGTCTTTGATATAACTCTTTAACCATCTTTTACCAGCCTCTTCCCCGTAGACGAATGTAAGGCCGCTTGTATCCTTTGTGAGTTCCCAAAGATTCTCGAAGTCTGCTTTGATCACTTCACCTACTTCAAACCCTCCAGCTATACTCCCTCTCTGGGTTAAAGTCTGCTCTTCACTCAAGCCGAGTTTTTTAAGGGTTCTCTTTAGAACATCGGGGTTTCCTCTTGCAATGTAAAGAAAGACAACATCTCCTTCTCTAAATATTGGGGCCTTCCTTATTTCATGGAATTTTAGGCCCCTAAAGATGAGTTCCCCATAAACCTGGTGGAGGGCTATGACATGTTCCATACTTCCACCTAAAACTGAGGATCAAAGTTTGTATTATAAATATTTGCATATTGAGACAGCAGCTCTTATTATATCTCCCACGACTCCCGAAGCAGTTTCTTTTATGCCCGCTCCGGAACCTTTAAGCATTAACTCTCCCAAAAGGTCTGTTTCAATAACTGCGACATTTGAAGTTCCACTCACGGCAAGTGGGCCATTTTCATAGACTTTTTTGGGCTTTATTTCCACGTTGCCTTCCTCTACAGTGGCCACGAGTCGAAAAGAAGTTCCCTCTTTCTTTGCCTCTCTGATTTCTTCTTCACTAAGGTCTTCTATTCCCTCTATACGGATTTTTTTGAAGTCTATGGGGTAAAAGGCCAGGTGATGGAGGATAGTGGCCTTGTAAGCTGCATCTATACCTTTGAGGTCATTAGAGGGGTCCTTTTCAGCTATCCCTGCTGTTTGGGCCTGCTTGAGGGCTTCTTTAAACGTCATTCCAGTTTCTATGGAGGTTAATATAAATGTGGTAGTCCCATTGAGAACACCGGAAATTCTTTTAACTGAATCTGCAAGAATTCCTTCCTTCAAAAGCCTTATTATCGGTGTTCCAGCCATTACTGTCGCTTCAAAGAGATAAGGGAGGTTTTTTGAATTTGCTGAATCTACAAGTTCCTTATAATCAAAAACAACCGGGGGCTTATTAGATGTTACAACCCCTTTTCCTCTTTTTAATGCCTCTAAATGCCACTTTGATGCATTTTTATCATTCGTTACGTCAATAATTACATCAGCGTCAATTTCTTTAACAACTTCCATTGGATCCAGCTTATACACTTCGTATTCATTTCCCCAGAACTTCAATGAGCCAAAGCGATTTTTAGTTTCAATGGCTTCTCTTAGATTTATCTCCCTGTTGCTTGCAAGACTCCTTCCGAAAAGGGGGATATGCGAGGGGAGGTGGGTGAGTAAGGTTTAAATACTCTGAGGATACAGAACATAAGGATCTCGTAACAGCCGAATGGTTGGACAACCCGTAAGGGTTGGTGTAAAAGTAGCCCCCGAATCCGGGAGGATAGGGGGTAGTGGTTGCGTGAACCGGCCTGTGAGAGTGAGGCTACTGGCAATGGGATGCCAGATGAACTCTCACAAAGCCCCACCCGTCAGGGCGGGGTAGTTCACTGTGGAGTACTTCCGCTACTCCCCTCCCAACATTTCCAAAGCCAATAATAGAAAGGGAAAGTGGATTCATCTTGCACCCACTATAGCTTTAACTAGATCTATGTCTCTAATGAGGCCTATTATTTCGCCTTCTCCTTTTATTACTGGCAGCTGTTCTATGTGCTCTTGGGTCATTATGTTGGCTACCTCATACACGCTCATATGCGGTGTTGCCAATTTTAACTCGGTAGTCATTAACTCCTGTACTGGTTTTTTAGGGAGTTGTAGTTCTGATTTTTCAAATAAGAGCACGGGATGGCTTTCTAAGATCCATTCTTCTTCACTGGATACAGCTAATTCTGAGGTTTTCATGACTCTAACTATTTCGCTGTCTTTAAGTAAGTCAGTCTCATCTATAATTCCAATTAAACTGCCATCATCATCGATCACTGGAAGGGCCATAGCATTGGAAAGTAGAAGGGCTTTTAGAGCAGCTTTTAATGGAGTGCCTTTCCACACAACACTCACATATCTCTGGTAATAGGGCTCGATTTCTATAAACTTCATTTTTTCACTTTTGGATAGGTATCTTCTTATTATGTCACCGACAGTTAAGATTCCTACAACATGGTTTTCTTTATCTACTACGATAACCCGCCTATATTTGTTTTTCAAGATTAGCTTGACAGCTTTCTTTAGGGTATCTTTTGGGGTGACAAGGGGAACATCTCGCTTGATGAGCATTGCTAGCTGATCTTCATCGGGATGTAGAAGAACACTCTTTATGCTCACTATCCCGACAATTTCCTTTGTTCCTCTCTTAACAACCGGAAAAGATCTAACTTTGTACCTTTTAAAAAGATCTAGGGCATAATTCCGTGTGGCCGGTAGTTCAATCACTACTGGATCAGGAGTCATGAGATTTTTTACTTTCATTTTCACCACCGCTTTTATTTAGGAAGGGTTTTCACTATTTAAGTTTTTCACTTTTTGTAAATGCATGCTATTTTTGAGAGTCAATGTCTCTTATTATTTTCTCTGAGCTATTAAGTTACCGCAAAATTTATAAACTCAATACAGGGAGTTGTTAGTGGTACGGCGGTCATAGCGGCGGGGTCACACCCGGACTCGTTTCGACCCCGGAAGTTAAGCCCGCCAGCGATCTCGGCGGTACTACCCTCCGAGAGGGGGTGGGAAACCGAGGACGCCGCCGGCCACTCAAATGCCCGGGTGGTGTAGCCAGGCCCATCATGCGGGACTGTCACTCCCGCGACTCGGGTTCAAATCCCGACCCGGGCGCCAGAGTCTTTTCGATGATATTATATTTTTCTTTGAAACTCTCACCTTTCAGGGAGGGGATACTTCACAACTGCAAATGTCTTCTAACATCACTAAAATTGACTTTTGCTGTCATGTTAAGGGTTATTGGAGTTACGCTAACTTTTCTTTCAACTTTTAGAGCATACATATCAGTGCCTGGTTCTAGAGTATCTTTGGGGCATTGAGTACCGACTATCCAATAATAAGGATTCCCCTTAGGGTCGATTCTTTCTTCAACTGAGGCCATATACATTCTTTTAGCGAGTTTTGTGAGTTCTATAGGCGTGTTTTCATGTGCATCATATGGTGCATTAATGTTGAGCATATCAACACCCTTTGGCATTCCGTTACTCAGAATAGCCTTTGAAATTCTTTTTAAAAAGGATTTTGCTACAGAAAAGTCTATTTCTTCTCCTTCACCAAATTTATGTTTTTCTCGATTGACTTCTAAACTCATGGCTATACTGGGAATATCATGAGTAGCGGCTTCTATGGCAGCACTGGCTGTTCCAGAAATTGTAATCTCAGTACTCATATTTTCTCCCAAATTTATCCCGCTAACTGCGAGATCAAATTTACCAAAACGGGCCATGGCAAAAATTACACAATCAACGGGCATCCCGTCTAATGCATATGCCGCTTTTGCTCCCTTAAGTTTAATCCTTTTTGCCCTTAAAGGTCTGTGTAAGGTCATGGCTCTTCCACTAGCGCTTCTTTGGAACATTGGTGCTACTACATAAACCTTCCCAAGATCTTGAAGAGCTTCAACGGCCGCTTTTATTCCCCTTGAGTGAATTCCATCATCGTTTGTTACCAAGATCTTTGCCACTTTTACTTACCCCCCTACTTTTTCACTCACTTCTTCTTTTTTAATGCTTTCTGGAAGAGAGAAGTAGGCCACTATCTCCAGAATTTTGCCTATTAGAAGTACCAAAAGACCTATTCCAAGTGCTATCAGCAGAATCCCTCCTACGAAGTACAAAAAGCCAACCGTCTTAAAAGTATCAACTTGCACCTCGGAGGATATCTTTTCGTAGCTCTTTTTTGTATAGTAGGTGCCAAGGACAAACAAGATCCATGCTAGGAGGGCTCCTATCAGTATAGGTGCAATTAACCTTCTCATTCCTTCAAAACCTTCTTCCATCCCTTTAAAAGGGGCTCCTTTCAACACAGCAAATCCTATCGCGAGGACGAGAGCAAGAATTAGGACAATAAGTGCTCCAAATCGAAGAATAACTCCCACCAAGTAATCCCTGAATATGTCTTCTCTTTCGATTTCATCAGCAATTTCTTTCACTGCAAAGAGTAGAAGCACAAGCCCCAGCAATGTAACTAAACTCCCAACTCTTGGGATGAACCCACCAAGCAAAGATAGAATTGCTCCTATTCCACCATAGGTTTTTGCATTTGTTAAACTCATAAATCCTCACCTTAATTTTAAACTTTGTTTAAAGTATATCTCTTTTTCGGCTCTCCATCAAACTTAAAAAGGAATTTTCCAAGGTGTGATGGGTGAGAATACAATGACATTCTGGACCAGTGAGGACAACGTTGCTGGAAAAAAAGGAACCGCCCTTTATGTAATATTACCAACAATAGGATGTTATCGTTATAGAATTGGAGAAGCATGTTATATGTGCTCATATCCAGCAGAGGCTCCAAAAACACCGTGGACTCAGAGAGATCTTATTGAATATTTTAAAAAGGCCCTCAGAAAAATTGAAGGAGAAAAAGGGCCAATTTCAGTTAGAATATTTACTTCAGGGAGCTTTTTTGATGATGGAGAAGTTAAACCTGCAACAAGGAAGGAGATTTTCTCCTTATTGGCAAAAATTGAGGATGTTAAGGAAATTGTTGTGGAGACCCGTTCTGAGCTTGTTAGATTTGGGACAGTTAAGGAGCTAGTTGATTTAGTAGAAGGGAAACACTTCGAGGTGGCTGTAGGTCTTGAAACAGCAAGTGATGACATAGCTGATGTGGGAATAAATAAGGGGAATACTTTTGAGGAATTTATCACGGCCAGTAGAGTTATTAGAGAGGCTGGGGCACATGTGAAGACTTATCTGCTTCTAAAACCCGCTTTTCTAAATGAACGTGATGGAGTTGAGGATATAAAAGAGAGCATAAAGAAAGCTGCCCCTTATACTGACACCTTCTCCATAAATGTTACTAACATTCAAAGAGGCACAGTGTATGAGAGGTTGTGGGAAAAAAAGGAGTACCGGCCTCCATGGCTTTGGAGTGTTGTTGAGGTTATTAAATGGGCTAAAAGAAATTTTCCTGAAAAAAGAATTCTAAGTGATCCTGTGGGAGCTGGCTCGAAAAGGGGGCCCCATAATTGTGGGAAATGTGATAAAGCTGTTGCAAGGGCCATTAGGGACTTTTCAAACACTCAGGACATGAAGCATTTGAAAAAAATCGAGCATGAATGTATTGAAGAATGGGAGTATATAATTATGGAAGGACTTCTGGATTGGCAACTTCAAATGTGGTAATCTTCCTTTATGAACATAAACTCTACCCATTTAAATTTCAATTTAAAATAGGGTATTTGATGCTGCATTGTGTACATTAAGGCGATATGTGTTGGTTGTTCAGGTGCTAAAAGCCAACCCATTCTCTATGCATGTGCATAGGTGAGAAAATTTTCGAAAACTTTAAATGTTTTACATACGTAAACAGGATTAGTGGATCGTGGGTGATGCTTATGACAAATGTCGAAGTTAAAAAGGATGGATGTCTCTCTATTGGGAAAACAGAAGTGGTTGAGATTAGTGTGGACACCTTTCTGTGTAAGGGATGTGGCATCTGCTTAGAACTCTGCCCAAGAAAAGTATTTGAGTGGAGCAAAGAACTTAGTGAAAAGGGTGTACATTACCCGATTCCGGTAAATGCAGATAAGTGCGTGAAGTGCAAGCTCTGTGAACTTCTATGTCCAGACTTTGCAATAGCTGTTAAGTGGTGACACCTCATGATAATCCGTGGAGATGAGCCTGAACAGATAAGACTCTTGAAAAAGCTGTATCCTAAGGGGAACTACTTCATGCAAGGGGATGAGGCCATAGCTTATGGGGCCCTTTTTGCGGGATGTAGATTTTACGCGGGATATCCAATAACACCAGCGAGTGAAATTGCTGAAACAATGGCGAGAGAACTTCCGAAACTTAAGGGTTATTACATTCAGATGGAGGATGAGATTGGGAGTATTGCGGCTGTTGTAGGGGCTTCTTGGACAGGGTTTAAGAGCATGACAGCAACTTCTGGTCCTGGTTTTAGTTTAATGCAGGAAAACCTCGGCTATGCTATCTTCACTGAGACTCCCTTGGTTTTAGTAGATGTCCAGAGAAGTGGTCCTTCTACAGGCCAAGCTACTAAAGGAGCCCAGGGGGACTTTTTCCAGGCGAGATGGGGAACACATGGCGATCACCCAATAATAGCTATCTCCCCAACAAGTGTGGAAGACAGCTTCTGGGAAACAATAAGGGCCTTCAGCTTGAGTGAGAAGTTTAGAATTCCAGTTCTTGTTCTTGCTGATGGGATTATAGGACATACAAGGGAACAAATAAAGATACCCGACCCAGAAGAAGTGGAGATAGTCTATAGAAAACTTCCTACCAGTGATGAAGAAGCCAAATATCCTTTTGGAGATGTACATGGGGATTTGATTCCTCCGATGCCACTTTTTGGTCATGGTTACTTTACTCACGTTACAGGATCAACTCATAAAGAGAATGGTCTCAGGGATGTTTACACTCCTGAAGTTCACGACCGCTTAGTAAGAAGACTTCATAAGAAAATAGAACTGCATAAGACTGAGATTCAAAAGTGGGAGGAATACTATATTGAAGACGCTGAAATTCTGCTTGTGAGCTGGGGAGTTAGTGCAAGGCCTTCTCTTGGAGCAGTGATGAAGGGTAGAAAGAAGGGGATAAAAGTAGGCCTTTTCGTCCCAAAAACTGTTCACCCATTCCCCGGAGAGAGAATTAAAGAGCTTTCTAAAAATGTTCAACTGATCATTGTACCGGAGATGAACCTTGGGCAAGTGATACTTGAAGTACAGCGCTTTGTGAGAGATGAAGTTCCAGTTATTGGCGTGAACAAGATTGGTGGTGTGCCATTAACAGTAGAAGAAATTTTAAAAGAGATAGAAAGCTCAGCCGAGCGTTCTCGTCACCGTTCGGCGGATTAGATATTCATCATCGCTGATTGATGGTTGGTGTTGAGAATATTTAAAGGTGATGCGGATGGCAAAAGAAATTTATACCAAATATAAGATGGCAAAGTATCTCCGAAAGGAGGCTCTTCCTACCGCTCTTTGTCCTGGATGTGGAGGGGGAACTGTATTAAATGCTTTTGCAAATGCTATTGATCAACTTGGAATTGATCCACGGGATCTAGTGGTTGTGAGTGGAATTGGTTGCTCGGCATGGATAGCTTCTCCTTACTTTTTGGCGGACACTTTGCACACGACTCATGGAAGAGCAATAGCTTATGCAACGGGAGTTAAGGTGGGCTTACCCGATAAGAAGGTAGTGGTGATAAGTGGAGATGGAGATCTAGCGGGAATTGGTGGGAATCATTTAATCCATGCGGCCAGAAGGAACATTGATATTACCGTAATTCTTGTTAATAATTTCATTTATGGTATGACCGGCGGTCAAGTGGCTCCAACAACACCGTTTGGTGCCATTACAACCACCTCACCATATAGGAATGTTGAGCATCCTTTGAATATAGCGGAGACTGTGACCTCTGCTGGGGCATCTTATGTGGCAAGGTGGACAACTTTCCATGTTTATCAGTTAATTGAAAGCATAAAAAGGGCCCTGAGTGTGAAGGGCTTTGCATTGGTTGAAGCTATTTCTCAATGTCCCGTGCAGTTTGGAAGAAGAAACAGGATGAAGACACCAACAGAAATGCTTAGATGGTTCCAGAAGAATAGTGTCCCCATAAGTAAAGCAAGGAACATGTCTCCGGATGAGCTTGAAGGGAAAATTGTGGTTGGAGAGTTAGTGAATAGAGAAAAACCAGAATTTACAGAAGAGCTTAATTCCCTTATTGAGGAAGTGAGCAAACATTATGGGTTGGGTGATAACAATGCAGATTAGACTGGCTGGGTTTGGTGGTCAGGGAGTAATTTTGGCAGGAGTTATATTGGGGGATGCAGCAGCTATAGAAGGCCTCAATGTTATCCAGACACAAGATTATGGATCTCAAAGTAGGGGAGGTCATTCCATTGCTGATTTGATAATTTCAAAGGATCCCATTTATGATTTAATCGTGACAAAGGCTGATGTTCTACTTGCCCTTGCCCAACTTGGGTATGACTCCACAAAGGAGTCGCTTAGAGAGGGCGGCCTTTTAATAGTTGACACGGAATTGGTGCAACCTGATAAAGAGTTTACAGGCGCCCCATTCACTAGAATTGCTGAAGAGGAAGTAGGCTTGGCTTTAACTGTTAATATGGTTGCGCTTGGATATCTAGTTGCAAAAACAAATGTTGTGAAGAAAGAAAGTGTTGAAGAGGCAATAAGAAGAAGAGTTCCAAAGGGAACTGAGGAGATTAACTTAAAGGCATTTAGAATAGGGTATGAGGAGGGAACGAAATGAGATACCCATTTCCAGTGGGAGCGGTAGATTTTATTCAAGGGGATGAGGCCATAGCAAGGGCTGCAATTCTAGCAGGATGTAGATTTTATGCGGGATATCCAATAACACCTGCAAGTGAGATTTTTGAGGCCATGTCTATTTACATGCCCCTTGTAGATGGAGTGAGCATTCAGATGGAGGATGAGATTGGGAGTATTGCAGCTGTTATAGGAGCTTCTTGGGCAGGTGCTAAATCAATGACAGCCACCTCTGGACCGGGATTTAGTTTAATGATGGAAAATCTTGGTTATGCAATAATGACTGAAACTCCTTTGGTTCTAGTGAATGTCCAGAGAAGTGGCCCTTCTACAGGTCAACCAACTCTGGCCGCTCAGGGTGACCTAATGCAAGCGATATGGGGAACGCATGGCGATCACAGCTTGATAGTGTTGACCCCAGCCACAGTTCAAGAGGCATTTGACATGACAATAAAGGCATTTAATCTCGCTGAAAAGTACAGGACCCCTGTTATACTGTTGACCGATGCTGAGGTAGGGCACATGAGAGAAAGGGTTTATGCTCCACATCCAGATGAGCTTGAACTTATTTATAGGAAGCTTCCTGCAAATGAAGAGGAAGCAAACTATCCTTTTGGAGATATTCATGGAGATTTGGTTCCTCCGATGCCTGTCTTCGGAAAAGGTCATCATACGTATGTTACAGGCCTGACACATGATGAAAAGGGGAGGCCCAAAACGGTGCAAAGTGAGATTCATGAGAAGCTGATAAAGCGGATAGTCGAGAAAATAGAGAAGAATAAAAAAGATATCGTTGATTATGAGGATTATGAGCTTGAAGATGCTGAGATTGTCATTATTAGTTTTGGAATAGTGGCAAGATCTGCAATGAGAGCGGTTAAGGAATTACGTAAGAAAGGGATCAAAGCAGGACTCCTTAAGTTAAATGTCTTGTGGCCGTTTGATTTTGAGCTCATAGAAAGAATAGCAGAGAGGGTTGAGAAAATCTATGTAGCTGAGATGAACTTAGGCCAGTTATATCACATGGTAAAAGAGGGTGCTAACGGGAAAGCCCCAGTGGAGTTAATTCCCAAGATAGGAGGCGAAATACACACTCCAAAAGAGATAATAGAGAGAATTAAGGATAATCTGAGGTGAGAATAATGTATCTAAAGTCAAGCTACGAAATTAGGGATAAATATCTCCGAAAAGACATGCTTCCCACAATATTCTGTCCTGGTTGTGGTATAGGGGCTGTTTTGCAATACACTCTCAGAGCTATTGATGATCTTGGATTAAACCAAGACGAAGTGGTGTGGGTAAGTGGTATTGGATGTTCCTCAAGAGTTCCAGGTTATGTTAACTTTGACGGCTTACACACTACTCATGGAAGGGCCTTGGCATTTGCGACAGGAATAAAAATGGCAAATCCAGATCTTAAAGTCATAGCTTTCATGGGGGACGGTGATGCAGCCGCAATTGGTGGAAATCATTTGATTCACGCTATAAGAAGGAATCTTGACATTACAGTGATTTTAATTAACAACTTTACCTATGGAATGACAGGTGGACAAGTAGCACCAACTACTCCAAAGGGCCTCAGAGGAACTACAGCTCCATATGGAAGTTTTGAAAATCCATTTGATATTGCAGAGCTTGCTGTTGCCGCTGGTGCTAACTATGTAGCGAGATGGAGCGTTTTCAATTATCTTCAAGGAATAAACAGTATAAAGAAAGCCCTCCAGAAGGAAGGTTTTACTTTGGTTGAATTTCTCTCTCCATGCCCAATAAGCTTTGGAAGAAGAAATAAGCTTAAAACTGCTCCTGAATTGATAAAGTGGTACCAAAAACTCTCAGTTCCCATAAGTAAAGCAAAGGAAATGTCTCCGGAAGAACTCGAGGGCAAAGTGATTATCGGGGAGTTCATTGACAGAGATAGACCAAGTTTGGTTAAAGAATATGAAGCATACAAGAAAAGGGCCAAAAAGGCTATGGGGTGGGAAGAATGAGAAAGGAAGTCCTTATCGGTGGCTTTGGTGGTCAAGGAGTTATCCTTTCGAGTGTCATTCTGGGAAGAGCAGCTGCAGTTTATGAGGGTCTGTATTCAGTTCAAACCCAGGCATATGGTCCACAATCAAGGGGAGGAGCAAGTAAGGCCGAAGTTGTCATAAGTGACGAGTTAATAGATTACCCTAAGGCATTAAACCCAGATTATGCCGTTTTACTCTCCCAACAGGCCTATGAGAAATACCTTTCACTAGTTAAAGAGGGGGGCATAGTTATAGTAGAGAAGGATCTAATCCCCAATAGGAATGAAGAGCTTGAGAAGAACTTTAAGGTTTATGTATTTCCTTTCACCAAGCTAGCCGAGGAGAGTACAGGGCTTAGTCTAACGATGAATATCCTCACTCTTGGATTTTTAGTTAAACTGACTGGAATAGTAAGTGAAGAGGCCATAGAAAAGGCCGTTCTTGATTCGATTCCCAAGGGAACAGAACATCTTAATTTAAAGGCCCTTAAAAAGGGTTTTGAACTTGGAGAAAAAGCTCTCAAAGGAGAGCTTTAGTCTTATTTCATTTTTCAATAAAGAAAAATAGAAAATCAAGCTGAGGAATATTTCTTTTGAATGTATTCGTGTATGGACTTTGCAGCTTTTTTTCCATCTCCCATTGCTAGGATGACAGTTGCTTCTCCTCTAATTGCATCTCCCCCTGCAAATACACCAGGGATGCTTGTCATGAGCCTTTCATCAACAACAAGGGTTCCGTCAGGATTGGTTTTTAAGTCAGTTGCTTCTTCGCTTATTATCTTGTTTGATTCTAGTCCTATTGCTATAACTACTGTGTCAGCTTTGAGTGGGATATACTCACCAGTACCCACTATTTTACGTTTTCCTTTGGCGTCTTTCTCTTCAAGGGCTTTCATTTTCTCAAACTTAATCGCCTTTACTTTACCATTCTCATCGCCGATGAATTCGACCGGATTGAGGAAAAACTCAAACTTGACGTCTTCTTCCTCTGCATGGTGTATTTCTTCTATTCTTGCCGTCATATCCTCCCTTCCGCGACGGTAGGCTATGATAACCTCACTTCCCATTCTAAGGGCTGAACGGGCTGCATCCATTGCGCTGTTACCAGCTCCAATAACAACAGTTCTTTTCCCTATGGTTAAGGGAGTATCGTATTTAGGGAACTCGTATGCTTTCATGAGGTTTATTCTTGTGAGGAAGTCGTTTGCTGTATAAATTCCATCGAGAAGAATTCCTGGTATGTTGGGGAGTTTTGGTGTTCCAGCCCCAGTTCCAATGAACACTGCATCGGCGTTTGTCATTGGTTGGTGGGGAGTTAACTCATTGAAAACTCACAACCACTCACAAAAAGAAGAACAGTTTAGTTAGGCGCAATGCTTATTTAGAGGAGAATCTATATTCTTCTTTGATATGTTGATAAACAAAACAAAGGGAAAAGTGTGGACCGGAAGAGTTAAAATTGCAGATACTTTCTTTAAGAGATTCAGGGGATTAATGTTAACTCCCAATGTAAACTATGCTCTTGTGTTCATTTTGCCTTCAGAAACAAGGCTAAATGCATCCATTCACATGTTCTTTATGCTTCAGAGTATAGATGTTATCTTTTTGGACTCTTCTAGGGAGGTAGTTGATCTGAAAAGGGCTCGGCCTTGGAGGTTTTATGTTCCAAAAGAAGGGGCCAAATATATTATTGAGACTCCTGTGGGTGTTATAGACTATTTAAATGCTGAAATCGGTGACGAAATAGACTGGGAAGTTGAGGAAGAAAGAAGCGCAATCCCCTCACCAGTTGAAGCATTGAGCAAGATAGATATAAAAAACTCAAATGGAACTATAAGTCTTGCAGAACCCAAGCCGAAGCTTAAAGGGGAGTAATATGATTGATAATATCATCAAGTGCATAAAAAACAAAATTGAAAAGAATGAAAAACTTAAGGATGAACTTTATTCTCTGATTCTGTATGGCTCAGCTGTGAGAGGAGATTTTATCAAAGGTGTGAGCGATCTGGACTTTTTTGCTGTTGTGAAAACGGAGGATGAAATTTTACCTTCCCTAAGAGAGATTTTAGAGAACTGTACTAAAGATATAGACGCAGTTGAAGTTGATGTAGCATGGGAGTTTCTTAAAAATTTGGATGACCTTTTCAATAAAGGAGTTCCCTTCAAGTTCTTAACGGTTTATCAGGAGGATTTCCTAAAGAATCATGTGGTTATCTATGGAGAGGATATAGCAAAAATTCTCCCAAAATATAAGTTTGAAGACCTCATTGGATGGAGGGTCAAGAGACTTCTTATGCTAAGCGATGCCAACAGAGGAAAGCTAAAAATGCTCCATATAACTGCAGGAGAAGTTGCTAGACTGCTTGCCCTTCTTAATGGTGCAAAAAGTCTAAAAAAAGAAGATATTCTCGAGACACTTCGCACTTTTGGGGATGAAGATGCACTTTCTATCTATACCTCCTATCTTAACAAGAGGAGCATGCCGTTTGACGAGGATTTTCTGAGAAAGTTTATTATCACAAGATGTGACGAAATCTTGAGAATGTTGGAGAATCCTAAAACACACTAAAATCAATAGCAATATTAAATTGGTACGGAGCATAGGGCCTTACTTTCCTTTTTTCGAGAACTTTGACGTTCTTTCCAAGTTCTTCTGCGACTTTTTCTATCTTTTCCAAGTGCTCCCCAAAAAGGTTTTCTTCGTGGGAAAATCCATAGTAATGGATGATTCCGCCTTTTTTAACATTCATCATCGCTTCCTTTAAGAATTCGTGGGCAAACTTGGGGAGGTTCATTATTACGCGGTCGGCCTTTACTTGACCAGCTACTTTTCTCACGTCTCCGAGGATCGGGATAAGGTTCTCAACTTTGTTTAGCTTTTTATTTTCTTCTAAATATTTTATAGCTATTGGGTTTACATCGCATGCAAAAACCATCTTTGCTTTCTTTGCGAGGAGAATTGAATACGGACCAACTCCAGCAAACATGTCGAAAACAATCTCCCCTTCTTTGCTTCTGCTGAAGACTCTCATCCTTTCGGTTGCAAGCCTTGGTGAGAAGTAAACCTTTGCAACATCAAGCTTTAATCTTATCCCGTTCTCTCTATGTATGGTCTCGGTTCTGCCCTCACCGGCAAGATGAAGGAGTTCTCTCACCCTATATTTCCCTGAAACCTTGCTTCCTTTTGCAAAAACAGCTTTTATATGTTTATGAACTTTTAGTATTGCTTTTCCAATATTCTTTCCATGGGACATAAGTTCTTCCGGAAGCTCTATTATGGCAATGTCTCCTATTATATCAAATGATGAAGGGAGGAGTGGCTGAAGCTCAGAAGAAATATCCACAACTTCTCTATAGCTGTGGGGTCGTTTTATGGCTTTCTCAAAGGTAGTCTCAATTATTTCAAATCCTTTTATTCTCTCTTTTATTGGGAAGATTACGAAGTCATTCTGATGTTTGACCTTAAAGTTGACATCGAGTAAATTAAGTTCTAAAAGCTGTTTTCTTATTTTTTCAGCTTCTTTTTTTGGAACTTTTATTCCCAACATTTTCCCCACTATTTCCTATTACCTCTGCTTAAAAGGCTTTTGAGCGAAAACTTTTTAAATGCATCTGGACGTTAGCATATTGGACGCCCCGGTGGTGTAGCCCGGTCAAACATGCGGGCCTTTCGAGCCCGCGCCCCGGGTTCAAATCCCGGCCGGGGCACCAAAATTCTTTTCCCTATTCTATTAGGTTCATGTCATTCTTGGAAAATAAGTTAAGCTTTTAAGGAACAATTTGGATAAATAATCCAGTGAGAACATGAAGAAACTTATACCTCTCTTGATTTCATCCATCCTTTTAATCCTTTTAGGTATAGCTGTAGGACCTGTTAGAATATCTCTAAGCGAGATATTGGCCTCATTTAGTTTAGAAAATATTAAAATTGCATTTTCAAGGCCCAATATGCTTGAGGAGAATGCTTACATCATTCTTCAGATAAGACTACCAAGAATTATACTGGCTTATCTTGTAGGGGTAAGTTTGGCCTCTGCAGGAACAGCTTCTCAGGCCTTATTTAAAAACCCTCTTGCAGATCCTTATATAATTGGAATAAGTGGTGGCGCTGCAGTAGGGGCATCTTTAGCGGCCTTATACTTTCCTCAATACATGAGTATCTCTGCCTTATTTGGTGCAGTTTTAGCTGTTTTCACTGTTTATAAAATTGCGAAAGTCAATGGTCATATTCCGGTGGATACTTTGCTTTTAGCTGGAATTGCACTTGGTTTCTTTACAAGTGCTCTAACATCGTATCTTCTTTATGTAAGAAAAGAAGGCATTCATAATGCTATTTTTTGGCTTATGGGAACATTTAATGGAAGTGAATGGGATGATGTAAAATTAGTGTTATTTTCTTCAACTTTAGGGGTCATTTTCCTATTCTTTACTTGGAAGGAGCTTAATCTGCTTTTATTGGGGGAGGAGAGTGTCTCAATGGGGCTAGACATTAATCTATACCGAAAGCTTATTATTGTGGTTATCTCACTCCTTACTTCCTTTGCTGTTGCTACAAGTGGAATAATTGGTTTTGTAGGATTGATAAGCCCACATGCTATGAGAATAGTGTTTGGCCCTAATCATAAGAGATTACTCCCAGCTTCCGCTCTCTTTGGGGGCAGTTTAATGGTCTTTGCAGATATTCTTGCGAGGATTCTCCTTAGGCCAAGTGAAATTCCTGTAGGCATAATAACTGCCCTTTTTGGGGCTCCATTTTTTATTTATCTCTTGATGAAGAAGAAAAGGGGTGAGCTCCTTGGTTAGACTTGAAGTTAGGGTGTCTTTTTCATATAACCAGAAGGAAGTGCTGAAAAATGTTTCATTTTCGGCTGAAGAGGGGAAGCTCTTGGCAATTGTTGGTCCTAATGGGGCGGG
>Ga0190329_1000183_pt1 | contig 18425 bp, 13 predicted proteins | sample 48720423_MG_FD_161655 | JGI IMG/M metagenome (GOLD analysis project Ga0190329, IMG submission 161655) | Hydrothermal vent sediment bacterial communities from Southern Trench, Guaymas Basin, Mexico - 4872-04-2-3_MG | ecosystem: Environmental > Aquatic > Marine > Hydrothermal vents > Sediment ... | reverse complement strand
GTTTCAGGATCTACATATACTATATCATAGATATCTTTATATTCACCATTTCCCAGCGATAAGGTAGAATAACAGAAAGCGTCCTTGATTTCTTTTTCCCCGATTTTAACTTCAAGATTTTGTTTATATTGCCCCATGGGTCTGATTTGCAGTAATGAAAATTGGGGCTTCCGGGTTTTATCATCCGGTAAATTAACTGCAAATTCCACTTCAACAGAAGATCCCATCCATTTGCTGCCGATTTTGGTGACTTCTTCAAGAATCTGGGCAAGGGGGAAAGCGTTGTATTTTAAGACATTGGCAAAGGTTAATACCGGGAATCCCTTATTGGAAAAAGAATCTCTGATCCGGTTGTCTTGAACATGAAAAGTGGAGGACAATGATCTAACAACCGGATGATCGATTGCCTCGCCCAAATCAAGTTGTGCAAGGGTAGGGTCTTCAATGGAACCGGATATAAATTTATCACCGTCCGGAAATTCATCAAGTTTCAGAGCATAAAAATATTTTTGAGAGTTCTCAAGTATATTATCCACAGTGGAAAACTGGGGTAGAAACTGGGGATATTTCGGACAGAATCTTAAGGTCTGTCCGCCTTCCATGACAATTTTTCCAAGCCCCAGAGCAATATAGGCAATTCCATCTTCTGCCTTTAAATGGGAAATGGGATAAAAATTATAAGACTGGGCCACACCGGAAATTGCCGGATAAAAATAATGATGATACGCCATACCGGTCAATTGCTGGAGGATGACAGCCATTTCTTCGTCTTCGGTTCGATGCATGGTGGATCTTGCATAGGATCTGGGTGCCTTGAGATACGTAGAGGCATAAACCAGTTTGATCGCCAGAATCAGTTGTTCAAGTCGATGTTCAAGATTCGGATGTGAATTGGGGAGCATATAGGTATTATAAAGTCCTGCAAAAGGCTGATAATGTGCGTCTTCAAAAAGGGAGGAGGATCGAACGGCAATGGGATATCGGACACTCTGCAAATAGGCCTCCAGGTTTTTTTTCAACCCGTTCGGAAACCTGGCCTGGACAAATTGTTCAACAATCTGGTTATCTTCCAGGTCCTCTTCAGATTCAAGAAGTCTTGAAAGGTTGTTTTCTTCATTAAATATTTTAAATCCTTCTGTTGAAATTATAAAGGTCTGGGGAATACTGATATCTACATCCGGAAATTTGTCCCGAAAATAAGCATTTTGCTTTATCTGAGAAGCCATAAATGCCAACCCTCTGCCTTTCCCACCAAGAGAGCCGTTGCCGATTTTCATAAAATCTGTATCCGAATCAAATTTTTCCGAATCAAAATCAATAATCTGCCCCTGCCTTGATCCCTTTCGCCTGGCGTGAATACTCGTAATTAAAAATTTCTTCAGTGCCCCGGGATCGGGGAAGTCAGTGATCTTATATGGCTTTAATTTGAATGCAAACTCAATTTCACTTCTGGCCATGAACCACCGTGAAAAATCATTGTTCATGGCGTGATAAACAATGGATTCATCAGGAATTTCCGGCAGAAGTTTTTCAATAGTCCTTAAATCGTCAGCTCGGGCAATTTCCTCTCCGTTGGGCAATCGAAATATAAAGGCACCGAATCCAAGATAAGATACAAAAAAATTCTTAATCCGGTCATTTAATGTGCTTGAATTCTTATTGATAAAGACGGCTGGGATATCAGCTATTTTTTCTTTGTTATGCTCATCCGTACTCAGGATTAATACCGGTAGATCCGGGATTTCTTTCTTTATTTTTTTGAGCAGCTTATATCCGCTTGATTTATCCATCACCCCGTTTCTGGGATACCGCATATCTGAAAAGACAGATAACAGATAGGGTTTATATCTTTCATAAAGTGCCATGGCTTCTTCATAATTATGAGCAATCAAAACTTTGGGGCGGCCCCGCATTTTCAGCAGTCGATGTTCTTCATTAATGGATTCATCAATAACCGACTGCGTCTGCAGTACAATTTGTTTGTAAAGTACGGGTAAAAAAGAAGAATAATGATAGGGTGAATCCTCCACTATGACAATGACCCTGACATTGGCATTCTCTGTATCAAATGCAACATTCATTTCATCTTCAAAATTTTTAATGATAGCCAGCAGAAGGTCTGCATTCCCTCCCCAGATATATGTTCGGTCAATTGCCGTTGAATGATTCACGTCAATATATTTATCAATGTCACAGGTATTATGCAGTAGCATGGAAAAGGGCAGGTCAGAATATCTTTTTTTTACTTGTGCGCTAAAGGAATATACATCCATTCCATCCAGGCTCGGCATGGCAATGATCAAGTCAAATTTTTTTGTTTCAAGTCTTTTAAATGCTTCAGATGTTGAAGACACCCAGGTAAGTCTTGGGGGCTTTGAAAGGTTAAGCCCTTTGTACTCATTGATAATTCTTGTTGAAAGACGGCCTTCCTCTTCCAGAATAAATGCATCGTATGGGCAGGATACCAGAAGAATTTCACCTACTTTTTTGGCCATTAATTCATGGTATATTTTAAAGGAAGGGCCTTGGGTCGAACCATAGAGAGAGTCCATCTGTATAAACCTTTCAAATTATTGATATCTGTTTCAGCGAAAAATTTTTCCATTTAAAGTATATTAAAAACAGTACCAGAATGCAATGGAAGAGAAAGCCTGCCTTTTAGAATAATGAATGTTGTAACTTTGTAAAACATTTAAAAACCACTTGTCTTGAATAAAAAGGACAGCTTTGATATCTTTTAAGGAAGCGACTATTTTTTAGCTTACAGGTTAAACGCAATGCTGTAAGCTTTTAATTTTTATAAATTGCAGGATAATAAGATGTCACTGGTTCAACAAAGACGGCAAACCCGTCAAATCACTATCGGAAAGGTTAAGATTGGTTCTGATACACCGATTTCAGTCCAATCTATGACCAATACCCAGACCCAGGATGTGGAAGCCACGGTCAAGCAGATCCTTGCCCTTGAAAAGGCAGGGTGCGAAATCATCCGCGTGGCAGTTCCGGATATGGAAGCAGCAGCAGCCATTGAGAAGATCAAACAGTGCATTACCATTCCAATCATCGCTGATATTCATTTTGATTTCAGGCTGGCGTTGGCATCTGCCAGGGCAGGTGCGGATGCCTTAAGAATCAACCCGGGGAATATCGGGGAAGCCAAAAAGATCAAGACAGTTGTGGATTGCGCAAAAGATCATAATATTCCCATACGAATCGGTGTGAATGCAGGCTCCCTTGAAAAACAGATTGAACAGCGTCTTGGCATCACAGCTGAGGCCATGGTGGAAAGTGCATTGCGTAATATAAAAATTCTTGAAGATTTGGATTTTTATGATATTAAAGTTTCTCTTAAAGCGTCGGATGTCTCAAGAACGGTAAAGGCTTACCGGATTTTGGCATCAAAAACAGATGTGCCGTTTCATGTCGGAGTAACAGAAGCCGGGGGTCTTTATGCCGGTATCACAAAGTCGGCTATCGGGATCGGTATGCTGCTGGCAGAAGGCCTTGGAGATACTCTTCGGGTTTCATTGACACGGGATCCGGTTGAGGAAATCAGGACGGGTTATGAAATCCTGAGGGCTCTTGGGATTAGAAGCCGGGGGCCGGAATTAATCTCTTGCCCCACATGCGGGCGGTGTAAAATTGATCTTTTTAAAATTGCAGAAGAAGCAGAAAAAGCTTTACTTAAACGGTCTTCTAAGATTAAAGTTGCGATTATGGGATGTGCTGTAAATGGACCCGGTGAAGCAAAAGAGGCAGATATAGGTATCGCTGGGGGTGATGGCATGGGAATTCTATTTAAAAAGGGAAAAGTGATACGAAAAATAGACCAGGATAAACTTGTGGATCAATTACTGGGCGAAATTGATAATATGACAAAGAATTCGGAGGAATAGAATGGCAAAAAAGAATAAAACAGCGATCGCACCAACTCGGGAACAAGACTATCCCGCCTGGTATCAGGAAGTGATTAAAGAGTCGGATATGGCTGAAAATTCACCTGTCAGGGGGTGCATGGTGATCAAACCATGGGGGTATGCGGTTTGGGAAAACATGGTGCGTGAGATAGATGCCATGTTTAAAAAAACCGGTGTAAAAAATGCTTATTTCCCTTTGTTTATTCCTTTAAGTTATTTGGAAAAAGAAGCTGAGCATGTGGAAGGGTTTGCCAAAGAATGTGCTGTTGTTACCCACCACAAGCTTGAAAAAGATGATAAAGGCGGTTTAAAACCGGCTGGGAAACTGACGGAACCCTTAATTGTGCGGCCTACCTCTGAAACCATTATTGGGGAATCCATGGCCAGATGGATAGGAAGCTACAGAGATCTTCCTGTTTTATTAAACCAGTGGGCCAATGTGGTTCGATGGGAGATGCGGACCCGCATGTTTTTAAGAACCAGTGAATTTTTATGGCAGGAAGGCCATACCGCCCATGCCACAGAGCAGGAAGCTAAAGAAAGAACCATGCTCATGCTGGATGTCTATACAAAATTTGTTGAAAAATATCTGGCCATGCCGGTGATCAGGGGCAGAAAAACCGCGTCAGAACGGTTTCCAGGGGCAGATGATACCACCTGTATCGAAGCTATGATGCAGGATAAGAGAGCGCTTCAGGCCGGTACATCCCATTTTCTGGGTCAGAATTTTGCCAAAGGTTCCAATATTAAATTTCAAACTGAAGAAGGCGAAGAAGCCTATGCCTGGACCACATCCTGGGGAACCTCCACCCGAATGATCGGCGGGATGATCATGGTGCATTCCGATGATGATGGTCTTGTGCTTCCTCCCCGGGTGGCACCGGCCCATGTTGTCATTCTTCCGATTTTTAAAAAGGACGGCGACAATCGAGCTGTCATGGAAAGCGCTCAAAGCCTTAAAGATGCATTGGAAGAAAAGCAATACCATGGCAGACATATCATTGTTGAAATTGATGACCGGGATATCGGCGGTGCCAGGGGATGGGACTGGGTAAAAAAAGGGGTTCCTGTCCGGGTTGAGCTGGGGCAGAGAGATATGGCACAAAACAGTGTTTTTATGGCCAGAAGAGATGAACCATCCAGTCAGAAACAATCCATGAACAGGGAAGACTTTATCGGTCAGATCACAGATATCCTGGACAATATTCAGGATACTCTTTTTAACCGGGCAAAGAACTATAGAAAAGAAAACACATTTGAAATTGATGATAAAAAAGCCTTTTATCAATTATATAAAAAAGCCAGAGGGTTTAATAATGGTGCCTTTGTCATGGCCCATTGGTGCGGGTCAGAAGAATGTGAGGAAAAAATAAAAAAAGACCTGTCCGTTACCATCCGCTGTATTCCCTTTGACAGTCCTACAGAAGAAGGAAACTGTATTTGTTGTAATAATTCAAGTTCAAGAAGGGTACTTTTTGCAAAAGCATACTAAGCATAGATCATGATCAGGATCACCGACATACTGGATAAAATTTATGAGTATAATCCCGAAGGGGATACGGATATCATAGACCGGGCCTATATCTACTCAGCAAGGGTTCATGAAGGCCAGATGCGGCTTTCCGGGGAACCCTATCTGTCCCATCCCCTTGAGGTGGCCGATATTTTAGCTGATATGCGGCTGGATGTTGAGAGCATTGCCGCAGCCCTTCTGCACGATGTAATTGAAGATACACCTGCAACAAAAGAAGATATTGAATATATGTTCGGTTCGGATGTTGCCCATATTGTTTCCGGTGTAACAAAGCTTTCAGCTCTGCCATTTCCAAGCAAAATAGCTCAGCAGGCAGAAAGTTTACGGAAAATGATTCTTGCCATGGCAGATGATATCCGGGTGGTGCTGATCAAGCTTGCGGACAGAATCCATAATATGAGAACCCTGAAATATCACCTTACGCCTGAAAAACAGGCGTCCATTGCTCAGGAAACCCTGGACATCTATGCTCCTATTGCCGCACGGCTGGGAATTTTCTGGATAAAGTATGAACTGGAGGAAATTGCTTTTTATTATACGCTAAGGGATGAATATGAACGTATTGATGCCCTGGTGAATAAAGCCAAGGACGAAAAAGAAGAGTACATTAAAACGGTCAATGAGAAACTTCATAAAAAAATGAAAGAAATGAGCTTAGAATGTGAAATTAAAGGGCGTTACAAACAACATTACAGCATCTACCAGAAAATGATCTCCCAGAATCTTGAATTTGATGAAGTTTATGACATTATAGCGTTTAGAATCATTCTTGATTCGGTACCTCAGTGTTATGCTGCTATGGGTGCCATCCATTCCATGTGGAAGCCGATTTACTATAAAATTAAAGATTATATCGGTAACCCCAAGCCCAATATGTATCAATCTATCCATACCACGGTTGTGGGTCCAAAAGGTGAACGGGTTGAAATTCAGATCAGGACCACTGATATGGACCGGATTGCAGAATCCGGAATTGCAGCCCACTGGAGCTATAAAGAAGGCTCAAAGGTTGATGAGAGTGCCGGAGAGCTGTTTTCCTGGATCAGAAAGCTTGTGGAAAACCAGGAAAATTATAATGATCCGGACGAATTCCTGGAAAATGTCCGTATTGATTTATATCCTGACGAAATATATGTATTCACACCTCTGGGCGACATTAAGACCCTGCCTAAAAAAGCCACGCCTGTAGATTTTGCTTATCTGATCCATACGGAAGTCGGGGCAGCGTGTACAGGAGCAAAGGTCAACGGGAAACTGATACCGCTCACCCATGAGCTAAAAACTGGCGATACAATAGAAATTATCACAACCAAAGGCCATACCCCAAGCCCTGACTGGCTCAATTTTGTAAAAACTGTAAAAGCCAGAACGAAAATACGCTCCTGGATCAATGCCAGGGAAAAAGAGAGAAGTTATTCACTGGGGCGTGAAATGTGTGAAAAGACATTCAGAAAGAAAAACCAAAATTTTAATGCTCTGGTTAAATCAGGGGAAATCAAAAAGGTTGCCAATACCTACGGATTTAAAACGGTTGATGATCTGATTGCCAATGTGGGCTTTGGGAAATTGACCCCTTTGCAGATTTTGAATAAAGCGCTGCCGGAGCTTGAAAAACAGGAAGTTAAAGAAGGAAATATTCTTCAAAAACTGGTTGGAAAACGAAAGAAAAAAGAAAGCACAGGCATCATCGTAAAAGGGCTTAATGATATTCTTGTCAGGTTCTCAAAATGCTGTAATCCTCTTCCGGGTGACCGCATTATCGGTTACATCACCCAAGGCCAAGGGGTAACCATTCACCGGAAAGGGTGCTTAAATATCATGAAAATGAGCAATGAGCGCCAGATTGAAGTCCAGTGGGGGGATAATTTTACAGAATCCTATCCTGCCAGTATCAAGGTCCGCACAGATGACAGGTTCGGGCTTCTGGCAGATATTGCCTTTGTTATCAGTAAATATAAATCTAATATTTTAAGTGCAAAAACCGAAACCCAGGAAACAGGTGTTGGCCTGTTTTATTTTACCATACTGGTTGAAAGTTCTGACCAGCTTCGAAAAATTATGTTAGAAATCAGGAAAGTAAAAAAAGTAACCAATGTCAAACGGATCATCCGAAACGATTGATTTATGAAGCTTTGATTACTTTTCCTGCTTTAATACAACTTGTACACACATCTATTTTTCTAACACAACCTGGTTTAATAACGGCACGAACTCTTTGAAGGTTAGGATTAAATCTTCTCTTATTCAGGTTGTGAGCATGACTGACATTATTCCCAACCATTGGTTTTTTCCCGCAAATTGCACATTCTTTCGACATTTTTATACTCCTAAAAACAAATCTTTTTAAACAAAATAACTTGGGATTGATACAGCAAAAGTAAAGAAAAGTAAAGAAAAATTTAATTTTTATTTGCCAATTCCCGGCACTTAGGAATTTTATTCAATGCTTCTTTGCTTTCTTTTGAATCCGGATAGTTCTCGACAAGATACTCATATCTTTTCAACGCAGCCTTATATTTTTTTGTTTTATAATAATAATTGCCCACATAGAGTTCATGTCCTGAAAGGTTTTCCACACATTTTTTAATATTTCCCTTTGCCTTTTGGGCATACTCACTTTCAGGGTATTGGTCAACAAGACGGTTAAACTGAGTCAGGCTGTTTTTAGCAGGGGTGTGGTCCCTGTCTATCGTATCCAGCTGGTTAAACCAGGAAAGTCCGGTCTGGTAAATAACATAAGGAATGGCTTCATTCCTTGGATGCATTTTTTCAAATTCTTCATAAGCGATAATTGCTTCGTCATACGCTTCAAGATGATAATGGGAATCGGCAATTTTGAGTTCGGCTAAAATGGCATATTTGCTGAACGGATACCAATCCTTCAGGTCTGTATAGGCTTTTACCGCAGTTTTATAATCTCCTGAAACAAAGGCAGAAGACCCTTCTGAAACAAGCTCTCCAGCATTTTTTTCCATTTCATGTGAGATTTCAAACCACGAGCACCCAGAAAACAGCAAAACAATTGTAAAAAATAAAAATAGGCTTTTCATAATTATAGGTTCTCAATAAAATGTTCTGCAGAGACAGCAGCAATAGCCGCATCCCCTACCGCAGTTGATATCTGTCTTAATGGGGTATCTCTTACATCCCCGACAGCATATACGCCGGGAACCGATGTTTGCATTTTTGCATCAGATCGAATAAATCCGAATTTATCTGTTTCAACGGCATCATTCAAAAAAGAGGTGTTGGGTAAAATACCGACCCATATAAAACACCCGTCCGCTTTTATGGTTTTTTCTTCATCGGTTTTTACATTTTTTACCTTGACACCCTCTACACCGAAAAAGCCTTCTACACCAGTTGGAATACTGTCCCAAATAATTTCAATCTTATTATTTTCAAAGGCTCGTTCCTGAAGTATTTTTGTGGCTCGAAGCTCATCTCTTCTGTGAATCAGATAGACTTTTTTAGCAAATTTTGTCAGATATATGGCCTCTTGTACAGCCGTGTCTCCCCCGCCAATAGCAACAACTGTTTTATCCTTAAAAAAAGGAGCGTCACATGTGGCACAAAAAGAAATGCCTTTCCCCATGAATTTGTCTTCGCCGATACCAAGCATTCTCGGAGATGCACCGGATGCAATGATAAGGCTTTTGGTTGTAATACGCCCGTCTTTTAGAACGATTTCCTTTGATTCCCCGGAAAGATTGAGAGAATGGACTTCTGCCGTTTCAATCTTCAAGCCCAGCTCTTCCGCCTGGGTTTTCATTTTATCGGCAAGATCAAACCCTGAGATACCTTCGGGAAACCCGGGATAGTTTTCTATCCAGTCCGTCACCAGGATCTGCCCACCCGGTACGACTTTTTCCAATAAAAGGACATTCATCCTTGCCCTGGCGGCATAGATCCCTGCTGTCAGACCGGCAGGGCCTGCACCGATAATTACAAGGTCATAGTCAGTTGTTGTCATTATAATTTCTCCCTAAAGGACGTCTTTGATAGTTTCCTCAAGTTTTTCTTTGGCAACCATTCCAGTGATCTGATCTGCTATTTCTCCGTTTTTAAAGAAAATCAGTGTAGGGATTGCCTGAACACCATACTTACTGGGGCTAATCGGATTTTCATCAACATTTACTTTGACAAATGTCATTTTACTGCCATATTCTTTTTCAAGGGCCTCAACGGTCGGGGCAATGGCTTTACAAGGGCCACACCAGGGTGCCCAGAAATCTACCATTACTGGCTTCTCTGATTTGAGGACTTTGTCCTCAAAAGAATCATCATCAAGTTCAATTATATTTTGTGTCATGATAACCGTCCTAAATTTATAATTATGGTTAAAAAATATCTTTCTAAAGATAGGGGCTTATTATTTTTTGTCAATTCATCAATAATTTTCAGCAAGCAGCTCAAAATAAGCCTGTGGATGGGCACAAGCCGGGCACATTTCAAGGGCTTCTTCTCCTTCATGAACATACCCGCAGTTTCGACATTGCCACTTTGTACTGGTATCTTTTTTAAATACGGTTCCTGTTTCAATATTTGCAGCCAGTTTCATATATCTTTTTTCATGTTGTTTTTCTGCAACAGCAATCATTTCAAAAATAAGCGCAATAGCATCAAAGCCTTCTTTTCTGGCAGTTGTGGCAAAGTCAGGGTACATTTCTGTCCATTCATGTTCTTCTCCCGCTGCTGCTGCTTTAAGATTTTCAAGGGTTGTTCCGATCACCCCAGCGGGAAATGCACCTGTGATCTCAACTTCCCCACCTTCAAGAAGTTTAAACAATCGTTTGGCATGTTCTTTTTCCTGGTTGGCAGTCTCTGTAAAAATATTAGAAATTTGAACAAAGCCTTCCTTTTTTGCTGCACTGGCAAAATAGGTGTACCGGTTTCTTGCCTGGGATTCACCGACAAATGCGGTTAACAGATTTCTTTCGGTTTGGGATCCTTTTAAAGTCGCCATAATTTTTTTTCCTTTTTATTATTTAAAGATCGATATGATGAAGTCATTCATGTCATTAAAACTGATTTTCTCAACCCTTGCCTTTCCAATTTGTTCAAGGAAAACGTAAAAAAGGTCGTTCCCCTGCTTTTTTTTATCTTTTTCAACAGCGTTGATAATTTCTTTTGCCGGATAATCAAGGATTGTCGGAAGGTTAAGGTCATTTAAAAGCTGGGTAATGCGGAAAACATCTTCCTGATGTATCAGGTGTTTGGCCTGTGAAAATCTGGCAGCAGCCACCATCCCCATGGCAACAGCTCTGCCATGCTCTGCCATCTCAAATTTTTCAATGGCATGGCCAATGGTATGACCGAAATTGAGTTTTCGTCTTTCCCCGGCTTCTTTTTCATCCTGCTGAACCACTTGGGATTTAATTTTTACAGAAGTTGCCACAAGTTTAAAAATAGTGTCATTATCAAGTCTAAGGGCGTTGTGTTTATGTTTTTCAAGAAATTTAAACAGGTCCTTGTCTGAAATCAGTGCATGTTTAACGATTTCGGCAAGGCCATTTGAAATTTCTTTTTTCGGCAGGGTGCTTAAAAGGTCAATATCACAAATAACAAACTCAGGCTGGTTAAAAACTCCCACCATATTTTTATAGGCATCCAAATTGACTCCGTTCTTTCCACCAACACTGGCATCCACCTGGGATAAAAGCGAAGTGGATACAAACCCAAAATTTATCCCTCTTAAAAAAGTAGAGGCGACAAATCCTGTAATATCACAGACAATTCCCCCGCCGATACCCACAATAAAGCTTGAGCGATCACAGGAATAATAGATCAGTTCCTTTAATATAGTTTCAACAGTGGCAAGGGTCTTGATACCTTCTCCAGTTCCAATGGTGATGACCGGTACATCGGGAAAGTCTTTCTGATAATATTTTTTAATATTCTCATCTGTAATAATAATTGTCTGACCGGAAGGCAGGTAGTTTTCCAGATTTTTAAGGTGCTCTCCCACATAAATGGAAGAGAGTTTCGACTGGCCTTTGACATGAAATATTTCCATTCTTATTCCCTGACAATGGCATGGATAGCGTTTATTTTTTTCATAACAGCAATAAACTGATCCGGATATAAAGATTGTGCGCCATCACTTAAGGCTTCTTCCGGGTGGTTATGAACTTCAATCATTATGCCATCAGCACCTAATGCTGCTGAGGCACAGGCAAGGGGAATCACCTGGTTCCTGACACCGGCCGCGTGACTGGGATCAACAATGATGGGAAGGTGAGTTTCTTTTTTTGCAGCCGGCACAACAGAAAGATCTAAGGTATTTCTGCTGTGTCTTACAAAGGTTCTTACCCCTCTTTCACAAAGAATAATATTGTTGTTACCTTCTTCCATGATATATTCAGCCGCCATGAGCCATTCCTGAAGCGTGGCTGACAGCCCTCTTTTTAAAACAACAGGGCGGCTGGATTTTCCGGCCCGTCTTAAAAGAGAGAAGTTCTGCATATTTCTAGTACCAATCTGGACGACATCAGCATAGTCTTCAACAAGGGAAAAATTTTCAACATCCATGACCTCTGTTACAACGGGCAATCCTGTTTCTTCCCGCACGGTTGCCAATAATTTCAGACCTTGTTTCCCCAGTCCCTGGAAAGAATAAGGAGAGGTTCTCGGTTTAAACGCACCGCCTCTGAATAATTTTGCACCCGCATCTTTAACAGATTTTGCAATAGATAGAACTTGGGTTTCGCTTTCAACGGCACAGGGGCCGGCAATAACAGGAAAGCTTCCATCGCCGAAAACAGCATCACCCACTTTAATGCGGGTGTTTTCCTGCTTAAACTCCCGGCTGACAAGTTTATACGGTTTTGTCACCGAAATAACCTCCTTTACACCTTCAAGCCCTAAAAAATGGGCGGCATCAACAGACCCCTTATTGTGCAGAATTCCAATGGATACCCTGTCTCCTCCAGGTATGGGGCGAGCGGTATGCCCTCTTTTTTCAATTGCGGTTACCGCAGCTTGAATTGTATCTTTACTTGTGTTTTTTTCCATTACGATTAGCATTGTCTTCCTCCATTTAATTTTGTATCAGTATTCAACCTTTTGAGCAATAAAAAAGGCTGTAGATTTTTACAGCCCTAAAACAAAAAAGGCTGCAATGTTTATTTGCAGCCTTTTGTCATAAGTTATATAATTTTATTTTTTAGGTTAGACCGCTGCTACAGGTATTTTTACGCCACCATCGCCACAACGAAAAATTGACCGCGGTCTTTTTGCCGATCTGTTGCCTGTCAAATTTTGTTTCTATATATAAGAACATCATAATAAAAAATTATTATAATTAATTAATTTTTTTTGTCAATAAAAATTTTAAAGTATTATTTGATTTTAGTTTGTTATCAGGATAGACTTTTGTCGGATCAAATGAAATTGGCAGTAAGGAATATGACAATTAAGGTGCTCATAGCAGATGATCATACCATACAAATATCATGAAAAAACTCGGTATTTTTACTGTTGCCGGGCTGACAAAATTTACAATTAAAGAAGGCATTGTTTTTCTGGAGTAAAAAAGTTTACTTTTTTTTCAAAAATCAGGGTTTTCCCTGATTGAAATACCTTTATTATTTTACTATATTAAAATTTGTTTAGATTACTACCAAATATTAATGGGTTAAAACAAAGGTGTGGAAATGGAACATATTCAATTAAAAAATGAAGCCCCCGATGCGATGGAAGCGATTGCCGGTGGAATTGCCCACGATTTCAATAATCTTTTAGCCGAAATTAAAGGCAGAGCATCGCTGATGATGAATAGCATAAACTCTTCTGATCCGCTGTATAAACACATCATAGAAATCATCCGCTGTAGTGATAAAGGCTCTGAAATTGCAAACCAGTTACTTGGGTTTAAAAAAAATGATGCGTATTATACCAGCTCCATTGATATAAATCGACTGATTCGAAAAACAGCGGAAAACCTTGATCTTAAGGGGAAAAGAATTGTTCTGGATATGGATCTTGACTCTAAACCCCTGATCATTGAAGCAGATCCTGATAAAATCAATCAGGCTTTTATAGGTATTATCGATAATGCACTACAGGCCATGCCAAGAGGCGGAAAACTTTCCATTGTCACTGAATCTGCCGCTATTTTAAATGGAACCGCAGATTCTTATGGATTAAACAGCGGCTTTTTCGTAAAAATTACCATAACAGATACCGGTATCGGGATGGAAAAAGATGTGCTGAAAAATATTTTCACTCCTTTTTATTCCACAGATCAGGAACGCTATCCTGAAAAAAAGGGGCTGGGGTTAACATTTGCCCGTGGAATTATTCAGAATCATAACGGGGTCATTGATGTGTGGAGTTCTCCAAAGGTTGGATCTTCTTTTTCCATTGTTTTACCTTTAAAGGAAGTGACAGATACTATAGATATCCCTATAGAAGATGAAAAGCTGGCTCTGGGGAATGGATCAGTCCTTCTGGTTGATGATGAGGAAAGAATTCTGACGATTGGACAAGAAATTTGCAAGGCACTTGGGTATAGTGTGATAACTGTCACTTCCGGCGAAGAGGCCATAAGATTTTATAAAGAAAAAAAAGAAGAGATCAATCTTGTTGTTCTTGATATGATGATGCCGGAAATGAACGGACTTGAGACTTTCCTGAAACTCAAAAAACTAAATCCCGATATTAAGGTACTGCTTTCAACAGGATATGCCATTGATGAAAAGGCCCAGGAAATGCTCAGACAAGGGTGCAAAGGGTATATTTTGAAACCTTACAATGTTATCGATTTTTCTCATAAATTAAGAAAAGTTTTAGAATCATAGTCTTTGCAAACTTGTTGTAGCCAGCTATAGGAATAGCTGGCTACAAGTCTTAACACTATCCTTCTATTTTGGATACTTTAATTGCAAGCTCCTGAAGCTGTGCCGGTGATGCTTTTGATGGCGCGTCTGTCAGAAGGCAGGTGGCTTTTTGTGTTTTTGGAAAGGCAATGACGTTTCTGATGGAGTCTTCTTTGCACAGCAGCATCATTAACCGATCAAGCCCAAATGCAATTCCACCATGGGGGGGGGCACCGGATGCCAGGGCTTCCAGGAGAAATCCGAATTTTTCATTGGCTTCATTTTCACCAATACCAAGGCAGTTTAAGACCTTTTGTTGAAGTTCAGTAGAATGAATACGAATACTGCCGCCACCGATTTCAATACCATTCAGCACCAAGTCATAGGCCCTTGAAATAACCGAAAGAGGATCAGAAGAAAGTTTTTCAATATCTTCTTCAAGGGGTGCGGTAAAGGGATGGTGCAACGCCTGGTAGCGTTTTTCTGTTTCATCATACTCCAGCAGGGGAAAGTGGGTTACCCAGACAAATTCATAGGTATCCTCTGAAATCAGTTCAAGCCGTCTTGCCAGCTCATTCCTTAACTGGCCAAGGGCTTCGTTGGTGATTTTTGGCTGGTCTGCCACAAAGAAAACAATATCCCCGGGTTCAAGGTCAAGCCGCTTTCTTAAGGCATCCTTTTCTTCATTTGTAAAAAATTTTACGATGGGAGATTGCCATTCATCTTCTTTGATTTTTATCCATGCCAACCCTTTTGCCTGGTATACCGCAACAAAATCAGTTAATTCATCAATTTGTTTTCTGGTAAACGTGGCGCATCCTTTTGCATTGATGGCTTTCACAAGACCGCCATTTTTTACCACGTTTGCGAAGACCTTGAATCCGGCATCTTTTACAATATCAGAGACATCACACAATTCCAGGCCAAATCGCAAGTCAGGCCTGTCCAGACCAAATCTTGTCATGGCATCATTATAGGTGATTTGTGGAAATGGTGTGACAAGATCAAGATTCAGCACTTTTTTAAAAATGGTGACAATCATTCCCTCGGCTATTTCCATAATGCCCTGTTCATTCACAAAAGACAGCTCCATATCAATCTGGGTGAACTCGGGCTGTCGATCTGCTCTTAGATCTTCATCTCTAAAGCATTTAACAATCTGGTAATATTTATCAAATCCCGCGATCATTAATAATTGTTTGAAAAGCTGAGGAGATTGGGGCAGGGCATAAAATTCTCCCTGATTGACCCTGGAGGGAACCAGATAATCCCTTGCACCTTCCGGTGTGCTTTTGGTCAAAAAAGGTGTCTCAATGTCCACGAATCCATTGTTATCCAGATAGTTTCTTATCGCCATGGTGGCCTTATGTCTGGCCAGAATATTATTTTTTAACTGAGGCCGTCGTAAATCCAGATATCGGTATTGCAGGCGAATAGATTCTGATGCTTCTATCCGGTCTTCGATTTGGAATGCCGGTGTTTTGGCCTTTGAAAAAATACGAAGCTCATCTATCAATACTTCAATAGCGCCGGTTTCCATATTCGGATTAATCATATCATCGGGTCGTGCAAGAACTTTTCCTTTTACACCAAGAACATATTCGCTCCGAATTTTCTGGGCTTTTTCATGCACCTTTTTTGAATTTTCCGGGTTAAAAACGATTTGAGTGATGCCTTCTTTATCCCTTAAATCAATAAAGATCACCCCTCCATGGTCACGGCGGTGCTGCACCCATCCCATTAAAACAACTTCTTTTGCAATATCAGTGTCTCTTAACGCACAACAATGATGTGTTCTTTTCATATCTTCCAGTAAATCAGTCACGGTATAGTTCCTCTGTTTTATTTTTTAATTCTCTTGATCAGTTCGGGAATCAGGGTTTTAAGGTTAAGAGACGTCTGTTCTTTGGTTGTCATATTTCTTAAAATAGCGGTATTCTCAGCCAATTCATTTTCTCCTGCAATCAATACATATAAGGCATTAAGCTTGTCCGCCCGCTTCATCAGGGCCTTCATGCTTTTTCCTCTAAAATCCATCTCTGTACGGATACCGGCCTGGTTTAACTCGCAGGACCAGTAATATCCTTTTTTCATGGCAGTCTCCCCTAAAGAGACGATAAACAGATCGAGAGAGGACGTTTCAGGTGCGGTATTAATTTGTTCCATGACCTCAACCAGACGATCAAATCCAATGGCAAATCCAATGGCGGGCGTTGGTGGGCCTCCCAGTTCTTTAACAAGACCGTCATATCTGCCGCCACCTGCAACAGCACTTTGTGCGCCAAGGGTGGTGGTCTGAATTTCCCAGGCGGTTCGGGTATAATAATCCAAGCCGCGTACCAGGGATTTATCCACAATAAAATCAACCTTTTGTTGTTTAAGAGTTGATTTCACCAGGTTAAAATGATCTTCACAGTCTTTACAGAGATGCTCCAGAGTAGCCGGGGCACCCTGAAGTGCGTCTCGGCAATTGGTCACTTTGCAGTCAAGGATTCTTAAAGGGTTTTTATCCATCCGTCTTAAGCAATTTTCACAGAGCTTATCTTTTTTTGATTCAATAAAATCCAAAAGCGCTTTTTGAAAGGAAGGTCTGCATTCAGGGCATCCAAGAGAGTTGATATGGGCAGAAAGCCCGGTGAGTCCCAGCCGTTTAAATAATTCATTTAAAAGATAAATCAATTGGCTGTCGATCAGGCCGGATTCAATGCCGAAAACTTCTGCATCGATTTGATAGAATTGACGGTATCTCCCTTTTTGGGGCCTTTCTCGTCTAAACATGGGGCCGATCATGAAAAATTTTCTGACAGGATCTGTGGCATACATTTTATGCTGGATATATGATCTGACAATAGAAGCAGTGGCTTCCGGCCGCAAGGTCAGTTTGTCTCCTTTCCTGTCGGCAAAAGTGTACATTTCTTTTTCAACAATATCGGTTACTTCACCAATACTCCGGGCAAACAATTCTGTTTTTTCCAGAATGGGAATCCGGATTTCCTGAAACCCGAAAGCTTCAAATAAACGCGTTGCTTCTTTCTCCACTTTCTGCCAAAGGGGAATATGTTCCGGCAGTATATCTCTGAATCCTCGTATGGTCTGCATTATTTTTCTTTAAGTTAAAAATTATTATTAAACGTCTAAATAACCGTTATGTATAGATTAAAATCAGAGTCTTCGTCAATACGAAATAATAGATTTACCTTATTTCCTGATTTTTACCGAATTGACATGGGCGGTCAGCCCTTCAACTTCTGCCAGCCGGATGACATCATCTGCTTCTTTTTTAAAGGCAACTTTTGAATAATGAATTAAACTGGTTTTTTTTGTGAAATGCTCAACACCTAATGCAGAAGAAAACCTTGCTGTTCCGGCAGTCGGCAGGACATGGTTGGGGCCTGCAATATAATCTCCCATGGGTTCCGGGGTATAAGATCCTAAGAACAGGGCGCCGGCATTCTGTATCTGATCAATATAATCAAAAGGATCTTTGACAATCAACTCAAGATGTTCAGGTGCAAGCCGGTTGGAAAGTTCGATTCCGGTCTCAATATCCGGCACCAGCATAATGGCACCGAAAGAATCAACGGATTGTTTTGCAATATCTTTTCGGGACAATTGTTCAATCTGTATTTTCAGGGCTTCAATCGTATTTTTTGCAAGATCTTCAGAATCTGTTACCAGTATGGAAGAGGCCATGACATCGTGTTCAGCCTGAGAAAGAAGGTCTGCTGCCAAAAACTGGGGATTGGCATGCTTATCAGCAATAATCAGTATTTCACTAGGGCCTGCAATCATATCAATTCCAACGATGCCGGAAACAATTTTTTTAGCAAGGGTCACATAAATATTTCCGGGGCCAACAATGACATCCACTTTTGGAATGGTTTGGGTTCCATAGGCCAGGGCACCGATGGCCCAGGCGCTGCCAGCTTTAAAGACTGAGGTAATCCCGATTTTTCGGGCTGCGACAAGAATATGCGGGTTAATTTCACCGTTTTCCATGGGCGGGGTCATAAGATTAATGGAGGGAACACCGGCTGTTTTTGCAGGAATCCCACCCATCAGTACAGATGACACCAGGGGGGTTTTTCCTCCCTTGGCTCCTGGAGCATAAACACCTGCAGCACTCACGGGGTTTACAAGTTGTCCCACCATGAC
>Ga0190329_1000180_pt1 | contig 18613 bp, 19 predicted proteins | sample 48720423_MG_FD_161655 | JGI IMG/M metagenome (GOLD analysis project Ga0190329, IMG submission 161655) | Hydrothermal vent sediment bacterial communities from Southern Trench, Guaymas Basin, Mexico - 4872-04-2-3_MG | ecosystem: Environmental > Aquatic > Marine > Hydrothermal vents > Sediment ... | reverse complement strand
GTAAAAACGGATGATAATGAGACACTCTGCGCCATATCATTTGGGTTCCATACGGCTGCAAGGGCATTCTCGCAGAATATCAGTAATCTCACAACCGATGCCAGTTCAGATGTTAAATACTGGCATGTTTGTAAAGTCATGGGGAGAGTTGCCAGTCACCTGACATTGGAATGTGCTTTCCAGACCCATGCCAATATTTCTCTGATTGGTGAAGAACTGGCGGATTACACGGATCAACAGAGAATCGAAAAGGCGAAGAAAGAGGGGGAAGTTGATTATACCGCATATGGCATGACCTTGCGTCATTTGTCCAGATTGATATGTGATATCATTGTAAAAAGAGCTGCAAACGGGAAGAATTTTGGTGTTATGATCATTCCTGAAGGCATCCTTGAATTTATTAATGAGATTCAAGTGTTTATCATTAAACTCAATACCATTATTGCTGACTATAACCATATCCATGACACGGATTTTCATGATGCCTTCCCGACGTTAACGGATAAACTGGAATATTTAAGGCGGATGGCGCGTGGCATGGGGGATAAAGACAAATTTTTTATCTGGAATTTAAGGGATGATGATTTGTTTGATCAACTGCCGTCATTTTTTCAGGAAGGCCTTCTGGGGGAACGGGATAACCATGGTAATTTTCAATTTTCCGAAGTGAAAACTGAAAAAATTATCATGGATATGGTCAAGGAATATCTGGACGTATTAAAGGAACAGGGAAAATATAAAATCGGTATTGAGAGGTCCTATTATAAATTAATTATGGAAAATGCTAAACTTAATCCAGATAAATTTGCAATAGCCGTATTTAAAAATTATGATGATACCCACCTGTTAATTAAAGAATCCATTATTTCTCTGAAAACGCTGAAACAGGCATTGGTCAACCATGAGTTGATCGGCCCGGAGGATGCGTTGCCCGCGTCTGTTGTTCAGATATTTAAAAAATCTGACCCTAAATTTAAAACCCGAACCCATTTTTACGGATATGACGGGCGGGGATCTGACCCCACCTATTTTGACTGTAACTATACCTATAATCTGGGTATGACAGCATTCCATCTGATTGCAAATGGAGCGACGGGACAAATGGCGGCCATCAAGAATCTTGAGAAAAAATTTGATAAATGGGAACCCATTGGGATTCCTATTGCAAAACTGATGCATCTTGAGGAAAGAGAAGGAAAACTTACCCTTGTGATTGAAAAGAGCCTGGTGGGGTTAGATTCAAATGCCTTCAGGATTTTTAAAACCGTAAGGAAGGGGTGGCTGGCGATGGAATCGAATCAGGATCGGTACAGACGCCCGGGACCGGTAAGATTTACAGGAAGTTCGGAAGAAGACAGACCCATTACCTTAATGCTCAACTCTATTTGATTTTATGGGGCTGATAGGAACATAACGGTTCTTCTGCAAGATAATCGCCCGTTGCTTCATAGGCACGGGCGCGGCATCCGCCACAAACTCTCTTGTATTCACAAATACCGCACTTGCCTTCAAGATTATTAAAGTCTCTGAGTGTTTTAAAAACATGAGAATTTTCCCAGACATCTTTGAAAGTTTGCCGGGTAATATTACCGCATTCAACATCAAGGAAACCGCAGGTTTGAACCCGTCCCACATGGGAAATAAAACAAAATCCTGTTCCGGCAAGACACCCTCTTGTGACAGCATCCAGGCCATGGGTTTCAAAATTTACTTTCTTACCATCTTTTTTGGCACGTTGCCGTAATATTCTGTAATAGTGCGGAGCGCAGGTTGCCTTGAGTTGAAGGCTGGTTTTATCCCTTTGATCATAGAACCAGTTTAAGGTTTCTTCGTATTCTTTTGCATTGATTTCGCTGTCAATAATATATTTTCCCCGTCCTGTGGGAACCAGGAGGAAAATATGATGGGCAACTGCCCCTAAATTTTCTGCCAGCGATAATATCTTTGGTATTTGATCCAGATTGGTTTTTGTGATGGTCGTGTTGATTTGAAATTCAAGGCCGGCAGCTTTGGCAATTTTGATACCCCGGATGGAATCATTGAAGGCATTTTTAAGTCCTCGAAACTCATCATGGGTTTCAGGTGTTGAACCGTCAAGGCTGACACTGATTCTTTTTATGCCGGAATCTTTCATTTTTTTAGTGGTTTCTTCAGTGATCAGCGTCCCGTTAGGTGCCATGACCATGCGAAGCCCTAATGTTGTTCCATAGGCGGCAATGTCAAAAATATCATGTCTTAACAGCGGTTCTCCGCCGGTAAGAATAATAATGGGATCACCCACTTCTTTGATTTGATCCAATAATTTAAAAGATGCCTGAGTATCCAGTTCATTGTCATAGGGATGGTCTTCTGCTACCGCCCGGCAATGCTTGCAGGAAAGGTTGCACCGGCGGGTGGTTTCCCAGGCAACCAGACGAAGGGTGTTGGCTTGGCCGTGTCCATGAGGAGGATTCATTATTTATTCAGCTCCCTTGCCGCGTCAATGGCGGAATAGGTCAGGATTAAATCCGCACCCGCTCTTTTAATGGATAAAAGGGTCTCCATGATCAGTTCATTTGCATTGACCCAGCCCATCATTTCTCCGGCTTTCATGATTGAATATTCACCACTGACATTATAGGCAGCAATGGGAAGATCAATTTCTTCTTTTAATCGACAGATAATATCCAGATAAGACAAGGCCGGTTTTACCATGATAATGTCTGCACCTTCCTCAATATCCATGGTGGCTTCCCGGATGGCTTCAATGGCATTGGCCGGATCCATCTGATAAGTTTTTCGGTCACCAAACTGAGGGGCTGATTCAGCAGCCTGCCGGAAAGGACCATAAAAGGCTGAACTGTATTTAACAGCATAGGACATGATAGGGATGTGAGACAATCCCTCTTCATCAAGGGTTTGCCTGATTTCACCGACTCTGCCGTCCATCATATCCGAGGGCGCAACCATATCGGCGCCAGCCCTGGCATGGGACAAGGCGGTTTTTGCCAGAAGGTCAAGGGAGGCATCGTTGTCAATAATGCCGTTTTCCACAACGCCACAGTGTCCGTGATCCATATATCCGCAAAGGCAGACATCGGTAATGACCAAAATGTCCGGAACTTTTTCTTTCACTGCTTGAACGGCTTTTTGAACAATACCGTCCGAGGCATAGGCCCTTGTTGCCAAAGGATCTTTCTTGTCAGGAATACCAAATAAAATGATGGCAGGGACACCGGCATCACGGGCTTCTTGTGCTTTTTTGACAATATGATCACAGGAAAGTTGAAAATGACCCGGCATGGACTCAATGGGTTTTTTGATAGACTTTCCTTCTATGGCAAATAAAGGAAGGATAAAATCATCACAGGAAAGTCTGGTTTCCCGTATCATTCTTCTGAAATTTTTATTGGCTCTTAATCTTCGGCCCCGAAAATCAGGAAAAAGCATTATACACCGTCCTTTTTGATTTCTTCATCGGTCAGATAACAGGCAGGATCACTGTCCCAGGGATCATTGGCAACGGACTCTGCCCTTGCCCTGAAATTGCCGGCGCAAATATCAAGCCATCTGCATTCGGCACACCGGCCTTTAACATGATTCTTCTTTTCTTTGAGTTTCATTAAGAAGTCGTTGTCATTATTTGTCCATATTTTAGAAAAAGGCATGTCTTTGATGTTGCCAAGACTTTTTTCCCGCCAGAATTGATCTGGATAGACTTCTCCATCCCATGAGATGCACCCGATTCCCCGACCGGAATTATTGCCTTCATTCATTTCAAGAAGTTCAAGAACTTCAGCTGCTCTTTCGGGGTCCTCCTTTAGAAGCCGTTGGTAAAGATAAGGGCCATCCGCATGATTATCCACTGTGAGAACCTCTTTGGGCAAGTTCCGGTCATGGAGATCTTTTGTCCTGTCCATAATAAGATCAAGAACTTTTCGGGTTTCTTCATGGGAGAGATCTTCCTTGGCAATTTCAGAGCCTCGACCTGAATATACCAGATGATAGAAACAGGCTCGAGGGATATTTTTTTCTTCAAGCAGATCAAAAATGCCGGGGATATCCTGAACATTCCTTTTGTTGATGGTAAAGCGCAGCCCTACTTTGATACCCGCTTCCTGGCAGTTTTTAATGGCGGCCATGGCTTTTTTATAGGACCCTTTAACCCCTCTGAATTTATCATGGGTCTCTTCTAAACCGTCAAGGCTGATGCCCACATAAGAAAGTCCGATTTTTTTGAAGATTTTGGCTTTTTCTTTGGTGATAAGAGTGCCATTGGTGGAAATAACAGCTCTCATTCCCTTGCTGACAGCATATTTGGCATATTCAACAAGCCGTGGGTGTACCGTGGGTTCTCCACCGGAAAATAAAAGAACCGGTACGCCAAAGCTGGCAAGGTCATCAATCATGGTAATGCATTGTTCATGCGACAGTTCATTGTCATAGGAAATGTCTTCTGACCTGGCATAGCAGTGAACACATTTAAGGTTGCATCGTCTTGTCATATTCCAGACAACCACTGGTTTTTTATCTTTTGAGAACTGCAGAAGATGAGAGGGGAGTTGCCCTGATTGTCTTGAGTATCTTAATGCATCTGATGGTTCGACGGTCGCACAATAAAGTTTTGAAATTCCAATCATGTTATTTCTTCCCTGATAAGATCGTTAAGGTAGGTTTCATGGTTTATTAGAGCAGTCTTAGACAGAAAAAATCTGGTTTTCCCAGTTTTTTCACGAATCAGATTAAATCCGTCATAGTAGTTGGTATAAATTTTTGATAATATTTCTTCGGTTGTTGCAGTATGGGTGATAAATTGTTCAATCAGAAAATCAATGGCATCTTCTTCAAAAATAATATTTAAATTATAACTTTTTGATACTTCAACTTCAATCTCTTTAATTGAATCATGGACTTTTTTTATTTTTTTCACCGCATCTTCAATTTCCATGACATGATTGCAAAAATAAAGCGCCACCATATCGCATCTGGCTTGTGAAAGGGTCAGTCCATAACGGTTGGCGAAGGTTTTCCAGTTGTCTTTTATATAACTTGAAATATATGTTTTATGATCAAGGAAAGCTTTTTTATAAAGATCATCCCATTTTAAAGAATTTTGTTTTGATAAAAGATCTTCAAGATGGCCTTTCGGATCTTCCAGAACTTCTTTTGTTACAGTAAATTTTAAAAGATCCTGTGACGGCAGTTTTTCTTCAAAATCCAGTAAGGCTTCTTCAATGACACTGATCAGACCCCGGGCACCTGTGTTTTCTTTATATGCCCTTTTTGCAAGAAGTTTTAAGGCATCATCAGTGAAAACAATTTTTATGCCATAGGCGTTAAAGTCCAGGCGTTTGCTCAAGATAACCGGATTGTTGGGCATCTTTAAGATTGAATAGAGATCTTCTTCGGAAAGAGTTTCAAGGATACATCGAACCGGAAGCCTTCCAATGAATTCAGATTCAAAGCCAAATTTTACCAGATCTTCAGTTTTGGTCTGTTTTAATATCTCATTTTCCTTTTGAGATTTTACGAGTTTTGAGCCGAAGCCGATATTTTGTTTTGATAAGCGGTGTTTAATAACAGTTGACAGTTCTGAGAAGGCACCGCTGACAATGAAAAGGATATTTGCGGTATTGACACTTCGTTTGGACCGTTTTCCGGTTCTCTGATAGGCTTCCAACTCCTGCATCATGGATACGGGGTCATGGGGGACCTTTAAATCAACATCGGTTTCTTCCATGGGTTTTAAAAGAGCCCTCTGGACTCCGGTTCTTGATACCTGGGCACCCATTACAGTGGGGCTTGCTGCAATTTTATCAATTTCATCAATATAAACAATACCGCATTGAGCAAGTTGAATATCATCATTGGCTTCTTTTACCAGATCTCGGATTAAATCTTCTACATCTCCGCCAACATAGCCGGTCTCAGAAAATTTTGTGGCGTCTGCTTTTATAAATGGCACCCCGATTTTTTTTGCAATCAGTTTAATTAAATAGGTCTTGCCAATTCCGGTAGGGCCAAACATTAGAATGTTGGATTTAATATTACCGGTGATTTTTGATATGCCTTCACCCGTGGTTTGAGAATATCTGATTCGGTTAAAGTGGGTGCATATTTTTGTTGATAGAACTGATTTTGCTTTTGTTTGTTTTATGACATATTGATCAAGATAAGCAATAAGTTCCTGAGGTTTGATGTTAAAATTGATAAATTCTTTTTTCCCTTTTAAAGGAGATTTCTCTGAAATTGGTTCTTGGTGGGGAAGAACGGAAGGGCTGATAATTTTAACGGTACCGCCAAATTTTTTATTTAAAAATTCGCCCAGTTCTTTTTCTATTTTTTTGGGATCTTGAGATTCTGTATTTTTTATTTTTTCCATAATAGATTAAATATAAACAAGGTTAGAAATAATTCAAGATTGATTCAGCGTCTTAAGTATTTTTTATTTTTTTTATCAAATTCACAGAATAAAATTAAATCCGATAAAAAGAAAAAGACCACGAACAATTATTGCCCATAGCCTGTATTTTTTATGGTGCCGAAGGGGAGATTTGAACTCCCACGGGTTACCCCACACGCCCCTCAAGCGTGCGTGTCTACCTATTCCACCACTTCGGCATTCGGTTTTTTACGTATGTCTTTATTTTTGGGGCTTATTCGGTCGTCTGCTCCACCGGTGTAGTATTTTCCTTCATTACGGATGTATCTGACTGATGACCTGACATGTAAGCCAGTGTCAGGGAGGTGATCATGAAAATAATGGCAACACCTGTTGTGATCTTCGTCAGTATGGTTGCAGGACCTCCAGCTCCAAAAAGTGTCTGGCTTGCTCCGCCACCCAGAGAAACTCCCATCTCTGCGCCTTTCCCACCTTGAAGTAATACAATCAGGATTAAAAGGACACAAACGGTAACATGTAATGCGACTACTAAATTTGTCATATTGATTATTTATTATATTTTATAATGTTAATAAATTTATTTGCATCAAGGCTTGCTCCACCCACAAGAGCTCCGTCGACATCCTTAATACCCATTAAGTCTTTTGCATTCTCCGGATTGACTGAACCACCATACAATAATCGCGTCTGATTGGAAAAGTCTTTTGAAAACAACTTTTCAAGCGAAGAACGCAGATATTGATGAACCTGGCTTACTTGATCGACGCTGGCTGTTTTTCCTGTGCCGATCGCCCATACCGGTTCATAAGCAAGCACTAACTGTGCAAGTTCATCAAAACCAAAGCCTTTTAACCCATTTGAGACCTGTTTGTCAAGTATGGAAAATGTTTTTTCATCCGCTCTTTGGCTTTCGGTTTCTCCAATACATAAAACAGGTTTTAAGCCCGATTTTATGGCAGATTTAATTTTTTTACAGACCGAAGCATCGGTTTCACCAAAGTACAGCCTTCTTTCGGAATGACCAATAATAACATATTGTGCACCAGCAGCCTTAATCATGTCTGCTGAGACTTCACCAGTGAATGCGCCTTCTTTTTCAAAATAGAGGTTTTGGGCTCCGATTTTTACATGGGTCCCTTCAAGTGATGCTGCAACCAGGGGTAGAGAAAGAAAGGTCGGCGCTATCATAACCTCGACATCGTGGATATCTGAGCAGAGTTGTGCCAGATCCATAGCTGTTTCTACTGCCTCGGGACCGGTTTTATACATTTTCCAGTTGCCGGCAATTAAGGGGAGTCTGTCCATTCTATGCCTCCTGTGTCATCATAAGGATTTTCCGATCATGACGGCAAGATCAATCATCCTGCTGGAATAACCGGCTTCGTTATCATACCACGAATAAATTTTTACCATGTTGCCGTTAATGACATCCGTACACCCTGCATCAACAATTGAGGAAAGCGGGTTTGAGTTGAAATCAATGGAGACCAGAGGGATATCACAAAAGCCTAATATATCCTTAAGATTTTCATTGGATGCTTTTTCCAAAGCGTTATTCACATCTTCTTTTACAAGATCGCCTTTCTCAGTGATTACGACAAAATCAACCAGGGAAACATTGGGGGTTGGTACCCGGACAGACAATCCATTGAGTTTGCCTTCAAGTTCAGGAAGCACTAAAGATACGGCTTTTGCGGCACCGGTCGTTGTCGGAATTATTGAAAGCCCGGCAGCCCTGGCTCTTCTCAAATCTTTATGGGGGAAATCAAGGATGCGCTGATCACCCGTGTAGGAATGAATGGTGGTCATCATTCCTGCGACAATGCCGAAATTATCAAGCAACACCTTTGCAACAGGTGCAAGGCAGTTAGTTGTGCATGAGGCGTTTGAAATAATATGGTGGGATGCCGGATCATACATATCATGGTTTACACCCATCACAATGGTAATGTCCGGATTTCCGGCAGGCGCAGAAATAAGCACTTTTTTTGCTCCCCCGTCAAAATGTTTGGATGCACCATCACGATCTCTGAAAAACCCCGTACATTCGCAGACAATATCCACATTGGCGTCTTTCCACGGAATTTGTCCGGGATCTTTAAAGGCCGTAATTTTGATGGGTTTATTGTCAACCATAATTGAGTCTTCGGTTGCAGATACCGTGATGTTGAGGATACCATGAACAGAGTCATATTTAAGAAGATGGGCACAGGTCTTTGTGTCCGCCAGGTCATTTATTGCGGTCACTTCCACATTCGGATTATTTAATGCGGCACGAAAAACCATCCTGCCGATTCTGCCAAATCCGTTAATCCCTAATTTAATAGTCATTGATAGCCCCCTTTGATTTTCTGGAACATTTTTTTTACACTCTTTTTTTTCCTTTTAAAATTCCGCTGGCAAGGGAGATGCTTTTTTTCCCATGCTCAACAAGAGATACGGTTAATGTCTCCATATCCATTTTTGATCTTGACGTAACCGCTTTTAAAAGGATAGGGAGATTTACACCGGAAAGCACTTCGATCTGTCCTTCTTCTAAAAAAGAATAACTTAAATTTGAAGGCGTTCCGCCAAACATATCCGTTAAGATAATAACACCATTATCTGTTCGGACTTTTGAGATTCCTTTTTTAATTTTTTTTCTTAAGCTGTCTGGATCTTCCTGAATATTAATCGAAACGGAAAACAGATTATCCTGTGTTTTGTCTAAAATAAATTCAACCGTTTCAATTAAAGCACTTCCTAAGTCTGCATGGGCGACTACGAGTATTCCTATCATTTTTCTTTTATATCCCTGTCAATGTCCCTGTGGATCAATCCGGGATTAAGTCCTTTTCTATTAAGATGTTCAAAAATACGTCTTGCGATGGCCACACTTCTATGTCTGCCCCCTGTACATCCGATGGCAAATGTCAAATACGCCTTGTTTTCTCTTTTGTATAAAGGGATTAAATAATCAAGAAGGTTCAAATATTTTTCAAGAAAAGTCTGAGTTTCATCATTTGATAATATAAATTGTTTAACCGCCTTGGATTCTCCATCCTGGTGTTTAAGTTCCGGTACAAAGTACGGGTTGGCTAAGAACCTCATATCCATAACAAGATCAGCCTCATTTGGAATTCCATATTTAAATCCAAATGAGATAATATTTATTTTTGTTAAACTGATGGTGTTATCTCCATCATGAACCAGATCAAGAATCCGGGTTTTAAGCTGATGAACCGTTAAGTCTGTTGTGTCGATAAGGTGATGTGCACTTTGTTTTACAGGCAGCATCATTTTTTTTTCCAGTTTGATATTGTCCAAAAGGCTTTTTTCGTTTGAAACAGGGTGAAGGCGCCTGGTTTGACTAAATCTTTTTAACAGGGTGTCAACAGTCGCTTCAAGAAATATAATTTGAGGCGATATGCCTGAATCTTCAAGTGAACAAATGCCCGGTGCGTAATTTGACAGGAAGTTTTTACTCCTCATGTCCATCACAACGGCAAGTCCCTTAACTTCCGGGTTATCTTTCAGCGGCAGATTCAAAAATCTTGACAACAGTTCGATGGGCATATTATCGACACAGTAAAACAAAGCATCTTCAAATGCTTGAATGGCTGTTGTTTTTCCGGACCCGGAAAGCCCGGTTATGATATAAACCTTTTGCATTAAAAGTCTTCATCCTGTTCCATGATAATATCGTAAATGTCATCAACAGATTGGGCAGCGGTTAATCCTTTTTTAAATGGCTCCATTTTTAAAAGTTTGGAAATTTGGGCTAAAACCTTAAGATGTCCTCCAGTAGAGTTTTCCGGGGTCAGTAACAGGAAAAAAATATGGACCGGTTTCTCGTCAAGGGAGTCATATTCAACCCCTTCGCGACTCAGCCCGAAACCCACAATAATAGATGTCACCAAGTCAAGTTTGCCATGGGGAATAGCAATTCCGCCACCAATACCCGTACTGCCTAACTGCTCTCTTTCCATGAGAACAGTGGCAATTTCTTTTGCAGATGCCTTTGTTGTCTTAGAAATGACAGTGGCAAGCTCATCAATCACCCCTTTTTTGTCGTGGGCTTTAAGATTTGCAATGATAGAATCTTTATTAAGCAGCTGGCTGATTTTCATTAAATAAATTACCCTCTGGGCTGGATGAGTCCCAGCTTACCATTATTGTGTTTATATAAGACATTGAGTTGCTGGGTCCGGGCATTGTTGAAAACAAAAAATGATTGTTTGCCCGAATTTAATTCAATCACCGCATCTTCAATATCCATGGGTTTATAGTCAATTGTTTCAATAATTATTTGATCTGTCACAGGATTATCCGGAAATCCTTCCGGATAATCTAATTGTCCGGATTCATTCTTAATACTCTGTTTATTTCCCGACATATGTCGCTTGATTTTTTCCTTATTTTTTTTAATCTGGGTTTTTATTTTATCCATCAGCGCATCAATGGATGAATACATATTTTCGGAACTTTCTTTGGCATGAATTTTTAATCTGTCACACGTCAGCGTAATTTCGGCTATATGCCTGATTTTTTCAACTGACAGCACGACATATGCTTCAGCAGGGCTGTCTAAAATTTTGTCAAATTTATCCAGTTTTTTTTGAACGTAAGATTTTAAGGGACTTGAGGGGTCAATCTTTTTAAAAGTAACTATTGTTTGCATAAAAACCTCCCTAAAGTTGTTTGCGTTTATTAGACGGCAGTATATTAAGTACTTTCCTGTATTTGGCAACCGTTCGCCTGGCGATTTGAATATTTGAATTCTGAAGAATACCCGCCAGTTTTTCATCGCTTAAAGGACTTTCATGGTCTTCATTTTCTATCAGCAGTCTTATTCTTTCCTTTACACTTGCAGAGGCCATGGATTCACCGCCGATTCTTTCAATGGAAGAGTTAAAAAAGTATTTCAATTCAAAGAGTCCCTGGGGTGTGTAGGCATATTTATTGGTTGTCACACGACTGATCGTGGATTCATGCATCTCAATATCTTCTGCGATATCCTTTAGAATTAATGGTTTTAGATAGGCGATACCTTTTTCAAAAAATTCCCTCTGAAATTTAAGGATACTTTCCACGACACGGTATATTGTTTTCTGGCGCTGGTGAATACTTTTAATAAGCCAGGAGGCAGACTGCATTTTTTCATTCAGGTAATTTTTTGTATCCTTTGATATTTTGCGGCCATTGGCAATAGCATCCTTATAAAACCGATTGATTTTCAATTTTGGTAATCCATCATCATTCATGACAATTTTAAATCCATCGCCATGTTTGTAAACATATATATCAGGTGTAATATAAGCGGGTTCATCCGTTGAAAATTTTCGACCGGGTTTGGGCTCAAGATATTGAATAATTTTTACGGCTATCCTGACATCATCTATTGATATTTTTAATGCCTTTGCAATTTTTTTACTGTTTCTGTTTTCAAGATTTTTTAAATGATTTTTTATAATTTCAGTGATAATGGGATTAATAATGCCGAGCTGGTGTGCCTGAATAAGCAAAGTTTCACAAAGATTCCTGGCACAAACGCCCGGCGGATCAAATGTCTGAAGAATTGAAAGGACATTTTCAACAAATTCTATGTCCGAGCTACAAGCCAGTGCAATTTCTTCAACATCACTGCAAAGGTAACCGTCTCTGTTTAGATTGCCGATAATCATTATACCGATTTTTTTTTCTTTTTCAGTGAGTCCATGGAGTCTCAACTGCCATTGTAGATGGTCTTTCAGTGTCTTTTTTTCCGAAACAAAGGCTTCAAAATTAGGGGCTTCGGTATTTTCTGATTCCGTATAGACTCTTCCGGTGGAATTATATTCATTAATATAATTTTCCCAGTCCGTATCGGGTCTTACCTTTTCTTCAATGGTGACTTCTTTTACGGGGGTTTCTTTTTCAGGAGAAACAGTCTCACTTTCCTGTGCTGTAATTTTATTATCAGAACCTTCTTCTGTTCCTGTTTCTTCCAGTGCAGGGTTTTGTTCCATTTCCTCTTGAATCATTTCAGCCAGTTCAATGCGAGATAGCTGGAGCAACTTGATTGCCTGTTGGAGCTGAGGCGTCATGACAAGCTGCTGTGTTAATATTAGATTTTGTTGTAATCCAATTTCCATATTACAGTTTAAAATTTTCTCCCAAATAGATTTTTTTAGCTATTTCACTTGAAATAATTTTATCAGGATTTCCTGATTCAATCACCTTTCCCTGGCTCATAATAAAAGCATTATCACAAACGCCAAGGGTTTCTCTTACATTATGATCTGATATTAAAACGCCGATTCCCTTTTGCGTCAACTGATAAATTATTTGCTGGATATCAATGACGGCCAAAGGATCAATCCCTGCAAAGGGTTCGTCCAGAAGAATAAATAGGGGGTCCGTGGCAAGGACTCGGCAAATCTCAAGACGCCGTCTCTCTCCCCCGGAAAGAGAATTTGCTTTCTGATTGGCAAGATCCTTGATGCCAAGTTCTTTCATCAGATCCATGGCTTTTTGTTCAATTGTATCATTATTTTTACGTGTGACCTTCAGGTTAGGCAACACTTCAAGTATGGCAGTGATATTCTGTTTCACCGTCAGTTTTTTGAAAATGCTTGATTCTTGAGGAAGATAGCCAATCCCTTTTCGAGCTCGGAGGTACATTGGGGTTTGAGTGATATCTTCTTTGTCTATCAGAACGGTACCGCCATCCGGTTTGATCAACCCTATTGTCATATAAAATGTGGTTGTTTTCCCAGCCCCATTTGGTCCTAAAAGACCGGTCACTTCGCCTTGTTTTACGATAAGGCTGACAGTATCCACCACTTTTTTACCATCATAGATTTTTATAAGATTTTTTAGATCAAGTTGTGTCATTATTGTTTGTCAGTGATATTATCTTCAGGATTAAAAAATGCTTCAACTCTTTTTGACCCATCACTTTCCACGACCGCCTTGTCTTGATTTCTAAACAGCGTAATTTTTTTCCCGGTTATAAAACTTGAACCCGTGATTAATTTAGGAGAGTTGCCTGTAAGAACCAGTATCTCATCGTGGGTGGTATAGACCGCTTTGTCGGCAAAGGCCTTTCGTTCTCCAGCCGTATATCTGACATTTCCGGTTGAAACAATTTTTTTTATGTTGCTTTGAGCAGAATGGTTTTTATCTGTTTTGTCATCAACAAAATAAATTTTGATGGAATCTGCAAACACAATTGAATCAAGTCTTGTGGCTTTGACATTCCCGACAAATTCAACCATTGATGTGTCTTTTTGTGCAATCATTTTATCGGATATAACATGAAGGGGTACCTTATCGACCTCGGTTTGGGTTTGAGAGTAGACTGTATTTGTTTTTAACAGAAGTACAAAACAAATAAGCATAAGAGAAAACAAAAATTTAGGTGTTGGATTACATAATATTGAAGTTTTCACTGAATTTTCCCCTGACATGCCCCTTTAAAATTGTATAATTGTCATTCAACTCTATTATCATTGAATCTGCTTCAATGACAGAAGTTTGCTTTTCAAGCGTCACATGAGTGTCAGAAGTTATTATATGTGCTTTTTTAGTATAATGCAACTTATCGGTTCTCAGAACGGAAGTTTCATACGTTACAACAACAGTATCTGAAAATAGTATATCATGGGTTTTTGTATTGAGAATCCCTTTTTCAGAGGTCAGGCAAACTTTTTTATTGTCTTTTGTAAAAAAAATAATTGAGACGCCAATGAGCACCGCCTTGTTTTCATCTTTTAAGAGGGTGGCAGAAGCGGCTTCCAGCTCCCATTCTTTTATTCCGTTTTTTTTTGAAATCTGCTTTAAAACGTTCAGTTTCAAGGCGGCTTTAGTATCTATTTTAATATTCTGAAGTTGCACAGGTTTGGAGAGCAACTTGTCAAAATAAAAAAAACCGCTGATGAGGATAACCATCGCTATCAGCAATCCGATCAACGGGTAGGTCAGTTTTTGTTTTAAAGAGTGCGTCATGATAAGTATTTATCAAGGATAGCGTTCCATAAGCCTTTTGCTTTCAGAATGCTTTCACATATTTCTCTGACCGCTCCATGGCCTCCGGGGTGACAGGTCGTAATGTCACAGTGGGGTTTAATCTCTTCAGGGGCGTCGGAAACACAAAAAGAAACGCCCACTTTTTTTAGTACCGGCAGATCCATCAGATCATCTCCCACGAACGCCATTTTTTTTGCCGTTATCCCTGTTTGGGAGATAATTTTGTCAAGGGCGTTTGATTTGTCCCTGATACCGTCAAACAACAAGGTGATGCCAAGATTTTCACATCGGTATTCAAGAGCCTTTGATTTGCGGCCGGTGATAATACCGATTTTTATCCCTGCATCCATTAGAAGTCTCATGCCAAGGCCATCCCTTGAATGAAAGCTTTTTATCTGTTCTCCTGAGTCTGAATAGGTGATGCTTCCGTCCGTTAATACACCATCCACATCCAGCAGTAAGAGTTCGATATTTGCAAGGTCGGGTTTCATATAATAATTTTACCCCACTATTTTTTTAATGCCCAGAAGGGTGGATAAAAGCGCTTCCATATCGTTTAAGGCAAGAGAATTGGGTCCGTCACACAGGGCTTTTTCAGGTTCCGGATGGGTTTCAATAAACAATCCGTCAGCGCCTGCGGCAATAGCTGCTTTTGATAAAGTAGGAACAAATTGTCTTTCTCCGGCCGAAGAATCAATAGCGCCTCCCGGGAGTTGAACACTGTGCGTTGCATCAAAGACGACGGGAACCCCTAAATTTTTAATGATGGGGATGGATCGAAAGTCCACCACCAGATTATGATATCCGAAGGATGATCCTCTCTCGGTAATACAGAGATTTGTATTACCGGATTCTTTTGCCTTGTTCAGGATATTACGACATTCCGGTGGAGACAAAAACTGGCCTTTTTTGATGTTAACAGGTTTTCCGGTATTGCAGGCCGCCAGGATTAAATCAGTTTGCCTGCAAAGAAGCGCCGGTATCTGGATAATATCCAGAATTTCTGCCGCCTTTTCAGCCTGGTCAGGTAAATGAATGTCTGAAATAACCGGAATATTCAAATCCTTTTTAATAGAATTAAGAATATCGAGCCCTTTATCAAACCCGGGTCCCCTGAAAGATTGAATAGATGTCCGGTTTGCTTTATCAAAGGATGCTTTGAAAACAAATGGGATATTGAGTCTACCCGTTATTTTTTTAAGGTGTTTTGCAATCAAAAAGGTTGTTTCATAATTTTCAATAACACAGGGGCCTGCGATAAGGAAAAAAATGGGTTCAGGTTTGTTTATTAAGTTAAAGAAAAAATTATTCATAAATGAGTCCTAAATAGAAGTTTTTTGAGGCTAAATTATAGTTTGATACCCAAAAAGTCAAGCAATGGAAAATTGCTTGATAAGTTTGACCATAGCTGCTATTTTACTGTAATTTTGCTTAAATATCTACTAACCACTTGAAAAAATAGGTATTATTGATGAAAAGGGTTGCTTCCTTAGTTCTGATTCTCGTTGTTTTCATCCCAATTGTGGGGATGCTTGTTTATAAATTTGAAGGCAAAAAACCGGTTGTTGATATTCAATTACCTTCTTTATATTTGAAAAAATCCTATGAGATGTCTCTGGGTGTTACAGACCATAAAACAGGCCTTCGCAAAATTATAGTGTCGATCATACAGAAGGACAAAGAAAAGGTTTTGCTCAAAAAACAATATGAATCCTCAGGTTTTCTGGGATTATTTCCCGACGTCAAAACGATAAAAGATTCTTTTAACATCCCGGTTGAGTCCTGGAAATATGGTATGATAGATGGGGATGCCGTCATTCGGATAAGGGTGTCTGACTATTCATGGAGAAGATGGAATAAAGGCAATATTTCCGATATTGAAAAAAAGGTAATTATTGATTCAAAGCCTCCTAAGATAAGTGTTTTGACCAAACGTCACAATATCCAGCGAAGTGGTACCGCCCTCGTTATTTACAAGCTGTTTGAAGAAAATATAAAAAGTGGTGTCAAAGTGGGGGATAATTTTTTTCCAGGCCATTCCGGTCTTTTTGAGAATAAAAATATCTATGCTGCTTTTTTTGCTTTAAACCACATGCAAGGTCCGGGCAGTCAGATATCCGTTGTTGCTGAAGATCTGGCAGGAAATATGACGAAGAGAGGGTTTTATCACTATATAAGGGATAAAAATTTCAAAACGGACATTTTAAATATTTCTGATCGTTTTTTAGAGCTGAAGATGCCTGATTTTGATGTGGGGACCAAGAAGGATTCTTTTCAGGAATCTAAGAATCCCCTGCTTAAAAAGTTTTTATATATTAACGGCGAGGTCAGAAAGAATAATGTTGAAACGATATTAAGCGTTCCTCAGATTACGGAAAATAAAAAATACTGGGATGGCCGGTTTTTACGACTCAGAGGGTCTGCCAGAAGAGCCGGGTTTGCGGATCGGCGGATTTATAAATATAAAGGCAAAGAGATCGACAGGGCAGTACATTTAGGGGTTGATCTTGCCTCAACAGCGAATGCACCTGTGAAAGCGGCCAATTCAGGCAGAGTGGTTTTTGCACAATTTATAGGTATATTTGGTAATACGATAATGATTGATCACGGGTTCGGGCTTTGCAGTCTGTATTCACACCTAAATCAGATATCCGTCAATAAAGGGGAGGTAGTGAAAAAAGGGGATGATATCGGCGTTACCGGGTTGACAGGTCTTGCTGGTGGTGACCATCTTCATTTTTCAATGATTGTTCATAATGTTTTTGTAAATCCGATAGAATGGTGGGATGATTCATGGATTAAAAATAACATTACATCAAAGATAGATTTTGTGAAGCAGATGGGAGAGTAGGGAGAACGGAGAGTATGAGTAAGTATAAAGTAAATAAAACGATTGAACAGATAAATAAAAAGATTGCTGCCGGTGACGCTGTGGTGGTCACAGCAGAAGAAATTATCGACATCGCAAAAAAAGAGGGCGTTGTTGAAGCGGCCAAAAAAATTGATGTAGTGACAACCGGAACCTTTGCCCCCATGTGTTCTTCAGGGGCGTTTATCAATATCGGGCAGTCCAAACCCCTGGTCAGGACAACAAAAACCTGGTTTAACAACGTAGAGGCGTATTCAGGACTGGCAGCAGTGGATTGTTATCTGGGTGCTACTCAGACCTGTGAGGATGATCCGTTAAACAAACGTCATCCCGGTGAATTTAATTATGGCGGCGGTCATGTGATTCAGGATCTGGTTGCCGGAAAACAGGTTCACATAAGGGCGCAAAGCTATGGCACGGACTGTTACCCTAATAGAGAAATAGAAAAACTTGTCACATTAAAAGACTTGCCCAATGCCATGTTGTGTAATCCGCGGAATGCCTATCAAAATTATAATTGTGCGATTAATAAATCCGACAAGATAAAATATACCTATATGGGAACATTAAAATCAGACATGGGGAATGCCAATTATTCAACTTCGGGAGAACTCAGCCCTTTGTTGAATGACCCGTATTTGAAGACCATTGGTGTGGGCACCCGGATTTTTTTAGGGGGAGCGCAGGGATACGTTACATGGACCGGTACTCAGCACAAAAAAGAAGTTGAAAGAGGATTGAACGGTGTGCCGGTTACACCGGCGGGAACCCTTTCCGTGATGGGGGATTTAAAGGAAATGTCCCCTGAGTGGCTTGTGGGGCAAAGTATCCGAGGCTACGGCGTCTCTCTGTCTGTCGGGTTTGGCATTCCGATTCCGATTTTAAATGAGGAAATTCTGAAGTTCACCTCGGTGTCAGATGATCAGATCTTCACCCAGGTCATTGATTATGGATATGATTATCCAAACGCCATTTCAAAATCCTACGGCCAGGTCAGTTATGCAGAGTTGAAAAGCGGTTCAATTATGATCAAAGGCAGAAAAATTCCAACGGTTCCGTTGTCCAGTATGGTCAAGGCACGAAAAATAGCGGACATTCTGAAACAATCGATACAGAAGGCAAATTTCTTTTTAGGTCACCCTCAGCAATTGTTCTATTAGATGAAGCGATAAGGATATAAACAAAATGGCGGAAAAGAAAGCCAAGAGTTCTTTGCGGGAAAATACAGAAGCAATCATTATAGCAATTATTATTGCCATGTTTATCAGGACATTTTTAGTTCAGGCATTTAAGATTCCCTCCGGTTCCATGCTGGAAACGCTTCAGATCGGAGATCAGATTCTGGTTAATAAATTTATATACGGCGTAAAGCT
>Ga0190329_1000179_pt1 | contig 18637 bp, 20 predicted proteins | sample 48720423_MG_FD_161655 | JGI IMG/M metagenome (GOLD analysis project Ga0190329, IMG submission 161655) | Hydrothermal vent sediment bacterial communities from Southern Trench, Guaymas Basin, Mexico - 4872-04-2-3_MG | ecosystem: Environmental > Aquatic > Marine > Hydrothermal vents > Sediment ... | reverse complement strand
TTCTGGCGAAAGCTTCCTCCTGAGAGAATCTTTGAGTATGCGGGGTGGTTAATTGAAGTGTAAAATGATTTCGGGATACCACAAAAACTTCTTAAGTTTATGCGATTGCTTTCAAGGCAAATGAAAAGGTTTAAATAAGAAAACATATTAAACGCTTTTGCGGTGATTTTTATGGAATACACAAGATTTGAGATTGCTCGAATAATAGGCGCTAGAGCCCTGCAGATTTCGATGGGGGCACCCATTTTAATTCATGTTCCAGAGGATCTTATAGATCCACTTGATGTGGCCATGTACGAATTTGAGAAGGGAGCAATACCCATCACGGTGAAAAGAAAGGCAAAATAAAATTTAGAAAGAGAAGCTCTCATCATCTTTGGGAAGTATCACCTCAAAGCCTCTTTCTCTAAAGGCTTTGGCCAGTGCCTCCCGGTTATCTCCATGCATCAATATAATCTTTTCAGGAGAACATTTTTCTGCAAATTCTATTAGTTCACTATGACCTGCGTGGGCTGAGAAATCAAAGAAGGAGACCTCTGTGTCTATCTTCTCTTTTATTCCATAAAGCTCTAGAATTCCGCGATCCATTAGAAGTCTGCCATTTGTTCCCTCGACCTGATATCCTGTTAGAAGAATTGCACTTTTTGGATCATTTTTGAGGTGGTTTATATAGTGAAGTACAGGGCCTCCTTCCAGCATGCCGCTTGTAGCAACTATTACCTCGGCTTTCAATGCTTTTCTTCTGTCACTTCTCCTCTTTACTATCTTCATTTTGTTTCTGGCCTTTTTGAGCTTTTTTGCAGATTTTAGATATTGAGGATATTGAAGAAAGTGATTTGTGACAAATTTGCCCATACCATCCACCCATATATCGTAATCTGTTCTGGCAAGTATAAGCATAATTTCCTGTGTTCTGCCAACCGCAAATGCCGGAATTATGGCTTTACCACCTCTACTCACAACATCCTCGATTTTTTCTAAGAACTCCTTTTCCACATCCTCCCTTTTGGGATGCTCTCTTCCCGCATAGGTGCTCTCCATAATAAGAACATCTGTCTTTACAGGTTTACCACCCCATACAAGGTGAGTGTTAACTGTTTGAATATCACCCGTGAAGAGTATATTTCTTTCATTTTTAATTTCATACATCGCACTTCCCGGAATATGGCCCGCATTGTGGGGAACGATTTCGATGCTACCCAACTCTATACTCTTTCCATAATCTACAGGGATCATATTATCCATGAGATTTTCTACCTCCTCCTTCTGATATGGAATTGGAAAACCCTCTAAATCGGCTACCTTTATAGTATCATGAAGAAGTAAGGGTAATACAGATATCGTAGGTAAGGTAGCATAAACATTAACATCATATTCTGTAGCTATTCTTGGAAGCATGCCCGAATGGTCTAGATGCACATGGGTAAGAAATACAGAATCCATTGGAGGTGCAGGAAGTGGATACGCAGGTGGTTTGGATGGAGTGAGCCCGTATTCAAAGAGCAGTCTCATCTCACCTAATCTCAAATAAAGGCTCAAACTGCCTATCTCCTCTGCTCCGCCTAGAAATCTTGCCTCTACCTCATAAGCCATGGTGTGTGGGTTTATCGCCCCTACTATTTAAATCTTCTTATCCTTTCCTGAGCAAAGATTGTGGAAATGATTTACTCCTTCAATTGGCCCTTTCGCAAGTAAAATATCCCCTACCTTAATCATAGTATTTTCTGTGGGTCCAAAAATCCAGTGATTTCCACGTTTTATGGCGATAACCCACATTCCGGTTTCGCTTGCAAGATTAAGCTCTCCCAGAGTTTTATTGACTAATATGCTTCCCTCTCTTACCCTGGCTCTCGTTATGGATATGTCACTCTCTTTGATGCTTTCAAGAAGCACGGGATGAGGCTCAATATCTCTTAGCACCACATTGGCTATTTCAACTGCAGAATCTGAAATTGCCTCTATGCTGGTGGCTAATCTTATCAGGATAAGAGCGGGGGCAGAATTTTCCTCTTCAATTGCTCTTTCAATCGCTGCTTCCTGCAATTTGTAATAGGTTTCATCGATCTTTTCCTCAAGATACTTTACTTCTTCCGCTATCTCCTTATTATTAAATATTAGGGCAGAATAGGCAAGATCAACCATAAGCTCTGAGATATTTTTCATTTGAATGAGCATTTCACCTAATCCCAACTCTCCTCACCCCTGGCAACTCTTTCCATAAAATTGTAGCCATCTTCTGTGCCACGGATGATAAGTATATCATCCGCTTTTATTCTAACATAATCCTCAGGATCATATATCCATCGTCTACCCCTTTTTATTGCTATAACCCTAACTCCCGTTTCTTTTTCTATGTTAAGCTCTCCGATTTTTCTGTCCACTATGCTGGAGTTTGGATATATTTTCACTGCATGTATCTTTTCATCAGCATTCAAGAATAAACTGGGAAGAAAAGGTCTCATAGTGATATCAATATCCAGAAGATAGACTATATCCGTGGCAGCATTGGCGAGATTTTTGGCAGCATCAGCAACTTCAAGAATTCCAGCAAGCTGTTCTGCTTCCTCAGGATTATTTGCCGCGAGCATGGTGGAGATCTTTATTTTGTAGGTTAAATCATTAATCTCCTCTTCCAGCAATTCAACTTCCTTGGCCATATCTTCACTGTCCAGAATCAAGGCTGAGTATGCCAGATCAACTATCAATTCAGATTTTTCTTTGATTTTCACCAGTAAATCCTTTACACTCTCCATTATTAAGGCGTAGAATGTAGTGATATATAAGCATTATGAAGAAGGATACCTACGCTACTCCCTTTTTGAGAAAGATATCAAGAATTCCAATTTTAGTGCTCTTAATTTTTTCTTTTGTATCAGGATGGATTTTTTCCTTATAGCTTTCCTGAAGGGTAGCAAAAATATTTAATAGAGGCAATGAATGAAGGCATGGTGAGAATAATATGGTGAAAGTGGCCATAAATGGGTTTGGGAGAATAGGGAGGCTTGTTTTCCGCATTGGATACAAGAAAATGGATGTGGTTGCTATCAACGACATAACAGACGCGAAAACCCTTGCGCATCTTCTTAAATATGATACGAACTATGGAAAGTTTCAGGGCGAAGTTGAATATACCAATAAATCTCTGATTGTTGATGGAAAAGAGATTCCTGTGTTCTCAGAGAAAGAGCCTTCAGATCTACCCTGGAAGGCTCTTGATGTTGATGTAGTTGTGGAGAGCACAGGAGTATTTCGATCCAGAGATAAAGCGGCAAAGCATCTGGAGGGAGGAGCTAAAAAGGTGATAATTACTGCCCCCTCAAAAGGAGAGCCTGCAGATGTGACCGTGGTGCTAGGGGTAAACGAGCACATGTATGATCCAGATAAGCATGATGTAATTTCCAATGCTTCTTGCACTACGAATTGTCTTGCACCAGTGGCCAAAGTGCTCCATGAGAACTTTGGAATACATTATGCCCTTATGACAACAGTTCACTCCTATACCAATGATCAGAGAGTCCTTGATTTACCACATAGAGATTTGCGCCGTGCAAGGGCTGCGGCAATGAATATGATTCCCACAAGTACAGGTGCCGCAAAGGCTATAGGACTCGTTCTTCCAGAGCTGGCGGGGAAAATGCATGGGATATCAATTCGAGTGCCTACAAGCACGGTGTCTGTTGTAGATCTGGTGGCTGAAGTGAAAAAAGAAGTTAGCGATGAGGATGTTCGAAAGGCATTTAAAGAAGCATCACAGGGAAAATTGAAAGGAATATTGGAGTATGTAGATGAACCCTTGGTTTCTTCAGATTTTAAAGGCAATCCCCACAGCGCTATTTATGATGCTCCAGAAACATATGTTCGTGGCAATCTTGTGAAGGTTCTTGCATGGTATGATAACGAGTATGGATATGCCAACAGAGTTGTGGACTTGATTCACTACATTTCCAAATGGCTGTGAAAAAGTTAATTAAGCATAAGATATGATGATAAAATAGGTGATCATGTTGTCAAAAAAAGAGAAGAAAGACTACACACTTGAAGATCTTCCCGGAGTAGGCGAGGCAACTGCTGAGAAGCTGAGAGAAGCAGGCTACACCGATCTCTTGGAGCTGGCTGTAGCATCCCCCAAAGATTTGGCAGAAAAAACAGGAATAGGTCATAGTACTGCTCAGAAGATTATAGTTGCCGCGAGAAAATATGCCAATGTAGGCGATTTTGAAACTGGTGATGTCATTTTTGAAAGAAGAAAAAATATTGTTAGACTAACTACGGGATCTAAAGCACTGGATCAGCTACTAGGAGGCGGTCTGGAAACTCAGGCAATTACAGAATTTTTTGGTGAATTTGGCTCAGGAAAAACACAAATCATGCATCAGCTTGCAGTAAATGTTCAACTTCCAATAGAGCGTGGTGGACTGGAAGGACATGCGGTCTACATAGACACAGAGAACACATTCAGGCCTGAAAGGATAAAACAGATGGCAGAATCTCTTGCTCTGGATCCTTTACAAACCCTGAAAAACATCCATGTAGCCAGGGCCTTTAATTCCAGTCATCAAATGCTTTTGGTAGATAAAGCCCGAGAGTTGGCAGAAAAACACCCCATTCGCCTTTTAATCGTTGATTCTCTCACAGCACATTTCCGTGTTGAATATGTGGGTCGTGGAACATTGCATGAGAGACAGCAATTACTCAACAAACATATGCACGATCTTCTTCAATTTGCTGATGTTCACAACGCTGTGATTGCGGTTACAAATCAGGTTGCTGCCAATGTGGGCATAATGTTTGGAGATCCAACCCAGCCGATAGGAGGGAATATTGTTGGACACACGGCCACCTATAGGATATATCTACGTCGTGGTAAAGGGGGAAAGAGAATAGGTCGCTTAATTGATTCTCCTTGCCTTCCAGAAGGGGAGGTGGTCTTCAAAATAACAGAAGAAGGAGTGAAAGATGCGTAATTAAATTTTTATCCATTTTGTTCCCTCCTTTGTATCCTCTATCTTGATCCCCAGTTTTTTCAGTTTATCCCTTATCTTGTCTGCAAGAGCGTAATTTTTCTCCTTTCGAAGAGTATTTCTTATTTCCAGGATAATGGCAATAAGGTCATCTTCAATTCCTTCTCCTTCTTCCCTTGGGAGGATATCAAATATCTCATCTATCTCCTGCAGAAATTTAAGAGCTGAAAGCGCATCGCCATTTTCCAATTCTCTGGCAAAGTTAACAAATTCAAGATAGTGTTTCATAGCTTCACGTGTGTTAAAATCATCCTCCAGTGCCTCTATAATCCTACCTCTAGTAATTTCAATTTTTCTCAGAACTTCTTCCCTAGCTTTTCCTTCAGATGCACAATTTTTCAGAGAATTATATGTACTCCATATCTTTTCAAGGAGTATTCTGGACTCCTCCAGATTCTCTTCACTGAAATCATAGGGTTTGCGATAATGTGAGTTTATGTACATGATACGCAGAACTTCCGGGGGATATTTCTTTACCATGTCCCTTATGAGAAAAACATTTCCTATAGATTTGCTCATCTTTTCCTCCTCAAATTTTACTAGTCCCACATGCATCCAGTACCTCGCAAAAGGCCTATCTGTCGCTGCTTCACTCTGGGCAATTTCGTTCTCGTGATGTGGAAAAATCAAATCGGCACCACCGCCATGTATATCCAGTGTTGGACCAAGGTAGTTCATGCTCATAGCACTGCACTCAATATGCCATCCAGGCCTACCAGGACCCCATGGTGATGGCCATGAAGGTTCTCCAGATTTGGCTGCTTTCCATAACGCAAAATCTAAAGGATTACGCTTTTTTTCACTTATCTCAACCCTTGCTCCTGCAAGCATATCCTTCAATTTCCGATGTGATAATTTTCCATAATCTTTGAATTTCTCTACAGAAAAATAAACATCTCCTTTGCTTTCGTAGGCGTATCCCTTTTCCTCCAGAATTTTTATTAGATTTATGATCTCCTCAATATGTCTCGTGGCTTTTGGGATTATATTGGGACGGCGAACTCTGAGGGTATCCATGTCTTTGAGGTACTCCCTTGCATAGTAATGGGCCATCTCTATGGGATCCTCTCCCGTTTCATTTGCTCTCTTGATAATTTTATCATCTATGTCGGTTATGTTTGATATGAGAATAACATCGTAACCGCGGTATTCAAAAAACCTTCGTAACATATCAAAGATTATTGCAGGTCTTGCATGACCTATATGGGCGTAATCATATGTTGTAGGACCACATACATACATTCCCACCCGTCCTTCGTGAAGAGGTATAAATTCCCTTTTCTCTCCAGTTAGGGTGTCATAGAGCTTCATATCCTTGCATGCTATTTAGAGTAAAAAAACTTAGCCTCTCTCTAATGGAAGAATAAGGCAACTTGGTCCACCAGAACCTTTAACGAATTCTGAGAGATCTATAGGAATGACCTCATAACCTTTCTTAGAAAGTATGGAGCAAGCCTCCTCATTTCTTTTTTCCACAATAATTTTCTCATTTCCCAAATTTATTACGTTCCCGCTTATGAAAAATTTACAATCTATCCTTATCACTTCAAAGTTTTTAAGAGACTCATCAGGTATACTTTTGCATGCAAGAACCTTATCCTCACCAATTATTGTCATTGCGCCACCTAAATGTAGATGAAGCTCCGGTACCTTTACAATGCGAATTTCATATCCAAGAGAGTCAAGGATTCTTGATAATTGTTTAACTCCTTCCATATTTGTTCTTCTTGAATGCCCTATGAAAAAGTAAGGATATGCAGGAATCAAATCTCCTCCTTCTGCAGTACCTGGAGCTATGATTTCTCCTATTTTCTCGAGTTTCAAATCCTCTAGAACTTTTGCCATCCAATTCTCTTCTCCCCTTCTAGTGGGCAATCCCATGCGCAATTTTATGAAGGAGTCTCCAAGAGAAAGAGCGGTATCCATGGTGAAAATCGAATTGGGATGCCCACGCAACTCTGGAATCTCTATTACTTCTACACCTGCTGCCCTCATGGTTTCTCTCAGAACCCGATGCTGTTCTTTAGTTTTCTCAATATTAACAACTTCCCTTATGTTATGTGCCTCTAAATTATCAATGTGAAAATATTCCTTTTCTGGCGGTGATACAATTACCTTTTTCAGAGTTTTTCCATCATGAAAAATTGCATGGAACATGGATGAGCATATGGCTTATGGACTATTTAGTTTTTTCATTAACTCAAGCTACAACAAGTCTAAGTGTTAGGGGGAGACGCAAACCAAGGAAGAGTCAGATGGAGTTAGAGTGCCTATGTCTCCCATCCCTTCTAAAAAAAAGCTAAATCTCTACTTTCTCTGGAAACACAACTACCGTTGGGAAGTATCCGCAAAGCATGCCCGTCAAATTCTTGGGTACAGATATCTTAAAAGTGAGATTTATGAAAATATAATATCACAAAATTAGTTCATAAGCAGAAGCATGGCCTTGGCAAACGCTGTTTTGATGTCTCCCTCTGTAAGAAGGAATGCTCTGGCCATTAGATTTCTGAGCTCTTCCTGACTTGCAGACATCTCGTCTCTTATTTCCACACTTATGGCTTCACTCATCATATTTGGTGAATTTTTATCATAGTTTAAATATCCTAAGGCATGAAAATCTCGAAAGATATTCACCAATGAAAATGAATGATGGAGACCCCTCAGCCCGCCCGTCTTTCATCATTTTCAGCCAAGGCTGAACTCATCACAGGGGCAATGGGTATATCTTACCACATATACTTATTTTTTTGTTTTTATTCAACTCTTTGTCCGTTCGTACAGACATAGAAGAAATAGAGAAAAGATCTATCCGCTTCCTAAACGAAATTTTTAGAGAGTTAAGGACATGAAAGATCATGAGCTTATATCTTTAAATAATTCCCGCATATAATCATCCATGCTAACCTTCGTGGGTCTGGGCTTGTGGAGCGTAGAAGATATAACAATGCGTGGAAAAAGAGCTATTGAAAGGGCCGATTTCGTTTTTGCAGAATTTTACACTTCTCATCTCATGGGCTCAAAGATAGAGGAACTAGAAAAATATTTTGGGAAGAAAATCAGAGTGCTCTCACGGGAGGAAGTGGAGAGTGGAAAACTAATTTTTCAGGCAGCTTCAGAGGGAAATGCTGTTCTTTTAGTAGCTGGAGATCCCATGATTGCAACAACCCATGTGGCTCTGAGAATTATGGCTGAGGAGAGAGGAATAAAAACCAAGATTGTGCATAATTCCTCTATCGTAACTGCAGCTCCGGGACTGCTAGGATTGCAACAGTACAAATTTGGAAGAACGGTGTCAATTCCTTTTCCCCAGGAAAATTATTTTCCCACGAGCGCCTATGATTTCATTTATGAGAATCTTTCACGGGGACTTCACACGCTAATTCTTCTCGATCTGAATCCTAGGCCTATGACAGCAAATGAGGCTATAGAGATTCTGGAAGAGATGGAAAGTAGGAAGAAAAGAGGAATTGTCAAAGAGAATACGCTCCTGTGCGTTGTGGCAAGAGCAGGGAGTGAGAATCCCCTAATAAGAGCAGACCGATTAAAGAAGCTCAAGAGAGAAGATTTCGGACCGCCTCTCCATACCTTAGTGCTTCCAGGAAAGTTACATTTTGCCGAAGCGGAAGCCCTTGTTAAACTTGCCCATGCACCTCGGGATATAATCCAATGAGAAGAGTGAGAGGAATCTAAAACCTTCTTTTTTGTGGGATTAGTGGGCAAGAAATTCTTTTATATAATGTAACCTTTACATTATCCAAATGGGAAGGGATGCCTATGAAGTTTTTGGAGAGAAGTAAGGAAGAGAAGGAGATACAGCAGATAACCGCCCCTGAAGATGAAGAACTGAGACAGCTTGTGGAGAAACTTAGGGTAAATATAAAAATCATTGGATGCGGTGGCGGTGGTAGTAACACCATTAATCGCATGATGGAAGAAGGCGTTTACGGTGCTGAACTCATAGCAGCAAATACTGATGCTCAACATCTTCTTCATATAAGGGCTAATAGAAAAATACTTCTTGGTAGAAGAAGAACCCGTGGACTGGGTGCAGGTTCAGACCCTCTAATAGGTGAGGATGCAGCTCGGGAAACCAGCGAGGAGCTTGAAAGGCTTTTGCAAAACGCAGATATGGTATTTGTAACCGCAGGTCTTGGTGGAGGTACAGGTACAGGAAGTGCACCATATATAGCGAAGATAGCAAAAGAGCAGGGTGCATTAGTTCTCTCTGTGGTAACTCTGCCATTCAGGGCAGAGGGTAAACTCAGAATGGAGAACGCTTTGTGGGGTCTTGAGAGACTTCGCCGTTATTCTGACACCACGATTGTTATACCTAATGATAAGCTTCTTGAAATAGTTCCAAGATTGCCTTTGAATGAGGCATTTAAGGTTGCTGATACAGTTTTGATGATTACAATTAAGGGAATTACTGAAATTCTCACCAAGCCAGGACTTGTAAATGTAGATTACGCGGATCTACGCACTGTTCTGGGTTCAGGTGGCGTGGCTATGGTTGGCATAGGGGAGAGCGATAGCTCCCAAGATAGGGTGAAAGAGGCAGTGGAAGAGGCCATTAACTCTCCACTCATAGATGCGGATATAAGTGATTCCACGGGAGCTCTTGTTAGAATAGTTGGTGATGAGCACATGAGTGTGAGTGAAGCTCAGATGGCAGTGGACCTGGTACAGAAGAAAATAAATCCAATGGCCAAGATAATCTGGGGTGCCAGTGTGGACCCTGAGATGGACAATATGGTACAAGTTCTAGTTGTTCTCGCGGGTGTGAAATCACCTTATTTCATAGAGAAAGGCGGCTCACTCAAAGCTGCTAGACAGATAGCGGGAGAAACCTTAGATACCGAGATAGATGTGATTGAGTAATGAGGACTTAGGATGAGAAACGATGAGTTGAAAAATGCAGAAGAAAAATACCGGTTTTATCGAGCCAGGAGAAATGAATTCAACTATCTTGCCCAAGAGACGAGGGAAGAGAGGGATCTTCTAAGAAAAGAGGCAAACAGACTTAGGGAGGAGATTAAAAAGGAGAGGAATGAGAGAGATAGATTGATATCTTTGATGAAGGAGCACAAGAGAAGAAGGAACGAGCTTAGAAATAAAATCAGAATAATAAGGGAGAAAAGGGGTAGAAGTAGAAAGGGACTGGATGATGAATATGAGGAAACTGTCACAAGGAGAAAAAGAATAGAGAAGGATATAGAAACCAAACCTCATACACTCGAGGAGGAAAACAGACTAATTGAAACTTTAAGAGAGCTTATTAAGAAGGAGAATGAACTTAAAAAGGAGCTGGAGGAGAGAGAAAAGATTCTTGGAGAAGCGGATGATTTGGAGAGTGAGCTAAAAAAATTGCAAGATGAGGAACTCAGAGAAAGGGCTGAGATAATAAAACTTCACAAAGATGCTCAGAAGCACCATGAAAAAGTGGTGGAGTTGAAAGAGAAGCTTGATTATCTCAGAAAAAAAATTCAGGAGAAGCATGAGGAATATATGGGGCTGAGAGAGAAGGCAAATGCCTATCATGAGAAAGCTAAGCAGATGATTGAGAAAATAATAGAAATAAGGGGAGAGTATAGCAAAAGAAGAGAAGAGGAAAAAAATGTAATGCAAGAGCTATCGGAGAGAGCAAAGAAGATTACAGAGATTAAAGATGAAGAGGTAGAAGAGTTTCTACAGATTCTTAAAAAGAAAAAGAGGATATCTTATCCATAGAGCAGGAAAAGAACGAAAATAGAAAGGAAGATAAGAGAGAGAGTTAATGCAATTATTACCATATTTTTATCGGAGCCTATAACAATGGGTATTGGGCCTATTAATATTACGCCACCATATTTCTTTTCACTCTGTACCTCTGTTTGCGGAAATATTTCACTTTGGGATAAATCCTCATAATTTGACGGCGAAGGATGGTATCCTTCAAATTCTCGATTCCAGGAATGTAGGGGAGAAAGAAATATTAAAAAAAGACCGAGGAAAATAAGAAGAAATCCCAGAAGAGAAAATGGGCCCTTACCATATATTACAGGGAATATAAGAAATAGGGCAACGTGAGAGGAGCCGGTGGAGATTCCTATTATTATGAGCAAGATTCCGATTCCGAAGAGTATGTAACCCAGAATCGCAAGTTTTCCTGCATACATGTTCATCACCTCAGCTTATAGCCGCAATGCCTGCAGTATTTATCTTCGCTGCTTACCTCTGCACCACAATTAGGGCATGTGTAGATAAATATAAGTTTTGCTCCACAGTTCCAGCAGTATTTATCCTCTGGTCTGACTATAGCACCACATTTAGGGCAATATAGTTCCTCTTCCTCCATAGCTTTTTCTTCTTCCACAAGAGGTGTAACCATAGGCGGTTTTTCCTCCGCGATAGGCTTGGGCTGCTGGGGAATAGATGTGCCCAGCTCGCCACCATCTAAAATTCTGTTGCTTCTTATTGCAAATTTTAGAGCATCCGTGTAATTTTTTGCTTTAAAAGCTTCCTGGGCCTTAAAGAGATAAAGCTTTGCAGCTTCTTTTACTGCACTCTCTTCCATCTTTCGCAACTTTTCCTCTACAACTTCTATTTCAAATTTAGATTGGAGATAATTCGGAGGCAATTTTTTTACAAAATCTTTAACCTGAGGAGGCATCTCTTCATCATTTTTTTTCTCCCCTATTCTCTTTATTATCTCAAGCTCTTTCTCAACATGGGGGCTAATCTTATCCTCTGTCTTTTCTTCATTTTTTATCCTCATGAGCATTCTCTTGGCATTATTAACTATTTCTAGACACTCTGCAAATCTCCCGTCATTATAAGCTCTCTGGGCTTTCAAAAGAACACTTTCCACTTCTAATGTATTATATCCCCTTATTTCCATCATCTTGCTCATAGATTTTACCATCTGCATTTGATTGTAGGCCTCGTCCTCTATAGAAGTCTTTCCCAGCTCCCTGAGTTTGACCCCGCTTCTCTTCTTTAACCATATGAAGAGATATCCAAATACAAGAATGAAAAGAGAGATAAGCGCGATGAAGAGAGCAAATATTTGATCCTGAGACATTGACTTCTCATCAGTTTAATCCTATAAAAAGATTTTGAGGTACTCACCTCTTTCATTTTTGTCATAGCAGACACAAAGAGAAGTTTTATATTTCATAAATCCTCTATCTATTACCTATGGAGAAAGAAGTGGATATTAGTAAGTTTGGCTTTGCTCCAATGGATATAGCATATCTTACGGATGATCAAAGGACACTTTTAAAGATGGAATTGCAGAAAGATAAGGTGAATAAAAGATTTTTGCGTATTCTAAAAAAATTTGCCTCCATCAGCAAAAGGGTAGAGGGATATACTGCATATCTAAAGGGCTATGATATGGATACAAAGGCAATGAGCTGGATCGTAGGGATGTATAGCTCAACGCCACCATCTTCTCGAGAATATAAATACATTGCTGAGGTGATCAAAGACTACACTACAGTTCAAATATGGCTGGGTAATTTTTTCTCTTTAGTAAATGCTTTCAACCACAGCCTAAATCTCAGAAGATTGAGCTCTGCAGAAAAAACTCTCAAAAAACTGGAGCTGGAAATAGGGAGAGGTAGAAGAATTTTTGGAAAATTTAACACCAGTCTAAAAAATCTTCGAAGAGCTCTTATGGAAGGAGAGAAGGAGGAAACATCTCTACTTTATTTCACATAAATCAAACACAATCTGAGTGAACATATCATCCTCCGTAAATTTACCATAGAATTTCTCCAAGGCTTTCTTAAGCTCTTCTTTACTTCCATATCCATCGAGGAGGACATCTATTTCATCAATCTCTCTAAATCTCTTTATATTCACCTCATAAATTTTTGCAATCCCAATCTCATCTTCACCGCATCTCACTATAACTTTTTCCCCAGGTTTGTAATTTTTAATGCCAAGCCTCAATGTGGCCTTTTTTTCACCTCTTTTGATCTTCTCCATGAAATCTGCGCTGAAATTCAAGTATTTCATCTTCAAATACCCCCTTTAAAAATTTTCTCATTATCTCTCTTAGCTCAATGACCACATAGGTTCCACCTTTTCCTATCTCCTTCCCAACTTCATCCCAGTGTCTGTGCTGTAAAACTTTTCCTATGAGTATCTTTTCCTGCTCTTCATTAAGTTCTGGTCTCTCTCTCAAGAAAAAGTACTTAGATGCTATTTTGTATATCACATCTACTGTAACTTCATAATTACCAGGACCCCAGCAATAGGCAATGAGTCTCTTCCAGTCAGTATCATCTACAACCAGCTCTTCATCTCTGGGCAAATCACTCAGCAAAACTCTCGCTATATCCAGATCCAGGTTTCGGTGAATTTCACTCAAACTATGAACTAATTTTTTACCAAATCTCCTGCGAATCTCTTCAAAATCTTTTTTGAGCTCTTCTCTCTTGGGATATAGAACAACCACAGAGTATTCTCCGGTTGATTCATTTATCTTTGGAGAAATATGAATTGGATAAAATCCGTTTCGTATCCAGAATCTCAGTAACCGAGCGGTTGCTCCAAAAGATGAGCCCAGCCAGTCAACATCTTCTTTCTTGAGCTCTTCAAGCATTCGAGAGCCTATTCCTCTATCCATAAAATTTGGATGTGTGGCAATTCTAACTATCCTGTATCCTCTATATTTCGAGAAATCTCTCTTTCGGTAGTGCTTTATTATCACGTCAGGCACTATATTTCCCGGTGGAGTCGTACCAAAATAAAGATCATCTTCATAGCCCTGAAGATTTCCCTCACGGGCCAGTTGCACCGAGCAGACCACATGGTTGTCGTATTCTAAAGTTCTTATCTCATGATTTGGAGCATCGCAGAGTATTCCAAAATCGTTTGGATTATTCCTATAATGGGCAAGCACAAATATACCGTAGTACTCCCTTAGCTTCTTCTCATCCTCTAAAAGTTCACCCGCATCATACTTGCGGTATTTCAAAGATTTCAACTTGAAATCCTCTAACGGAGGAGGCTCCGCATTTAGAAGAAGCGTATCAAAGATCCAGCGCTCCACAGGATCATCTTTGCTATACCTTATAGGCTCGTTCATCTCCACAGATATAAGCTCTCTTTTCCTCTTCCTCAACTCGCTTAAAAACCTTATTGAGAAAGAACGCCCTGTACCCTCATACCCGTGAGTGGTAGTGGAGTATATAACCCTTCTCGCCCCGAGAAAGCTTAAAAGAAGAGGTACCGGGATACCCGCTGCCTCATCCACAATAAGAAGATCGTATTTTTTGGGGTTAATTTGAGAGGCCTCCGCAAATTCTATCTTGAAATTTTTTCCTTTAATTTTTCCTCTTCTGTGCTCAAACTTTTTTCCCTTTATTTCCAGAGTTCTTTCCACAAATTTGAAAAATTCTGTCAAGTTATTCAGATCTGGAGCAGTCACACCTATATTTCTGAATCTTCCAGCATAGGCTCCAGCTATCATTCCAAGTACACTGCTCTTCCCCCTTCCTCTATCCGCTGTTATTACCATAATTCCTCTGTTTCCCAGTGACTCTGCCATCTGAAGAACTCTTATTTGATCTTGAGTTTTTGTCAATTCATATATACTTCGAGGAAATCTAAAACTACTTGGTATCTCTACTTTTCTCTCCTGGACAATACATTTCATTTTTCCCATCTTTTTGATTACTCCATCTTCAATTATAGTTATACCATCTTTCTCCCAGAGCTTTTTTATAACCCATTTAACAAAATTTCTTTTAATGTCACCCAGAGTAAAAGGAGGTGTGAGTATAACCTGGTGAAAAAAATTTGTGCTGTGGAGCCAATCTTCAAATTTTGGTGTGAGAAGAACAATTAAACCTCCACCTCGAACTATATTCACAAGTTTTCCCAAATCACTGGGAATGAAAGAATGGTGAAGATCTATCGCCAAAAAATCGTATGTGGTGCCAAGATATCTTTCTGAATTCTTGAGCTCCTCTATTTCAGCATCAACATTAAAATCCTTCTGCCATGTGAAAACTATTTTTCTCTTATCCTCAATTTCTCTAAGAATTCTTTTAAGTAAAGCCAGACAACTCAACCTGTCATCCGCTATAATGAGCATTCGACGCTGATTGCATCTTTCCGCCTCTACTTTAAGCTCTCTTACTGCACTCACAAGCTCTGTATGGTCCATTCTCCCCTCATTCCAAAATTTCCACCATATAACCCATATCTTCTAAAAATCTCTTTACCTTCTCTTTCTGATCACCCTGTAGCTCGATTCTTCCATCCTTTACAGTACCCCCTGTAGCCACTTTTCTCTTTAGTGATTTGGCCATCTCTTTGAGGTCCACATCTCTGGGATCAAAACCTTCTATAATAGTGACCGTTTTCCCGTAACGTCTCTTATCCGTGTATATTTTTATCACTTGCTGCTCCTTGGAAATTTCTTCCCAAGCAAACAGCTCATCCGGAAGTCCAGTTATTGCCTTCTTCATTACAATGCTGCCAATTAAATTCCTTTATTTATAACTTTCGCCTTCCGTGACATAATGTAGAGTATGGAAATTATTTCACGAAGATTATGTGATGTAGAAAAACAGAATCCAGAATCTGGATGATAGTTTCCATTACTGCAATGTGAAAACGATTAGGTAAAACACTGTCCAACAGGATGCACTGGTATCGCAGAAAAAAGTGAAGGAACAGGGTAAATTGGATAATGAAAATTTTTAAAGATGCCTGCTCACTTCTGTGAGGAATCACATCCCAGATGATGCTTCAGGTCATGAATCATATATATGCTATAAGGTTCATCGATAATCTGAATGGTGTGCCTCTTCTTGTCGTATATCTTTTCTATAATTTCAGGTGTGAGTTCCACAAAGGTGGGGGGTATCTTAGCATCTGCAACATCCGCACCGAACACGCCAAACCGGCATTTCAGGCGCTCCCAGGGATTTCCTTCTGTCACCACAATCATTGAGAAGTTTAGATAGTCATTCATCCTCAACCCGCTTCTGTTTATTATGATTCTGTCTCCCGGAGAGAGAGCGCCGTCGGCATCCACATCACAGTAACTAATCGGGGAATTCTCAAAAGGATATCCCACAGGCGTGTCGTTGTAAGAGTGAACAAGTATGGAGATCAGAGGAATGGAAGTCACATTCGTTATATCCACGAATCCCTTGCCTCTATGAGCAGCCACAGACACATTTTCTATCTCCAGAACCACAGTTGATTCGTTCTCATCCACTATCTTCAACTCCCACAGAAACCGGTAGGGCGGAGGTGTATCCATGGAGGACATGGCTATACCCTGCAGCAAAAACAATAAGGCGAGGATGATTGCAATTATTCCAGCTGCCAGTATCTTGCGTTTCATGAAGCTCAGCCTCCCACAGGATAGAAATTGAGAACATCGTAATGTGCCACTATGTCCCACCAGTGAAAATCCCCATCCACATGATATTCATACGGGGTACCCATATCATCTCTATACCAGGTATCGTGGATGTATAGTCTTTTGTCATGCCATCCAAACAAGTCCTTATGATATTTATACCCAACCGCAACAACTCCATGATTTCTATATTCAATGGAGTGCATGAGACCCACAAAGGAGGGCATATTCCATCTTTCAACACCGTCCACTATCGCTCCATAATCATTCCACGCCAGTCTGTTGAGTCCACCACGATATATCGTTTCTATATCTCCATAAACCGAATTGTGGGTGGGTATATATCCGTAATGCCTGATTAATGCCCAAACGCCATCTTCTATCTTCCACCATTGCACTCCGTATTCATTCTCCTCATCCAGACCCCAGTAATCAACAAGAAACTCTATTATTTCTCTGGCATTGTTGTCTGATATATATATTTCTCCATCAGAATAAACCAGATGCGCAATATGGGGAAAGCCATCATATCCATAATTGTGAAGATAACCGATTATCATTGCAATTGATGTGGGAACGCATCCTTTATACCATTGAATATATAGAACCTGCGAATCGTAAACCATTCCTGTAGTCCACCATCCCTTTCCATAATATCCTGGATTTTCCAATGTTTTGTTAACCACATCCCACAGATACTCAATGTTTTCACCATTTTTGGCCATCTGCATATCCATGCGAAAGTCTTGGATATGCAAAAATCGCTCTGTACCTATCATATAAAGATATTCCGAACTTACCTGATATCCAAAATTCAGTTGCCCGAAATATATGTAGTGCTGGATTTCATTCTTCATTGGGATTCTCAGCAATCCATACTCAAATGCATTATTTATAACTTTTCTCTCTGCATTTCTTAACACCGATAGGTATCCATATCCGGCACCATCGCATATCACTGGAGCGTATTTATAAGACACAGATACCATAGAGAAGAATATTTTTCCTTCCCTATCTTTAAAGATGACATAGAAATAAATAAGTTTTCCCATAGGAGAGTACAGCGGAACTTTTTCTATTACCTTTGGACCACGAGCACCAAAATCTACCCTTAGCTCTATTTTTGAATAACGTATTGCTTTTTTAAGAGCTTTTTTATTTATCTCATTCACACTTTTATGCAACTCATCCCTCATTTTCTCTCCATACACTGCTCCACCGAATCCCGTGCTCAGAAGCAGAGCAAGGGTGATTATCACTTCTGCCACTACTCTCATTCTCACCTTCTTTTCCTCTGCTCATACATATATATGATTAGGTAACACCATATAAGGAGGAAGAAAAATAGTAGCGATTAAGGATATAGGATGTGAGGTATGTTTCAACATATGCTGCGATGAGAAGAAGGATTATTGAGAGCACACCACACACAATAGCATTTTTTCCATTTTCTAAGAAGATGCTTACCAGGTAACCTACATTTCTTCCCTCAAAATATCCCTCTACAAGTCTCAGCAGAATCTTGGCTATGTTAATACCGCTTATTATACCTGTGACATACCCGAAACCTTCTAAAAAGAAATGTGGCAGGACCCCGTAAACAATAAAGGAGGGATAGGTAAGCAGAGAATCGCCCAGAAGTTTACCGGTTATAAATGAACCGGCAAATGCATAAATGCACGAAAGAAACAGCAGAGTGAAGCCACCACCTACGATGTAATAGTGATAGTTTATTGAAAAATTATTAAAAAATATGAGACGGAACTGAGAAGCTGATGGTTTCACAATAGTGCCTGCTCCAGGAGCAGGAGGTGGTGCTGTGTTGCCATAATGATACACGTACACGAACAGCACAAAAGTTAGGAGGGGTAAATAATAGAGAATCGTTCCAACAGCAAAGTAATTTACCATACCTGGCTGAATGTCAGATTTCTTCACCACTATAAACCCAAGAATTCGGTCACTGAGCTTCTGCTTCAGCCTTCTTTTCAATGCAAATAGAGAATCCACAACAGCTACAGGGGGTATCACTTTAATCGTTGCTCTCAACAGGCTGCGAAGCACTTTGTTTTCTTTTACATTCTTCACCATAGCCGTCCTCATTTTGAGCAGATACTTTCCCACACTTGTTCCAAAGTAGGATTCAAAATAGAAATAAGTCATGGATAAAAATAAATATGTTACGATAAACACCAATCCATCTTGAGAGCTCAATTCCCTGAGAATCTCATGGTGACCGTAAATGTAA